>Ga0268266_10001600_pt1 | contig 26414 bp, 20 predicted proteins | sample KBSS13metaG_FD_190356 | JGI IMG/M metagenome (GOLD analysis project Ga0268266, IMG submission 190356) | Switchgrass rhizosphere microbial communities from Kellogg Biological Station, Michigan, USA - KBS S1-3 metaG (SPAdes) (version 2) | ecosystem: Host-associated > Plants > Roots > Rhizosphere... | reverse complement strand
CGCCGCCATTTAACCCTGGACCTTAAGTGCAAGCCGGAGACGATGGACAAGCCATTGAAATCACCCCAGCAGCGCGGAATCCAGTCGGTTGAGGTCGGCTTCCGCCTGATCCGTGCTCTGGAGACTGCTCCAGGCAAGCTCTCATTGAAGGCGCTTGCCGAAATCGCTGATATGCCGACCAGCAGTGCGCATCTCTACATGGTGAGCTACTGCCGGCTTGGCCTCGCGGCGCAGGACCCGATCACGCTTCGCTACGGGCTCGGCCCGTATGCGGTGCAACTCGGACTGGCGGGCCTACGCCATCTCGAAGTCACCGACGTCGCGCGTGGCTACCTGGAAGAGTTGCAAGCGAAGATTCCTCTGGCAGTCTACCTGTCGATCTGGGGCAACATGGGTCCAACGATCGTTCTCAAGCTGGATGGGAGCTATCAGTCGCCTCTGTCGGTGCGAGTTGGCTATGTATCTCCCTTGCTGTCGTCGGCAACCGGCGCCGTTTATCTGACGTACATGCCGGAACATGAGATCAAGCTGGTACTTGAGCGCGAGCTGTCGGAGCGCGGCAGGCAGAAAGCCGATCCGGAAGCCATCCGCAAGCAGGTTCGCAAGACGGGCGTCGGCATCTCGATCGGCCAGATGAACGAGGGGTACGCAGCGGTGTCGGCGCCCGTGCTCAATCATGATGATCGCCTGGCAGGCAGCATCACGGCGCTTGGTCCGCACTCTCTCGTCGATCGGTCGCCGGATGGCCCCTTGGCGCGAGCGTTGCGGCAGACGGCGACACACATCGCGTCGGCGTTGGGTCAGCGCAAGGCCTGAAATCGGAGCCGCGTTCATATCAAACACGAGTCCTTAGCTGCGAGCGGCCATGTCGGACGGACTGATCAAATCGGCGCGCCGGGTCTTCGATATACTGGAATTGTTCCGTGAGCGGCAATGTCCGCTGCGGCTGAAGGACGTCGTCGATGCGTTGGACATGCCGACCTCGAGCGCGGCGGCGCTGCTGAAGACGATGGCGCAGATGAACTATCTGTCTTTCGAAAGCACGGCGCGCGCCTACTTGCCGACGCCAAAGCTCTCCCAGCTTGGCGGCTGGGTCGACTCGGCGAGCTACGAAGGTGGCCCGATCCACGACGCGGTGGGGCGCATCGGCCGCAAGCTCGGCGAGACGATTTTGCTCGGTACCGCCACAGACATCTATGTCGAGATCGTCGATATCCTGCGCGCCCGCGAACCGCTGCAATATTTCACCTATGTCGGCACGCGGGTGCTGCTGGTGCATTCCGGCCTGGGATGGCCGCTGCTTAGCGAATTGCGCGATGAGGAGATCGCACGAATCTATCGCAGTACTGTCCGCCAGAAAAAGCTGGAGCGCGGCATGTCCTCGCTCAACCGGATCGAGAAGGGCGTCGAGCAGGTGCGCCGCGATGGCTATTGCATGTCGCGCGGCATGGTGACACGCGGCGTCGGCGTGGTCGGCATGATGCTGCCGACGCCGGCCGGGCATCGAAAGCTCGCGATCGGCGTCGCCGGTCCGCAGGAACGGATCGAGAAGAATTTGACAAAGATCCTTGCGGCGTTCCGCGCCGAGAATGCGCGGCTAAAGGGTTTTGCGGGCGAGGGGCATTAGGTTGCGATCTTCTCGCCCGGCCTACGTTTCGCGATTCTCCGCCTGATAGCGCGCTATCGAATCAAACCCTGCCATCAGCCGCCGATGCCGCGCTTCGATCCATTCGCGTGGCTCTTCATGGGTAAAGATGAAGAACTCGGCCTTCGCGACCGCGTCGAGCACGCGCTTGCCGACCTCGTCGGGCGGAAGTCCTGCCGACTGCCAGGCCTTTTCGACGTCGGCGCCCGGTCGCTCGAACGGTCCGCCGAGCCGCGTCGGCCGTCGTCCGCCGGAGGCGTAGAGCGTGGTCGCAACCAGGGCAGGGCATAGCACCGAGACGCCGAGATTGCTCGCTTCGAGGTCGAGCGCCAGCGCTTCGGAGGCGGCGACGATGGCGTATTTGGTCATCGCATAGGAGCCGTTGCGAAGCTTGGGATTGACCTGCAGTCCGCCGATGGAGGCGGTGTTGACGACGTGGCCGGCCTCGCCATGCGCCATCATCCGCGGCACCAGCGTGCGGATGCCGTTGATGACGCCGCCGATATTGACGCCGAGGATCCACTCCCATTGCTGTGGAGTTACCGTCCACAGCGGAGCCGCGCGCAATGTGATGCCGGCATTGTTGAACAGGAAATGGATGTTGCCGAACTCCGCCTCTGCCTGGTCGGCGGCGCGCTCGTAGGCGGCGGCATCGGAGACGTCGACTTCGATCGCCCGGGTCCGGACGTTGAACGCCGCAAGCTCGCTGCGCGCCTTCTCCAAAGCTGCCTGCTCGATATCGGCCAGCACCAGATTGACGCCGTTCCGCGCCAGCGCCCGGCAGATGCCGAGACCGATCCCATTGGCGGCACCGGTGACGAACGCCGTCTTGCCGGAAAATTCCATTGCTGGCCTCACTCCGCTTTAACTGTCTCATCCTGAGAGCAGCGACAGCCGTGCCCGAAGAATGAGAATTGCACTATCCCGCCCGAGGCTGCGGCGTCCTGCCGAGCGCATCGAAGCCTTGCAGCATCAGCTCGTGACAGCGTTCGACGGCGGCGCGAGTATCCGCATGGGTAAAGACAAACAGCCGCTGTGCCTCGATTGCGCCGATCACGAGCTCCGCGACGTCTGCGGGATCGAGCCCGCCCGCCAGCGCTGCGGCGTAGCGCATGTTGCGCTCGGCATTGGCCTTGTCCGCGTCTAGCTGGATTGGCCCGCCAAAGCGGGCCGGGCGGTTGCGGCCATTGTCAAGCATGCGGGTCTTGACCCAGCTCGGGCAGAGTACGCTGACTCCGATTGGAGTTCCCTGCAGTTCAGCGGCGAGCACCTCGGATATGCCTACCGCGGCGAACTTCGTCGCGCTGTAGGGGCCTGCGAGCGGGGCGCCGGCAACGCCATTGATCGAGGCGGTGTTGACGATGTGGCCTTCCTCGCCATGGGCTTTCATGTGCGACAGGAACAGCTGCAGGCCGTGGACCAGGCCTTTGAGGTTGACGCCGATCACCCAGTCCCAATCGGAAGACGCTATTGTCTCGATCGGCCCGGCGCGCGACACGCCGGCATTGTTGCAGAGGATGTGCACCTTGCCGAAGGTGGCAAAGATCTTGGCGGCCGCCTCCGCCAACGACCCTCGATCCGACACATCACAAGCGCAGCCGATCCCCTCGATGCCTTCGCGGCGCAGCGCTTCAACGGCTTGGGTGCAGGTCTCGGCTTCGACGTCGACAATGGCGACCTTCATGCCTCGCTGGCCGAAAGCGCGAGCCATGGCGAAGCCGATGCCACCGGCACCGCCGGTGATGACCGCTACCTTGCCGGTGAAGTCCTTCATGCGTTCACCCGTGCTTGTCGCTCAGGCCGTGCCTGCCTGCGGCGCAGGCGTGGCGACGACCTCGCGGTCACGCGCGGCTTTCACCGTCAACAGCAGTGTGCAGATAGCCGCGATCAGCGCCGGCCCACAGGCACACAGGAATATCTGCGTCGGCGGCAAGCCGAAGCCGAGCAGCGTACCACCGATCGCGGGGCCTGCGATGCCGCCGAGCCGGCCGATGCCGAGCGCCCAGCCGACGCCGGTTGAGCGGATGCGCGCCGGATAGAGCGCCGCCACCATGGCATTGGCTCCGAGCTGGCTGCCGATCATCGCTGCTCCCGCGCCGAGAATCGGGATCGCAATGAAGGGCGCCGGCAGGCTGGCAAGCCCGATGGCGAGAATGAAGATCACACCCGACGCAAAGCTGCAGGCCAGCACCTTTGGCGCGCCGAAGCGATCGATCATCGGTCCAAGCAACAGGCAGGACACGATACCGCCGAGCTGGAACATGCTGGCGTAGAACACGGCGACCTCGGGCTTCAATCCGGAAAGATTAAGCACCGTCGGCATCCAGTAGCTGAACAGATACATATTCAGGAGGTTGGCGAAGAACACGATCCAGACTAGCACCGTGGTCGCGGCAAGGCCGCCCGTGAAGAGCTGTTGCACCGGATTGCCTTTTGCAACGTCGACCAGCCTGGTCGCGGCGGCCTGCGGGCTGACATTGAGCCTGCGCAGGATTTCCTGCGTCGCCGGCGCGTCGGCGCGATGGGCGATCAGGAAGCGCGGCGATTCCGGCAGGTACAACAGGAGGAACGGGAGAAGGATCAGCGGCGGCAGGCCGCCCGCAAGGAAGATGCTGTGCCAGCCAAAGATGGGCAGGATCTGCGCGACCAGCTGGCCGCCGAGGAACCCGCCGATGGTATTACCGCAGAACATCAGCATCAGCAGTGTGCCGCGCCGCTTGATGGGGCTGTAGTCGGCGGTCAACGCGACTGTGGCCGGCATGGCGCCGCCAATGCCGACTCCGGTCAGAAACCGCGTTGCGGTGATCGTGGGCACCGACCAGGCAAAGGTCGACATGACAGAGAACAGGCCGATGAAGGCAGTGCTCCAGATCAACAGCGGCTTGCGGCCGAACCGGTCGCCGAGCGGGCCGGAGAGCAGCGCGCCGACGAGGATACCGACGCTCGACATCACGAAGGCGATGGTGAATTGCGACGGCGCTACGCCCCAGGCCTTTGACAGCGAGGGCGCGGCCATGCCGATGGTACCGATATCGAAACCGTCGAAGGCCTGCACCAGCGCGCAAAGCAGGACGACCCGCAATTGCAGCGCGCCGAACGGCTGGTTTTCCAGCGCCTCCTCGACCGGTGACTTCAATTCTCCGCTCATCATTGCCTCCCCTGAAGTGAAATGGGGTGCCTTGGGCAAGCACTCTTATTGTTGTTTCAATTCACCGCCACGGCAGCAGCGCATGATGCAAAGCTGCGCAGCAGTCTTCATAACAGCATGTCCCCCGGGGCCTGATCCGGGGAGTCATGGGTAATCCAGGAACCGAGGCGCGAGGAGATCGCACCTCAGGCCGCGATCTCCTCGGCCAGCGGCACGCGGCGTACTTCGTGGGCCTGCAGCGCGGGCAGCACCTCGCGCGCAAAACGGCGGATCTGCTCCATGAACATCTCGTGCGGCAACGCGCCACGGTTCAGGCTGATCTGCACCTGGTTGGCGCCGGCGGCCTCGGCGGCGGAGATGATGCGCTCGGTGACTTCCTTCGCGGTACCAAGCGGCATGTGCTCGGCCTGCCGTTCGAAATCGGCCATGGTCATGTTGCGATAGTCCTCGCGCAGGCCCTGCGCCGCCCTCTGGTTCTCCGGCCGCACATAGTCGGTGGACGATTGCGAGACATAGCCGGCATCGCGCTGCTTGGCGGTTTCAGTGAAGTTGCCATGGCTGAACAGCGTGCGGTTGAAATAGAGGTGATAGGGCGCGAATTCCTTTACCGCTTCCGCCTTGCTGTCGGCGACATAGGCGGACAGCGCGATCGAGAGGTGATGCGGCGTGATCTGGTGGCCGTTGTTGGCAAGGCATTTCGCGAAGTAGCGGACGATGTCTTCCTGCAGGCCGCCGCGCGCGAGGCCCGGCGTGATGACGGCGTTCTTCTTCGCGGCGAACTCGATCGATTCCTTGCTGCCGACGATCGGGATCCAGATTTCCGGACCGGGTTTCTGCACCGGCCGAGGCCAGATCGCGACATCCTTGTAGGACCAGAATTTTCCCTCGTAGGAGAAAATCTCCTCGGTCCAGGCGCGAGTGACGATCTCGTAGGCCTCTTCGAAGCGCGCGCGAGAATCCTTCAGCGGCACATTGTGCACCTGGTATTCCCTCGGAATGCCGCGTGCGAACCCCGAGATCAGCCGGCCGTTCGAGAGGCAGTCGATCATCGCGAGCTCTTCGGCAAGGCGCAGCGGCTCATGCAGCGGCAGCAGGTTGCCGTAGATCAGGAGCTTCAGCTTCTTGGTGCGCTGGGCCGCGGCGGCGGCCATCAGGTTCGGCGAATTCATCAAGCCGTACGGCGAGCAGTGATGCTCGTTGAATCCGACGCCGTCATAGCCAAGCTTGTCGAGCTCTTCCCAGGCTTCGAGATGCTCGGCGTAGGTGCGCACCGCGACATCGGGTTTGAAGTAGCGGTTCGGGAGCGGATAAGGAAGCTCGCTACCGACCCTGAGATGCTCGAGCTGCTCGCCATAGGCCAGCAGGTCAAAGACAAAAACCTTCATGACGTTCTCTCCATCGTCGCGACCTTAAGCGTGCGCGTTTGCGACGAGGTTACGGCGGCCATGCGGGGCGCGCCAAGACGCCCGAGAAAATTCCACATATGTAGAAATGGACCGGGAGAGAAATGAAAGCCCGATGGCTCGGCTCCGCGCAGTTGACGAAGCTGCTTCAGCACGGGCCGGTTGAATCGCAACGTTCTCGCTGAAGCTTCAGCTCGCGTCGCAAAACAGGATTCCGTTTTGACAATCCATAATTCTGTTGATTGATTTGGGCATGAGCAGTGCTGCAACCGCGTCGCGCGGCTGACCAGTGAGCGCGCCTATTCGAGGTACACCATGAAGTTCGGAGTCTTCGACCAGAACGATGCGGGGATCTATCCGCTCAGCGAGCAATACGAAAACCGCCTGAAGCTTCTGGAGTTCTACGATCGGTCCGGTTTTCGCGCCTATCACATGAGCGAACATCATTCGACGCCGCTCAGCCTTACGCCATCTCCAAGCGTGTTCCTGGCCGCGGCATCGCAGCGGACGCGGAACCTGCGTATCGGCGCGCTCGTGTACGTCTTGCCGATGCACCATCCGCTACGGCTGGCGGAGGAGATCTGCATGCTCGATCATTTGTCCAACGGCCGGATTGATATCGGAATTGGAAGAGGTGCATCTCCCCACGAGCTTGAATATCTCGGGGTCGATCCGGCGATCGCTCCGGCGATGTATGTGGAGGCCTATAACGTCATCAGGCAGGCGATGACGCGGGATGAGGTGTCGTTTGCGGGCACGCATTATAATTTCGCGGGCGTCCCGTTTCCGATCAAGCCACGGCAGTTGCCGCACCCGCCGTTCTTCTATGCGGTGCCCACCCCGGAAGGCGCGGTATGGCCGGCACAGAGCGGCATCAATATCGTTGCCGGCGGTTCCGTCACAACCGTCCGCACAATTTCAGACCGCTTTCGCCTCGAATGGACATCAGCCGGCGGAGACCAGGCCGAAATGCCGTTGATCGGTATCAACCGCTTTGTCGTAGCTGCGGAGACCGATCGGAAGGCGCTCGAATTGGGACGGCGCGCCTGGCCGGCGTTCTACAATCGCTTCATGACCCTTTGGAAGAAGCACGGCACCACGCCGCGTTATGCCCGGTTGCCGGAGGATTTCGACACGGTCGTCGCCAACCGCGCCGCCATCGTCGGGTCTCCCGGGACAATTCGGGAGGCAGTCGACGCCATGATCGATGAAGCGGGTGTGTCCTATTTCATCGCGCAGTTCTCATTCGGCGATCTCTCGCATCAAGAGGTCTTGCAATCGGTGCAGATTTTCGCCGAGCAGGTTGTTTCCTCACGAACGCAGCCAAGCGTCGTGGCGGTGTGACATCCATCGGGGCATTCAGAACCGAAGCGAACAGAGCCAGAGTAGAAAACTATGATCATAAATGTGGATCAGGCGCGAGGTGGGCTCGAGATTGTCGAGCCGTCAGACTTCAAGTCCTTTGCCGTCCGGATTCATGGTGCCGGCCCGGAGGCCGATGAGCTACTCGATCTGGCCGCGGTGAAGCGGGACCGGAGCCATGCGTGGATCGCCGAGCGCTGGCTTCGCGAATGGCCTGCCCTGAAGGACGAGACGTGGTGGCAGGAAGGCTTGACCAAGATGATAGCCGTCGCCGCCCGATTTGGCTGGGTGGACAACGAGACCGGCTCCGTCCGCGCTCACATCGAACGTGTTGGATCATGAAAGCCGGCGCTTCCGTCGGCTAACCCCTCAGTGTTTGGCTTATCCGGGTGACGACGTCGTCCCACCCGCGTTTTTCCGCGGCGGGATAGTTTATCATGATGCAGCTCATGGTGCCGTTGCCGCGGTTGCAGCGGTTGTACCAGATGCGGTCGTTGCGAATGCTGGACACGACAAAGAAACCAGATGTGATCTTCTTGTAGATGATGCCGGCGGGCGGCCGCATCTTGGCGAGGAACGTCGCCGGCGAATCGTTGCCGGGATTGGAAACGGATTGCACCGTCAGATCGGCGCGGCGGTCTTCCGTGAAAAACTTTCTGCCGGTTCCGCCCTCGGGTGGTCCGGCATCGCTGGTGAAGATCGAGACCGGCATGTCGACGCTGGTCCCGGTGCTCGGGATCACATATCGCCGCCATTCGGCGTCGCCGGCAAAACCGAGCGCGGGAGCGAAGATCCCCACGATAGCGACGGTAGAAAAAAGGCGGCGTGCGCGCATGAATCGATCTCCGGTTCGATGCGAAACAATCGGTTTGGTTGAGGTTCGTTCCAGCGGAACGTCTGCTATCGCGAAATCCCGGCGGCAATATGCTTGTCCGCGATATAGCCGAGTATCAGTGCGCGTCCGAGCGTGATGCGGGGGCGGGATGGTCGCCGCCCATGATGCTCGACATGTCGTTGCCGGTGGTAGCGGTTATAGGCGAGCGAGCCCTTGCCGAAGGATCGCGCCCTTCGGCATTCACGCCGTCGTGTGGCGCAACGGTACAATCATTTCCGCCGATCTTGGTCCTGTTTCAAAAGCAGAACGAGCCACACCTACGGGCCGTCGTCACGTGGAAAGCGCTTCCTTGGTTCCCAGGTGCCGACCTGTTCCCGCCCGCCACAGTCGCAATCACGAACGCGGAGGAGAAACAGACAGAGGCGTTTCGGATCTGTCCGAGGCGCCTTGGCTTCCCGTATGGGCACTCGCAACAGGATGCATGTCATGACTTTCAATGATTCGTCGCTGACGCCGCTGTCGCCGGAGGATGCCGCGCCTCTTGCGGCCTCGGTCGCGGGTTCGGTTCTGCTGCCGGGCGACGTGGGATACGACGACGAACGCGCCGTCTGGAATCTGAATCACGATCTGGTGCCCGCGGTGATCGTGGTGCCGGAGAGCGCGGCTGATGTGCAGGCCGCCATTACTTTCGCGGCGGGACAGCATCGGCCGGTCCTGGTGAAGACCACCGGCCACCAGATGGTCGGCCGGGCGCACGGCGCCGTCGTGATCGCGACCCATCGAATGAACGGCATAACGATCGATGCGGCCAGCCGTACGGCCCGGGTCGGAGCCGGCGTGCTGTGGTCGGAGGTCATCGCGAAGGCGGCCAGGGCTGGGCTGGCGCCGCTGAATGGCTCGAACCCCACTGTCGGAGTCTCCGGTTACACCCTCGGCGGCGGCCTCAGCCCGACCCTCGGCCGCTCCTACGGCTATGCCGCCGACCATGTGCGCTCGTTCGACGTGGTCACTGCGGACGGCGAACTGCGGCACGTCAACGCGCAGTCCGAACCCGACCTGTTCTGGGCTCTACGCGGTGGCAAGGGCAACTTCGCAGTCGTCACCGCCCTGGAATTCGACCTGTTCCCGGTGTCCCGCCTCTACGGCGGCGCCATCTATTTTCCCGGTGAGCGGACGGCCGACGTGCTGCGAGCCTGGGCCAACTGGCACCCAAGCACGCCGGAGACCATGGTCACGTCGATCGCCGTGATGCGGATGCCATCGATGGTCGGAGTGCCAGAGCCTGTACGCGGAAAATTTCTGGTGTCGGTACGGATCGCCTACAACGGCACGACCACGGACGGCGAGCGGATGGTAGCGCCGTTGCGGGCCGTAGCTCCGGCAGTCCTGGACACGGTGCGTGACATGCCATACGCCGAGGCCGCATCGATCCACAGCGAGCCGATCGAACCGGTGCCCTACTACGAACGGGGCATCATGCTGCGAGAATTTCCCGCACAGGCGCAGGATAAGCTGATCGAACTCGTCGGTCCGGACGCCAACACCTCCCTGGTGATCGCCGAATTGCGTGCTCTGGGCGGGGCATGGGACCGGGAGCCGGCGGTGCCCAACGCCGTGGCGACCAGGGGCCTGCCGTACAGCCTGCTCGGCGTTTCCGCCGGTCCGCTGTCAGAGGAGCGGCAACTCAAGAGGACGGTCGCCGAGTTGCTCGACGGCATGAAGCCCTGGCAAGGCGCCCGGCGGTTTGTGAACAACCTCGCGCCGGATGAGGCGGCCGACGCCGTGGCGATTTACGGCCCGGAGCGCTACCAGCGTTTGGCGTCCATCAAGAAGACCTACGACCCGGCCAACATGTTCCGGCTCAACCACAACGTGATACCCGCCGCCTGATGATGTCGCCATCGAAGCAATCGGACTGATTAGCGTTCGTTCAAGCGGCCACGTGTGCTATCGCGAAATCCCGTCCGCAATATGCTTGCCCGCGATATAGCCGAATGTCAGCGCCGGTCCGAGCGTGATGCCGGCGCCGGGATAGTTGCCGCCCATGATGCTCGCCATGTCGTTGCCTGCGGCATAGAGACCGGCGATCGGCTGGCCGTGCTGATCGAGCGCGCGCGCGTGTTCGTCGGTCCTGATGCCGGCATAGGTGCCGAGATCGCCGATCACCATCTTGATCGCATAGAACGGTCCGTCCTTGATCGGCGCGACGCAGGGGTTCGGGCCATGCAGCGCATCGCCCTGGTAACGGTTATAGGCGCGGGAGCCTTTACCGAAGGCAGGATCGCGCCCTTCTGCGGCTGATGCGTTGAACTCGGCGATCGTCGCCTCGAGTCCTTGCCGATCGATGCCGGTGCGGTCGGCGAGTTCGGCCAGCGTCGTGCCGCGCTTGAGATAGCCGGTCGCGAGATGATGGCGCAGCGGCATCGGGAATGGTGGCACGCATCCAAGGCCGTACTTTCGCAATGCGCGGTGGTCGCACAGCAGAAACGCCGTGATCTCCTCGCCGGGCTTTGCCGCCTTCACCATCGCCTGCACGAAATCGTGGTAGGAATTGCCTTCATTGGCAAAGCGCTTGCCGTCGCGCATCACGGCGATGACGCCCGGTTTGGCGCGATCGATGAAATGCGGCATCACGCCCTTGCTGCCGTCCTTGCGCTCGGTGATCGAGACCGGCACCCAGGCCGCGGCGTTCGGCAGATCGTCCTCGATCTGCCCGCCCGCGGCTTCCGCCAGTCGCAACCCGTCGCCGGTATTGCCGGGCGGGCCCGGCGAGAAATGTTCGGTGCCGTCGGGCGCGTGCGGGAATTTCGCCTTGCGCCTTGCGACGTCGTGCGGGAAGCCGCCGCAGGCCAGCACGACGCCGCGCCTGGCATTGATGCGGATCAGCTTTCCCTGGCGCTCGACCACTGCGCCGCGCACCGCGCCGTCCTCGACGATCAGCTCAAGCACCGGCGAGGACAGCCACAGCGGAATCTTCAGGTCGAACGCCGATTTGGCGAGGCGGCCGGCGAGCGCATTGCCGTTGGTCAGCGTCATGCCGCGGCCGTGGCGCATCACGTCGATCGCATGCCGCGACAGCCGCTTGGCGACATAGAACGCCGAAGCCAGCGATTTCGTCGCGCGCATGAAGTGGATGATCTCCTTGCCGGAGCCCAGCATCATGCCGAATACCGTCAATTCGGGCAGGGGACTGCCGATGTCCTTGATGTGCGGACCCAGCTCGTGCGCATCAAACGGCCGGGTCACCATCGAGCGGCCGCCCTGCGCGCCGCCCGGCGCTTCGGCGTGATAATCCGGAAAGGTCAGCGGCATGTCGAACCGTAGCGCGGTCTTCGTCGTGAAGAAATCCACCGCCTTGGGACCTTCGCTCAGAAACGCATCGACGCGCGCGGCATCGAAACTGTTGCCGGCCTCGTGCCGCAGATAGGTCTTGGCTTGCTCGGGGCTTTCCTCGATCCCCCAGGCCTTTGCCAGCGAGGTGCCGGGAATCCACAGCCAGCCGCCGGAGCGCGCGGTGGTGCCGCCAAAGCGCGGCTCCTTCTCGACAACAAGAACATTGAGGCCGTGATGTCCCGCCGTAACCGCCGCCGACATTCCGGCGCAGCCCGAGCCCACCACTAGCGCATCGCATTCGTAGGTTTCCTGTTCGTTGCCCGCCACGCGATCCGTCCCCGCTTCGACATTCTTGGGCTGACATTTGGATGCGGATCGATTTGCCTGTCAATCGTGCCGGCTCTCCCCTTGTGGGAGAGGGTGGATCGAATGCGCGTGAGCTCGTTCGAGACGGGTAAGCGGTCTGTCGCCACAGAGAGAGAGCCGAGCACCACGCACGCCCAATCAGTGCTTTTCACTTATGATCACTGGGCGATTGTCGTTGGTCTGAGAGAAATCTACTTGGCCGGAGCAATTGATGGGCTTTCCACCACCGCCGTTCCCGCTCAAGCAAACACCGCCAGGCACTACAACGAATGTTTTCGACAAAAGCAAATAGCAGCACATCAAGTTTCTGAAGGGATATCGTCCAACTGCAGCCTGAACTGCGACCTGAGCCCAGCTACCGAAGCGCTATTGGTTGATGAAGCCATGTGGAATGCCGGCATCTGATTGAAGTAAAAGGCATTCGGGTCGCGTCAACCGCGCAGCTTTTCACCACCTTCGTCGCGTGTGAGCCATCCGCGACGCATTGGTGGCACGTTTATTTCGTGAACTTCGGCCTCGTTGGCGCCGGCGGCGCTGCCGCTGTTGGCTGAAGATTGAACGTCAGCCAGACGTTCCAGCCCGCCGGCCGATTTTCATTGGCGAATTCGCCGTAGGCCTTCAGGTTCAGATAGCCCTGCATGTCTCCGACCGGGAAAATGTAGCCGACCTGCGGTCCGACGCCGAGCACCCGCGACCGGAAGCAGCCGACGCGATCGCCGGAGCCGCTGTCGCACCCGAGCTGTTGATAGGCGTAACCCACAAGTCCGACCTGCCACTGCTTGGTCAGGAATTGCGACGCGCCCCAGTCGAAATGCATATCGACGCCGCTTTGATATTGGGTGGAAGGATTGGTGAAGTTGTACGTGAATCCAAGCATTCCCGAAAATTCATGCCCGGTCTTTGGATCGAAATAGGTGTAGCCACCGCCAGCGTCGAGTGCCCAATGCCCGATCCCCAGATTTGCGAGACGGTCCGATTGATAGGCGCCGACCGGGAGATTGCCGGTGAGGTAGGTTGTGTAGTTGTGAACGCCGTCGTTCCATTTCACCTGGAACATCGGCAGCACATCGCCGAACGCAATGATCGAGCTGTTGATGCTGTCGAAGCGTGAGAACGGCAACACCCCGCCGCCTGGCCCCGTCACTGTGCCCACCAGCGATCCCGCCAATGATGTCGAGTTGGACCCGTAGGTCGCCAACAGGGAGGCCGACGCCTGCCCGCCGAGGAACGGTGTCGCAAAGATGTAGGTCCCAGCGACAAGGCCGAGATTTACATTCGCATTGACGTTGGCGCTCACGTTGACGTTCAGATTTGCGGGAATGCGACCGATCGTGATCTCACGTGCCCGCGCGACGTCGGCACCGGCGGAAACCGAGGTGTGATAATACATCGAGGTCATCGACCAGCCCGGCGCCTGCGAGGGGACGGCGGCGAGGCTGCCAAAGAAGCCGGGTACCCAGAAGCTGACACCGCCTTCATCGGCTCGCGCCGCATCATTGGGAAGCGCGAGCAAGGCGGCAATCGCTCCCGCGCCCAGCTGACAAACGAAACCTCCGGTCGATATCGATTTCCTGCCCTTCATCTACCAATCCCCTGGATGTGCGCGTCATGAAAACTGTTTCGATCAAAGCGACTGTTCTGCCTTTTAGCCGGACCAGAAATTTCCGAATCTCACTCGTAACGGAGAACCTTTCACCTCTCGGGAAAGAGCAAAGCCAATTGGACTCGCAACTGCCAGTTTGGCGCGCCGGTTGGTCTCACCACGTTGTAATAGCCGGCTAAATTTGCACTCACTGGCTGGTCGCCGAGCTTGAAGATTCGACCAAAGCCGCCACCGATCGGTACGGTCCACTGCTGACCCGGCGCCGCCAGCCAGTCCGCGGTGATAACTGGTGAGCTTGTCAGGTACCACCCGTGCGCCATGTTGTAGTTGACGAACGGCTGCGCGAGGAATGCGTTCACGGGCGGCCGTAACGGATTGCCGCCAACTGACCACTGATTGTTGACCAGCACGCCGATCACCCAATGTCCGGGCGTTACGAGGGCAACCGCGGTCGGACCGAACAACACCTTACCGGTTCCGAGAACCGGATCGGTTGCGGACGGAACCGTAAAGATGGGACCGACGCCCCAGATCAGCGTGCCCGGATGGGTGGGAGTGAAAAAGAACTGCTGAGTAATGTCGCCAATTCCATTCGTGTTGTTGTTGAAAAACGGACTAGGTTGACTGATCACGGGCAGGATGGTGCGCGAGATTACGTTCCAGTCCGCGTTGATGCGCAGCGGTATGACTGGCTGAATGTTGAGAACTTCCTGGGTGCGGTCGAACGGCCCGGCGTTGAAATTCGTATTGCTTTGGAACGGAACGCTGACGAGATCGGCGATAGGGTTCTGCGATTTTTGCGCGAGGTCTTCGCCTTCGGAGCCTTTGGAGCGCTCGGCAGGATGCACGGTTCTTGCCGGCGCGACCGTGTCGGGAAGCCCGCTCTCGAACTTATAGTTCGCACCGAACTTGACCATCTGAAGGTCGCGGTTCAGCGGGATCGACGGTACGGCAGGCGAAGTCCAATGTCCCAGCCCAATGTAATCGTATTCGAGTTTGAGCGTCCAATTCGCTTTGAAGCCGTACTCGATGCCCACGCCAGCCAGCCAGCCGGAGCTGGTGTTGGATCCCTCCCAACTGACGCCGGGGAAGTTCAACGAGGCATTGCTGCGCACCCAGCCACCGCCAAGCTTGGTGTAGAAAAGCCAGCGGTCTTCCACGAGTCCGAAGCGGCCTGCAATCGTTCCAATCCAGTTCTGCTGCACTGTGCCGAGGGTAGGCGTCGGAAGCGCAAAATGACCAAATGTCGCCCCATCGAAATCACCTTCTACGCCAAACAAAAAATCGCCTGCTTGAAAATTGTAGCCGGCCTGAACACCACCGATGAATTCGGTGATGCCGCCATACAGATTGTTACCTGGAATAGGCAGGCTGCCGTTGGTCCACGCTCCACCGAGATTTGCACCGAGATAAAATCCCGACCAATTGTACGGTGGCGGTAAAGCGGGCGAAGCCTTCACCGGCAAGTCCGCGGCACGTGCTGTGGGACTCATGCAGACTGCAAACAGAGCAACGCTTGCAAGGAATGATTTCATGGAGGCACCCCAAAAAGGGTAACGACGCTGCCAAATCTTCCTAACGCTCGATAGTCAACTACAAGGCGACGATTTTGAGTGTCTCTCTCGGGTCACACCCGGCAGGAATTTCTCGGCCGGGTAGCCGCCTATGGTCCCTTGGCGACCCTGCTCAGCCGAGACCCAAACCGGACATCCTTTGATCTAGATCAACCCAGTCAGGAACCGCCCCGCTTTGTTCGCCTGAGCCTGAAGAGCCGATCCCGAAATATGCGCGAGGTGCTCAAAGGGCGGCAGGCATCCTTGCGCTCCCGACTATTGTCGCCCGCTATCGCCCGGCCGCGCGCAATGCCGAGCCGATCGACACCTTTGGAAGCCATGTCGGCTTCAGGTGCACCGCCAGGAAAAGGATCATGTCATGAGTAACGATACGATTCCGGCAAAGCCTGCGATGAGCACGGGACCAACCGGCGTAGGACTGAAACGCCGCGATCTCCTGTTGAGCGGTAGCTCTCTGGTCGCCGCTTCGGCACTCTCCGCCGTCGGGGCGACAAGCTTCGCGCGAGCGCAGCAACCAACGCCGGCTCCGGTGACTGCGCCGACCGGGCAGCGGCCCAATATCGTCGTTATCATGGGGGATGATATCGGAATCTGGAATATCGGTGCTTACCATCGTGGCATGATGGCTGGCCGGACGCCGAACCTCGACAAGATCGCGGCAGAGGGCGTGCTGTTTACCGACTATTACGCCGAGGCAAGTTGCACGGCGGGTCGCGCCAACTTCATTACCGGCGAGCTACCGATCCGCACAGGCATGACCACGGTCGGCCAGGCCGGCGCGCCTACAGGCTTGCCGGCGGAGGCCGTGACCATCGCCACTGCACTAAAGGGCATGGGTTATGCCACCGGCCAATTCGGCAAGAACCACCTTGGTGACAAGAACGAGTTTCTGCCGACGGTACATGGCTTCGACGAGTTCTTCGGCTACTTGTATCACCTCGACGCGATGGAGGACCCGGCCCACCCCGCTTATCCGCAGGAGCTGTTGAACAAAGTCGGTCCGCGCAACATGGTCCATTCATGGGCGACCGATGTAGACGATGCCACCGTTGATCCGCGCTGGGGCAAGGTCGGCAAGCAGAGGATCGAGGACGCCGGAACGCTCTATCCCAAGCGGATGGAAACCGTGGACGATGAAATCCGGGACCTTGCCTTGAAGTTCATTGAGAAGGCCAAGGCGGAAAACAAGCCGTTCTTCCTGTGGCTCAATCCGACCCGCATGCACATCGTCACGCACTTGTCACCCAAGTACCAGGCGATGCGCAATTCCAAGAACGGCTGGTCGATTCATGAAGCCGGCATGGCGCAGCTCGACGACGATGTCGGCATCGTAATGCAAAAGCTCAAGGACATGGGCGTGGATGACAACACGATTGTCATATTCACCACTGACAACGGCACTGAGGTCTTCACTTGGCCGGATGGCGGACAAACGCCTTTCGCGCAGAGCAAAGGTACGGTCATGGAAGGTGGTTTCCGCGTGCCGGCGATGATCCGCTGGCCGGGCAAGGTGCCGGCCGGCAAGGTCGAGAACGGCATCATCTCCGGGCTGGACTGGTTCCCGACCTTGCTGGCCGCTGCTGGCAACCCGAACATTGTCGAGGAACTGAAGAAGGGCAAGCACATCGGGGACCGCACCTACAAGTGCCATCTGGACGGCTATAATCAGATGGACATGATCACCGGCAAGGGGCCGTCGAACCGACATGAAATCTGGTACTTCGGCGAGAGCGAATTGGGAGCGGTGCGCATCGACGACTACAAGTATCGTTTCATCGACCAACCCCGGGGATGGCTCGGCGAAAAAAGCAAGGTTGACGTGCCCTACCTGATCAACCTGCGCCTCGATCCGTTCGAGCGAACGGGCTGGCCCGATAGCGGGACCAAATACGGCGCGCAACAATACTTCGATTGGTTCAAATATGAATTTTGGCGCTTCGTGTTCGTCCAGCAGGAGGTCGAGAAACTGGCCATGACCGCAATCGAGTTTCCGCCAATGCAGAAGGGCGCGAGCTTCAACCTCGATGCTGTGAAAGCGAAAATCGAGGCCGCCAGGACAGCGATGGCAAAATGAGAGTCATGATCGTCATGGTGGGGCGGCCTCTAGGCCGCCCCACGCTGCACCAAGAGCATGTTTCCTCCTGGCCCGTAGCCGACCTGCCGTAGCAAGGCGCGGTCCTCTGTTTCTGGTAGCTAAGCGGACGCCCGCACTGCCAAGACGAGACGGACGTGGTCCTCTCCTCAATTCCCCGTCTCGAACGAACACGTCGCGCCGCCGGCCTTTTGCTTGATCTCGGCCGGATCGAGCGTGCAGTTGAGTTTCGAAGGGCTTTCGGTCACCGATCCGGCGGCGCCGTCGGATGGCACGCCGGCCATTGCTTCGGTTGCGAGGATTTCGCTGGCCCGCCGTCGGTTGATGGTCTGCTTGGCGCCCTTGGCATGTTCGCTGATGATCCAAAGCATACGTGCCTCAGACTGTCTGTTAAGTCGCTTTGGGTGCTAAGCGGACATGACTTCTCGGCGGACACGAGCATTTCATTGATCCGTGGACCACGGACCACGGACGCCAGGCCATCCGCAGCCTCAGGCCTCGGCCATTTTCGCCAGCACGCGCTCGATCAGCTTGGGATCGCGATAGACGCTGCGCGGTTTCAGGAGATGCTGGACCTCCATGGTCAGGCGGTGCACGGCCGGGTCCTCGGCGGCGAGCCGGGTCAGGGCGGCACCGAATTTGAGCGTGGCGGCAATATCCGCCGGGCGCTGCCCGCGCGTGTCGGGAAAGATGAAGTCGAGCATGGCGACTGACCATGGCGTCTCGAGCAAGGCCTGCACCTCGGCAAAAAAGCGCGGCGCCAGCTCAGCAATTGGATCGCTCTCTTGCCCGGGTCCATCGAGCAGCCGCTTGAGCAGGCAGGCCTCCAGCGCGGCCACACTCATGCCTTGGCCGTAGACCGGATTGAAGCGGCATATGGCATCGCCAATGGGAAGCAGGCCGCGGGGAAAGCCGTCGAGCCGCTCGAAATGACGTCGCACGCTCTCCGGAAAGCCGTAGCGCGCGACACCGTCGAGCGGCTTGGCGCGGCATATCGCGTTGTAGATCGTCGGCGTGCGCAGCGAGCGGGCGAATGCCAAAAACCCCTCAGCGTCGCACGGCAAAGCGTCACCGCGTCGGGCCAGGGTCAGCATCCAGCGACCGCCCTCAAGCGGCAACATCAGGCCACCGCAACTGTCCTTCGGCGCCTCGCCAAAGGTCATGACGCCTTTCCAGTCGCGCACAGCTCCGTCCGGAACGGCAAAGATAGAGGTCGCATAGGACAGATCGATGCCGATGGTGGTCTCCTCGGGCGGGGGCCTCCCGATCGACTGCAGCAGCGAAAGCGTGGGAGCACCGCGTCCGGAGGCATCGACGACGAGGTCCGCCGCCATCGTCTCGCTGGTACCGTCCTCGTTCTCGGAGCGTACGCCGGTGACGGTCGCTCCATCGGACGATGCCAACACTTCCCTGACCCGGCAATGCTGTCGCAGCGTGATATTGGCCTGGCCCTCGACTCGCCGTCGCAACGCGCGCTCGATCGCTGGCCGTGACGCCGCGTAGCCGGACCAGCCGAGGTCGCGTTGCGGGAATGGATCGTAACCCGGGCGTTCGACGCGAACATCGAGGCCCGCCCTCAGTGGAACGGCTCCGAAGCGCGCCAGATCCTGCTCGAACCCGGGGAACAGCTCGCTCAGCGCCCGCTGACCACTGAGCAGCAGTCCATGGACGTGCCGCGCCTGCGGCGTGCCGACTCTGTGGCTGGGCTGTGCGGGCAGGGTGTCGCGCTCCAGAACAAGGACGCGCTCGAAACGATGGGCAAGGGCGCCGGCGGCTGTTAGTCCGGCCATTCCGGCGCCGATCACGAGCGCTTGGCCACCGAGCAGAGTTGACGGCATCGCCACCTCCTGAGCTTCGTGCTCCGCGCCGAGGAGCATGGGTGCAGTCTTGACCGGGCGCGCCACAATCAAAACGATGACGATGTGGCCGCCACGCAGGCGACACCCCCACCTCGCCGATCGGTTGGTCTCTGGTAAGATAATCCGACCGTGGCGGGCGGAGTGTGAACCGGTTAACAACCTCGCTGCCTCAACTGCGGTCAGCCATCGTCATGATTATGCAAGTCATGGGACAGGGCCGCTCGTGGCCCTTAGCTGATCTGCGCGCGGCGGCAAGACTGGTGCAAAACGCACACCTCCGCCGAGCGCGTGATCACGTGATGATGTTGGGGCTGAATACGATCTTGCCGACCAGCGTGATGCGATAACCCAGTCGATAAAGGTAAGCGTCACTGTCCCGCACGGCGGCATCGACTTGAATTCCCGAAAACAGGTTATTCCTGGCGGCATTGGTGAAAATATCGGTCGCCGTGAAATATGGGTTCGGGCGGAAGACATCGACCGCAAAGCCCGAATTGATCGACTCTCCCTGATTGTAGATCGAACTGACCGTCGAAAACGGAGCATGCTGTTCGACCTGAAAATTGCAGTAGTAGTTCGAGCCGCTCGTGCCCGGGGGCAGCGGAATGCCGTAATGTGCGGCTGCTTGCAGGATCGGCCCATTGAGGTCCGGGACGATGAGAATGGTTTCCCGGCGCCATTGTGCGGTGGTCACGCCTTTCATGTCGATGAGCACCACGCCTGAAAGCAGAAGCTCCCACGTTTGATCCTGGATCCTCGTCGGTTGAACTTGGCCGACGGCTGTTGCGACGGGCGTGATCACCCAGTTTTGCGCGGCGAAACCTGTGGGGTAAATCATCTCAGGAGCTCCAAATGTTTCGACGTTGGTCGAACAGATGCACTTGCCGGAATCATCATCCTCGAGCGCCTCACCGTTCATCGGCGTGGGCCGCACGCTCCCGCCCAGAGGCGCGCCCGGGTAGATGATCTGACGGTCGTGAATCGAGAAGTGGAGATGGTCGATCAGCGAATTGCCGGTATCATCCATCAAGCCAATGCGGTTGCCCGTATAGATCGGCATCATCATCGAGGGAATGATTTGCCCCGGTCCCTCCATATGCAGATAGCGCGATGTGTAGCGGTCGGTATTTGCGGGATCGTTTGGGTCGCCATGCTCGATCTCGACCGTGTTCGAGTCTGTGCTGCTTCCCGTCGGGGTGCCGTCTGACACAAAGCTCACAATGCCGCTGCGCGGGGTCAGCACAGGTGTGCCGCCGCTGATATTGTCGTATGGAACGAAACGGCGATAACGCGTGAAGTCGATAGCAAAAGCTTCGTCTTCGTCGTGTGTGCTACTGTCGTTATAGTAGAAGCCGCGCACACCGAAGCCGCAATCACGTAAGGAAAGCCCAAAGGCGATCGCGGCGGCCGCGATCGCACCGAACGGCCAATATGTAGCCGCCACGTAGGCGATAACCATTTGGTCTCTGAGAAATGGACCAAGTCCGCCCGCCGCAAAACACTGTCCGTCGGGCCACGGCGCCAGCAATTCAAAGGGCAAAGGCTGGTTCGTCTGCGGAGTGGCCGGCCGCCAGTGCTCAAGCCAGAGTTCATTTGGTGTCGCGATCCCGCAGCCAGTGCATTGCCACCCGCGCGGTGACCGCCGGATCAGGAATATGACATCGCCGGTAAACCAGCGACCCCGCCAGCCAAAGGTGCGCAGGTACTTCTTGTCGCCACGCCCGATGAGCTTGCGATCGACTTCGATCGATCCGCTACCAAGATCGCTGCACAGCTGCTCAAGCAGAGTTTCGGTCTCGAACGCCGTGTGCCCGCCAAGCGGTCCGATCTCGAAGTGGGTCGAGCTGACTAGACGGCGAAGTTGTTCACCATTGCGATGCGACAACGCAATTTCGATCGCATCGACCACCTGCTCGGCCGTCGACTTAAACGCGTCGTCAGGAAGCGAAAGTCGTGCAAGTCCACGTCGCGCGAGTTCGGCCGGATCGTCGGTCTTGAACGATTCCGCTTTGTTCGCGACCTTTTTGTAGAGGTCGGCCGCGCGCTTGAAATCGCGCGCACCTTCCATGATCAGTCCGGCCTGGAACAGCGAGTTTGGATTTTTTGGCGCGTGACGCGCCAGGGCGCGATAGGTCTCGACTGCGGTCCGCGGATCATTGGCAAGTGCCGCAGTTTGCGCCTTGTGAAGGAGTGCACCTCGGACCCCATCAATCGAAGGGATCAGTGATTGATTGTTGGTTAGGGCTTCGATGGCCTTGTCATAAACGTGGAGCGCCTGCGTTCGATTGCCGTCCCGGGCGGCATTGTCAGCTGTCCACAGCCAATAAGCGCCCGCTGCGGGTGACTGCGGCTCGCGTTCGATCGCGGCTTCGAGCGCATTGTTGGCATTCGAACACACGCCCTCACGACGCTTGCCCATCACCTGAGCGGCCAAATGCCGCCATTCATGGGCCGATTTGGCATCAAGTGACCTCGGCTCGAAGATATCTGGTTTTGGGCCTGCTTCGCGCATGCACTCGTCCGCCAGTATCCAACAGCTTGGCCGGTAGTCCCCAATCAGGGGTTCGGCGCAAGCCATAAACTATCACAGGTTACAAATTGCCGTCGACCCAATTTTAATGGTGTCACCACTCGTCGGTCCGGTCCGTCAGAGCTGTTGCTATCTCCTAAGCGCGGACTCGATGTCTGCAGATAACACAAGGCGGACTGGGTAATGACGTCTCTGATGTGGATTTTGCCGATCCACCGCGCGCGATCAGACCTCGCGCTCCTCATCGGTCGTCAGGGCCACCACGTGGGGCGCTTCTTGGCGGGCCTTCGAATGGTCGTGCGAATTGTCCGTGAAATGTCCGCGATGCAGGTGTAAGCTGGATTGAGACAAGGGAGGTGACGATGCTCAAGGAGAACTACGTCGCCAAGCAACAGCGGATCGGCGAGCGCCTGTCGCGCGCGATGGCCAGGGCCCACGTGGATTGCCGAGAGCTCGCCGCACTGACGGGTTACAGTGAAGCGCAGATCGTGAAGTGGGAGCGCGGACGTGCGCGGCTCTATCCGAACGAACTCATAAAGCTATGTCACGCGCTTGATGTGAAGCCAGAGTGGCTGCTGTGTTGGGAACGCCGCGTTCACTGACCAGCGTTACGCACATTTCGCCGGAAAATGACCCAAAGCGGACATGGGTTGCTGTGAGCTGCCTATGTTGTCAGCAGTATGATTTGGTCGCGACCGCTCAGCGTGATATTCCCTTCTCAGCTTTACCGGGGTCGGGCCGGATTGAAGTGACCTCGGGGGTCGCAAGAGGTACGCCTTGGCGTTGACGCTTCTCGAAAAGATCTGGAATGATCATCTCGTGTACGAGGAGCCCGATGGTACTTGCTTGCTCTATGTCGACCGCCATCTTGTGGACGAGGTGGATAGTCCGCAGGCCTTCTACGGACTTCGTCAGTCTGGACTGCGAGTGAAGGCGCCGGAAAGGACACTCCTGGTCGTCGACCATAGCGTGCCGACCTCGGATCGCCGCCAACCGAACCCTGATCCTGAGAGCGCGGCGCAGATTGACTATTTTGCCGAGAACGCAAAGCTATTCGGTCTTGAAATCTTTGATGAGCTGGATCCCCGCCAGGGCATCTGTCACGTGGTCGCGCCGGAGCAGGGCTTTACTCTGCCTGGCACTACGATCGTGTGCGGCGACAGCCACACCTCGACCCACGGGGCCTTCGGCGCACTCGCGCTTGGGATCGGCACGTCGGAGACCGAGCATGTGCTGGTAACACAGACGCTGATCCAGCGCAGGCCAAAGAACATGCGCGCGGTCATCGACGGTGCACTGCCGGACGGTGTCTCGGCCAAGGATTTGATCCTCGCGCTAATTGGCGAGATCGGGGCGGCGGGCGCGGTTGGTTATGGGCTTGAATTCGGTGGCGAGGCCGTGCGTGCACTCTCCATGGAGGGCCGCATGACGATCTGCAATATGTCGGTGGAGGCAGGGGCGCGAACCGCGATCATTGCCCCCGACCATAAGACCTTCGACTACCTCAAGGGCAGGCCGAAATCGCCTGCGGGCAAAGTATGGGATGACGCCACGCGCTATTGGGAAACACTGCGCTCCGATGAAGGCGCCGAGTATGAGCGCGAAGTACGGCTCAACGCGTCAGCTCTTCCACCGCTTGTCACGTGGGGTACAAGTCCGGAGCAGGTCACTTCGGTCACGGGCAGGGTCCCGAGGCCCGATGAGATTGTCGACGAACGAAAGCGCGCAGCCGCCCAGCGGGCGCTCGCTTATATGGGATTGAATGGAGGGGAGAAAATCGCCGATATCGGGATCGATCGAGTCTTCATCGGCTCCTGCGTTAATGCCCGAATCGAGGATTTGCGTGAGGCGGCGCGTGTGGCGGAGGGGAGGACAGTCAATTCAAAAGTCTCGGCAATGGTCGTGCCCGGCTCCGGCCTCGTCAAGCGTCAGGCCGAGGCCGAAGGGCTTGATGAGGTTTTTCGGAAAGCGGGCTTCGACTGGCGTGAGCCAGGCTGCTCGATGTGCCTTGCTATGAATCCCGACCGGCTGGCCCCCGGGGAACGTTGCGCATCCACATCGAACCGCAATTTCGAAGGCCGGCAAGGCTACAAGGGCCGCACACATCTTGTCTCGCCGGCGATGGCAGCCGCTGCCGCGATTGCAGGCAAGTTCGTTGACGTTCGCCAATGGTCCAGACCCGGCTGAGATCATCCATTCCGATCAGCGCCAACCTTATACTCGCAGATCGCTATCGGCTGTTCCGGCGCCATCCTTGCCAATCCCTGGCTTGTGGCGAGGATTGAAGGCGCGCCCGAGCGTCGAACTCCTCGAACCGATCCAGCATCTCGCGCAAGCGCGAAGGCAACGGCGATCGATCTCGGTCAAGAGCAAGCCGAAGTCGTTCGCCTATCTCATGGCAAATGGCTCGGCAATGCGCCGGCTCCAGGTGCGCAGGGAAGTTTCGAGCAGGTGTCGCCATCAGGACCCTCTCAGATCAATCCCAATGCGACGAAAACGAATATCTCCGCCAGGAATGCTGTGCTTAGGGTGGCGACGGCAAGAAAGGCGTCAACTGGTGACAGATGCATGGCTCGCCTCGCTGATCTGCGAAGCCCCACTAAGAAATTCACCGATGCAAAATTTGTTTCGGTTCCGACTGAAAAACCTGAGCAAAGGCATGGCGGCAGCCAAGGAGGCCCAACAGTTCCCTGAAACCATTTGGAGGGTGTTCGGTTGGTTTGTGGGGCCGATGGGAGGAACCATCGCCATGAGGCTATATCTTGCCGCAATTGCGCTAGTTGCGTTTGTCGCGGGTGCTGGAACGGCGATCCATTCTGGCTCGCTACCGGTCGAGGCGCAGGCCACGCCGGCCGCGGTTCAATTAGCGCTAGCGGAATCCGTGAATTCGTTTTTGTCTCGGTCCGGTGGCTAACAACCGACGCAAGCTGAAATCGTTCGCCACGGCACTTGGCAAATGGTCCAGGATCGACATGGAAGCGATCAGAAAGAGATGCAGCATCTGCTCGCTCAATTTCCTGTCTCGAATGAGCAACTGACGCCGCCGCCGGCTTTTTGTTTTATCTCGGCGGGATCGAGCGTGCAGTTGAGCTTCGAGAGGCTCTCGGTGACCGATCCGGCGGCGCCGTCGGATGGCACGCCGGCCATGGCTTCGGTTGCAAAGACTTCGCTGGCCCGCCGTCCGTTGATGGTCTGCTTGGCGCCCTTGAAGGTCAGTTCGCAGGAGCGCGAGGTGATGTCGACGTTGCTGACGCGGCAGACGATCTTGTCTGCGGTAACCGAAATCTTCTTGGCGTAACGCACGCCGCTCTGCCCGACGAAAAACGCGGTGACGGCTTCCCGCTCATCCGCGGTCAGCAGGGGCGAATACAGCGCCACGACGCCGGCGAGGGCCAGGGCTGCCGGCCCGCTGACCGTTGCCGGCGCGGATGATGCGGTGGATATGCCGGCGGTAAGAAGCGAGACGGCGAGAAGCGCCAGCCTGCCGGATTTCAGTTGCATTGCATTCCCCCATTTGACGCGCTTGCTGCACGGAATTTGGATGGGGATGGCTCCGGCTGTCAATCGCACCGGCTCTTTCCTCCTCCCACAAGTTGAGAAGGGTAATCGCCGTGCATCCGGGGCAGGGCGGCCTGCCGGCAAAGCGCTTGCGCTGCCTTCGCATCGGCGGCACAGTTGCGGGTGCGACGCAAAGATCGCCGAGACGAAAGCCCGAGGAAACCTGCATGGCGGCCACGCGGATTGACTGCGATATCCATCCCGCGGTGGGCGGAACCCGCACCACGCTGCTGCCCTATCTCGACGACCACTGGAAGGAGCAGGTGGTCAGCCGTGCCATCGACGGCCTCGACCTCAACTCCTATCCCCCCAACATGCCGTTCTCGGGCCGTGCCGACTGGCGGCCGGCCAATGGCAAGCCTGGCAGCGATCTTGCGATGGTGCAGCGCGGCGCGTTCGACCAGCTCGGTTCGAGCCACGCGATCTGCAACGTCGTCTACGGCGGGCAGGCGGTGTTCGATTCCTACATGGCGGCGGGCTTCTGCAAGGCGATCAACGACTGGATCGCAGCCGAATGGCTCTCAAAAGATCCGCGGCTGAGTGCTTCGATCGTGGTGCCGATCCAGGCGCCGGATCTCGCGGTGGAAGAAATCGAGCGGCGCGCCGGCGACAACCGCTTTGTCTCCGTGCTGGTACTGGCGCAGGGCGAGACGCTGCTCGGACGCCGGCATTACTGGCCGGTCTGGCAGGCGGCCGAAAAGCACAAGCTGCCGGTCGCGATCCACGCCGGCAGCGCCTACCGCACCGCGCCGAGTTCGATCGGCTGGCCGTCCTATCGCTACGAATATTATCTCGCCGAAGCGCAGGCGTTTCAGGCCCAGATATTGAGCCTGGTCTATGAGGGCGTGTTCGGCAAATTCCCCGATCTCAAGGTCGTGCTGATGGAGTCGGGCGTGAGCTGGCTGCCGGCCTTCATGTGGCGCGCCAACAAGACCTGGCGCGGTGTCCGCGTCGAGGTGCCGTGGGTCGAGCGCGAGCCGGCCTCGATCATCCGCGACCATATCCGTGTCACCATGCAGCCGTTCGACGGCCCGCCGGATGCCGCAGGCGTCGCCGACGTGATCGAGCAGATCGGCTCCGATAAGATGTTCCTGTTCGCGTCCGAC
>Ga0268266_10001594_pt1 | contig 26468 bp, 25 predicted proteins | sample KBSS13metaG_FD_190356 | JGI IMG/M metagenome (GOLD analysis project Ga0268266, IMG submission 190356) | Switchgrass rhizosphere microbial communities from Kellogg Biological Station, Michigan, USA - KBS S1-3 metaG (SPAdes) (version 2) | ecosystem: Host-associated > Plants > Roots > Rhizosphere... | reverse complement strand
GGCGCAGCTGCCTAATCGGTAACAGAACGAGAAAGAGGAAGACTGAATGGCAACTGCGGCAGACGCAGAGTTGGTATTGAAGCTGTACGAGATGCGGCGGGAAGAGACCCTGCGAAGGTCTCGAAGATTTATGATCTTCGACTTTCAGCCGAAGACCCTGGAGGAGCTGAGGGCGGTCTCACGTGATGTCGGATCGCAGCACAATGCTGCATGGAGACAGACGATGAGCTACTGGGAGATGGCGGCTTCGCTTGTGTTGCGGGGCGCGCTCGATCCTGAACTATTTCTGGATTCGAACGCCGAGGGCATCCTGATCTACGCCAAATTTCACCATTTTCATGTGGAGACCGAGAAGCAGTCCGGCAACCCATTTATGCGGCATACGGCGGCTCTGATTGAAAAATATCCGGCAGCAACCAAGCTGCATGAGGGATTTTTAAGGTCGCTTGGACTCACAAAGGCTTAGCTGTTTCGCTTGGTCCGGTATCCATCTTTTCCTTTTCGACATTATTTCTGTTACAACTACTAAAGTAGTCTCTGTCGACTGAGGTACTGTGGCCGCCCAGCGGCTTTGCTGTATATTCTTGAAAACACGGGTTGTAGACTATGGCGAAAGCAGTTTGGAACGGTCAGGTTCTGGCTGAGAGCGAAACGTACGAGACGGTGGAAGGCAACATCTACTTTCCCGACGAGTCGGTCAAGCGAGAGTACCTGAGGCCGAGTTCGACAACCTCCAGTTGTCCCTGGAAGGGTCAGGCGCGTTACTACACCATCGTGGTGGACGGCCAGGAAAACCAGGATGCCGCGTGGTACTATCCAGATCCCAAACCAGCAGCCCGCAACGTGAAACACCATGTCGCCTTCTGGCGAGGCGTTGAGATAACGAAGTAGGGGACCTTCCTCCCTCCTAAAATTCTGCTACCTCGCGAATGTGTACAGGCGCGCGTCGAAGACGTGAATCCGTCAGAAAAGCTATTGTTAATGGGTTATGAGCCGAACTTTCGCTGACGGTGAGGAAGAAGCCTGTTCGAAGACAGTTGAATGCAGCCTGGATCCTGTGGATGAGACCGGCTGGGAGCGATTGCGTACCCTCGGGCATGGGATGGTGGATCAGATCTTCGACCATCTGCAGAATAGGCGCTCGCAGCCAGTTTGGCAGCGGATTCCTGCAGATGCGCGAAGTGCTATCGCTTTAGAGGCTCTCCCCCGCGAGGGACAGGGTGCCGCATCCGCTTACGACACATTTCTGAAAGACATATTGCCGTACGGGATAGGAAATACGCATCCCCGTTTCTGGGGATGGGTGATGGGGAACGGCACGGCCGAAGGTGTGCTCGCCGAGATGCTTGCCGCCGGAATGAATCCGAACGTTGGAGGATTCGACGACTCCGCCACCGTGGTGGAAGAGCAGGTGATCCGATGGATGGCCGAGCTGATGGGGATGCCAAAGCATACGAGCGGTCTCTTGATGAGTGGCGGCACGATGGCGAATCTCATTGGGCTGACGGTCGGGCGCCATGCAAAAGCTGGTTTCGATGTAAGGGGTGAAGGGCTCTACGGCGGCCCACAGATGCGGGTGTACTGCTCGAGCGAGGTCCACAGCTGGCTGAAGAAGTCGATGGAGCTGATGGGGATGGGACGCTCGGCTTTACGCATTGTAGGGACGGACAGCCACTACCGAATCAAAGTGGAGGAACTGCGCGAGGCGATCGCCGCGGATCGTGCAGCAGGCCTGAAGCCGATTTGCGTAGTGGCAACTGCCGGCACCGTGAATACAGGAGCTACGGATGATCTTCCGGCGATAGCTGATCTGTGTGAAGAGCAAGGTATGTGGTTCCACGTGGACGGCGCCTTCGGGGCGGTGGCTTACTGGTCAGACAGATTGAGGGACCGCGTGCGCGGATTGGAACGGGCGGACTCTGTTGCCTTCGATCTGCATAAGTGGGCCTATATGCCTTACGACATCGGTTGCGTGCTGGTGCGAGATGCTGAGGCGCACAAGGCCGCATTCGCGACCGGGGCGAGCTATCTGACAGCGATGGCGCGCGGGCCTGCTGCTGGAGGTCTGCGGTTCGCCGATCGCAATATAGAGCTGTCACGAGGGTTTCGCGCTCTGAAGGCGTGGATGAGCCTGAAGGCTTTGGGAGTCGACGCGATCATTGCGGCGATCGAACAGAATGTAGAGCAGGCACAGTATCTGGCGTCGCTGGTGAAGAGATCCGGTGAGCTGGAACTGGCCGCCGAGGTTCCATTGAATATCGTCTGCTTTCGATATGCAGGAGCGAGCGACAAAGAGAATCAGGAGATCCTGATGCGATTGCAGGAGAGTGGTGTTGCAGTTCCATCAGGAACCATTCTGGATGGAAGGTTTGCGATTCGGGTTGCGAATACAAATCACCGTTCTCGAAGAAACGACTTCGATCTGCTGGTTGAGAGCGTAATCCGCTTGGGCAAGGAAGTTGTCGGAAGATTGGGCAGCACCGCAGCGGACTAATCGTGCGGTGCTGCTGAAATCAGTATGCCTGGGCCTGTTCGAGAGGAAGCCGGACCTGAAAACAGGTCTCGCCTGGCTTCGATTCGACCCGGATATAACCCGAATGCCGTTCCAGGATGCGCTGAGCGGTGTCGAGTCCCAGACCAAGACCCCGGCCAGGAGCTTTGGTGGTGTAGAAGGGTTCGAAAATGCGGCTCTTCAGCTCGGGATCGATGCCGGGTCCTGTGTCCCATACTTCCACAAAGGCCATTTGTCCTTGCAGGCGGGCACAGACCTTCAAGGTTCCATGATCTTTCATGGCATCAAGGGCGTTCTCAATCAGCGCGGTCCATACCTGATTCAGTTCTCGTCCATAACCTGCAACCGGAGGAAGGGCGGGATCGAATTCCGTGATCACGTTGACGTTCTGCAGGCGCGATTTGAACATGGCTAAGGTGTTCTCAAGCGACTGAGCAAGATCGATGTCCTGGATCGGCGCCTGATCCATGTAGGAGTAGTCTTTGATCGCGCGGATGAGATCGAAGATGCGAACGGTCGAGTTCACGACAGTCTCGGCCATGCGCTCTACGCGGAGCGAACTGGCGAAGGTGGCGACGGCGACCGGAAGGGCCTCCGAGGTGACCAGGCTTGCGAGTTCATCAAGCTGAGAGGAGGCAATGCCGGTCTCAGCCAGCGAAGGCGCGATAGCCCACGGATTTGGAATACTGTGGCGCTCCAGCCAGCTGAGGAGATCGACCTCGCGATCGCTGATGGCGAGAGCATCGGAGCCGCTTCCGTTCCGAGCCTCCAGCTCAGCGAGCGCGGAGCGCGTACGCGCCACCCAGGAGCGATACTGCGATGTCTGTGTGTCGGAGAGGCAGAGATTGCCGAGACGATATTTCTGGTCGCCGTACTGCCGGAGCTCCGAGAAGAGGCTGGATGCGGAACGCTGCGCCGCCGAAGCCGGATTGTTGAGCTCGTGCGCAAGATTTGCAGCGAGCTTACCAAGCGCGGCAAGCTTCTCCGCCTGCTGCTCCATGCGCGTGACTTCGCGGACGCGATCCATCATGGTGGAGACGCAACGCTGCGTCATGGAAGGGATCGCTGCGAGCATCTCAGGGAAGAGACTTTCATGAACGTCGAGCGACCAGCCACCGCCGACGAGATAAGCGTCGCCGCCGTAGACCTTCATGCGAGAGAAGGGAAGCTTACCTGTCATCTGACCTGCACGACCGATCCAGAGTGCCATGGAGCCGGCGTTGTGGCGGCGTACGTGAACCTCACCCTTCAGGATGAAGACCATGCGATCGCAGGGCGTGCCTTCGGCGAAGACCATCGCGCCGTCGTCGCCGACACGCTCTGAACCATTTAGGGCAAACCAGCGGTATTCTTCTTCAGTAAGGCCGTCGAGTGCGGGGATTGTGCGCAGCGCCGCGATGATTTCAGACTGTGGCGTCGGGTGCGCAGGTGGAGCGATAAAGACGTGAAGCCCAAGCTGCTGGGGAAGTACAGCTTCGTAACTGCTTGGAGCGGCCATGGGGCGAATCTCCTTCTGCCATCATGGGCAGGAAAAAACCAAAAGCGGGCAACTCTTGCTCCATTGTGACAGGTTTTGGAAGAGGTTTGGGACCAAACGTCCGGTGGAGTTCGCCGTTTTGTGACGAAAATGAGGCCGTTTGCAGGGAACGGGGAATGCAAGAATTGGACGGCGAATTTTCGACATTCTGCTGCACAGCAGACGGAGCTGCGAATGTTGTTTTTTGGGAAAGCGGTTATGGCCGGCTGCGACCCGCCGATTGAATCTGATCGAGTTGTGCCAACATGCGCCTGGCGATCTCAGGATGTGCATCTGCGATGTTGCGCTGCTCTCCGGGATCGGCGGTTCGATCATAAAGCTGCGGGGCCGGTGAATTACCTAGCTCGGTCTTCGTATATGGATCGTAGGCTGGCTTCTGGTCGCCACAGATGGCCTTCCATTTTCCCTCTACCAGAGAGAGTGATCCGGCCTCTTCGACGAGAGACTCCCTGCCTGTGGAAGAACGTCCGAGCAATGCCGGGAGGATGTTGATGCTATCCGGAGCATCATTGTGGCTAAGTTGTTGATTGGTGAGAGACGTGAGAGAGGCCAGCAGGTCGATCTGATCGACGAGCGCGTCCGAGGTGGTTCTGGGCTTAATGTGGTCAGGCCATTTCACGAGAAACGGCACGCGAGTTCCACCATCGAAGTTGCTGTACTTGCCGCCACGGTAGATGCCAGCCGGTCTATGCGTGCCGAGTTTTTCAACCGCTTGATCTTTGTAGCCATCATCGACGACGGGGCCGTTATCGCTGGAGAGGATGAGGAGAGTGTTCTGAGCGATCCCTTGCTTCTCTAATGTCTGCAGGATGCGGCCGACACACCAGTCGAGCTCCGCTATGGCATCTCCGCGTGCGCCCATCGTTGTCTTGCCGACGAAGCGTTTGTTCGGTAACCGTGGGACGTGGATATCGTGCGCGGGATAGTAAAGAAAGAAGGGATGATGGCTGTTCTGCTCGATGAAGTGGACAGCTTTGGTGCTAAGTGTGTCTGCGATATCTTCGTCCACCCATAGAGCTGACTTGCCGCCCTCCATGTAGCCGATCCGGCTGACACCGTCGACGATCGCCATGTCGTGTCCGTGACTGGGTTTCATCTTCAGCAGCTGTGGATGATCCTTGCCGGTCTTCTCACCTGGAAAAGGAGCTTTGTAGCTGACGTGGATCGGATCGGCAGGATCCAGGTTGACTACGCGATGGTTCTCCATGAAGACGCATGGAACGCGATCGGGCGTTGCGGGAATGATGAAGGAGTAGTCGAATCCCACTTCCATCGGCCCCGGCTTAATCTCTTTGTTCCAGTCGATCGCTCCATTCCCCAGGCCAAGGTGCCATTTGCCGACGATGCCTGTTGCGTATCCAGCACGCTTCAACATGGAGGGCAGAGTGAGTTGGTTGGTATCGATGATGAGAGCAGCGTCGCCGGGAAGAATACCGGTGCCTTTTTTACGCCATGCATACTGACCTGTCATGACGGAGTAGCGCGAAGGAGTGCAGGTGGCCGAGGTGGCGTGAGCGTCGGTGAATCGCAGACCCGTGACGGCGATGGAATCGATGTTTGGAGTGTGTACCGAGGTCGCTCCATAACAGCCCACATCGCCGTAGCCGAGATCGTCGGCGTAGATGAAGACGATATTTGGATAGGAGGAGGGCTTCGCAGCGCCAAGCAGTCCTGTAGCAGTGGCTGCGCTTATCGTCTGGAGAAACTGTCTGCGATTCATCGCACACTATGGTACGCGATGAACAAGCAGGTTCTCGCGTGTCGATATTTATGGGGTGCTAGGTAGCGCGAAAATCAAGATCGGGATCGGAGTAGTGGCCACTTGTCATGGCGCCTGCGTTGCGGGGAAGGCCGATTGCTTCGATCGCAGGGGCCAGGGCGAGCACCGAGGTGCAGAGGATCGCGATATGAAAGTCGCTGATGTGAGGATTCGCAGGCAGGTGTCCGCTGGCTCGCGCCACTAGACGAAGCATGACAGCGCCGACAGCGACTCCCATGCCCATGGAGAGCTGCATGACGGCGGAGAGGAAGCCATTGGCTCGCGACATTCGCTCAGGGGGAATCTCGGCATAAGCGAGGGTCGTCATGCAGGTGAACTCAAGAGAGCGGGCGGCTCCGTGAAAGAAGAGTATCGCTGAGATCAGCGCAGGAGGCGTGTTGGGTGTGAAGGTGGCGCAAAGCGCGACGGAGACGGCGACGATCAATCCGTTGAAGATGAGCAGGCGACGGAATCCGAAGCGACGAAGAACGGGCAACACGATCGACTTCATGCTGAAGTCGCCACCGAAGAGAGCGAGCAGGTAGAGGCCGGACTTGAAGGCGCTGAGGCCGAAGGCGACCTGAAACATCAGTGGGAGCAGGAAGGGAAGGACGCCGACGGCGACGCGAAAGAGGCTTGCACTGTAGACGCTCAACCGATAGGACTTCAGCCGCATGGACTCCAGATCGATGAGCGAGACCGGATTGCGTCGCGCTGTGACGACGGCAAGGTATCCACTGAAGAGACTGAGTACAAGGACGGCGATCGGTGTCGTCGAGCGGCTATCTCCGGCGCCCAGCGTCTCGAGCGCGAAGACAACGCCGGTTGAGGCAAGGCCGGCGAAGAGGAAGGTCAACCAGTCGAGCGGATGCTTCTCATCGGACCGCGTGTTCTCAATCCAGAGGATCGTTAGAACCAGTGCAAGAATGCCGATGGGCAGATTGAGGAGGAAGATCCAGTGCCAGGAGAAGTAGGTCGTGATAAAGCCGCCGACGGGAGGACCGATGACGAGAGCGGCGAGTCCGGGCCAACTGATATACGCGATTGCCTGAGCGATTCTGTCTTTTGGAGTGGAACGAAGGACGATCAAGCGGCCCACGGGCACCATCATGGAGCCGCCAATGCCCTGCAGGATCCGTGTGAGCGTGAAGACAGTGAGAGTAGGAGCGGCTGCGCAGAGAAGGGAAGCAAAGGTAAAGATTCCGATGGCGGAAGCGAAGATGGTCCGAGCGCCGAATCGATCTGCCACCCAACCGCTGATCGGGATGAAGACGGCAAGGGTAATTAGATAAGCCGTCATGCCAATGTTGAGCCGAACCGCTCCCACGCCGAAGCTCTTCGCCATCTGCGGTAATGCAGTAGCGATGATGGTGCCGTCGAGGTTCTCCATAAAGAAGGCACCGGCGATTAGCGTCGTGACGTAGAGGGGCGAACGAGGGCTCTTCATTGTTCCTTTTTGTAACGCAAGTGAAGCAAAAGAGGCCCGGCTCTGAGCCGGGCCTCAGAACGACAACCCAGCTAGGCTTTGACGACAGCTCCGTTCGCGACCTTTACGGGATCGAGGAAGGGCATTGCCTTGCGGAGATCCGCGCCGACTTTCTCGATGCCGTGCGCAGCCTCTTCCTGACGGATGCGAGCGAACTCGTGACGGCCGGTCTCGTTCTCCTGGATGAACTTCTTGGCGAAGGAGCCGTCCTGAATCTCTTCGAGCAACTTCTTCATTGCCTTCTTGGTCTCGGGAGTAACGATGCGCGGACCGGCTACGTAGTCGCCCCACTCAGCGGTGTCGGAGATGGAGTGACGCATGTAGGCGAGGCCGCCGCGATACATCAGGTCTACGATGAGCTTGAGCTCGTGCAGCACCTCGAAGTAAGCCAGCTCAGGCTGATAACCAGCTTCCGTGAGGACTTCGAAACCTGCCTTCACAAGCGCGGCAGTGCCTCCGCAGAGGACGGCCTGCTCGCCGAAGAGGTCGGTTTCGGTCTCTTCGGTGAAGGTGGTTTCGAGGACTCCGGCGCGGGTGCAGCCGATGCCTTTAGCGTAGCTGAGAGCCAACTCAAGTGCCTTGCCACTGGCGTTCTGCTCTACGGCAACGAGGCCAGGGACGCCGCCACCTTCTGTGAATACCTCGCGTACGCGATGGCCGGGGGCCTTGGGCGCGACGAGCGAGACATCTACTCCAGCAGGCGGAAGGATGGTGCCGAAGCGGATATTGAAGCCATGAGCAAACATCAGCGTCTTGCCGGGTGCCAGATTGGGTTCAACCTCAGCCTTGTGAACCTTGGCGGCAGTCTGGTCTGGAGTGAGGTTCATGATGACGTCGGCCCATTTGGCGACGTTGGCGACAGTGTCGACCTGAAGGCCAGCTTTGCGGGCCCGTTCAGCGTTCGGTGAGTCGGGGCGAAGGCCTACGCGGACCTCGACGCCGGAGTCCTTAAGGTTAAGTGCATGGGCATGGCCCTGAGAGCCGTAGCCGATGATGCCGACTTTCTTGGCTTGGATAAGGGAGAGGTCTGCATCTGCGTCGTGGTACGTCTTTGCCATTTTCTTTTCCTTTTCTTTACTGATTGTAGTTGAGCTCTAAAAGGCGTAACACCGATTGGTGCTGTGATCGCCGATCAAATGCGGAATCGGTTTCAATGCGGAGAGCGATATTTTTTCTGAATTTGGTCTACATGGCCTCGTTTTCTTGAGCCGTGTATCCCTAATCCGCTATGGATGGTCTACGCTTCGTCCTCCGCGAACTGGTTGGGCAGATTATCTTCTACAGGGCGATCTGGATAGGCGATGGCTGCATCCTCAGCAGTCTTCGTGCCGAGCGCTTTAAGGACGCGGCTGGTGTGATGGCCGCGGCGCATGGCCATGCGTCCCGTGCGTGAGACCTCAAGAATCTCGAATTTGGATTCGCGCAGGACCTGGAGGAGACCCTCGATCTTCGAGGCGGCGCCGGTCATTTCGAGCATGATGGATTCCGGTGCAAGATCTACCACGCGGGCACGGAAGACATTGGCCAGCTCGAAGATCTGAGAGCGGGAGTGTTGACCGTTGGGCGAGTTAGGACCGGCGGCTACCTTGATGAGGCAGAGTTCGCGAATGACAGCCTCACTGCGGCCCAGCTCGTCGACATCGCGGGTGATCTCGAGCTTGTAGAGCGAGGCGCGAATACGGTCAGCGGCGTGTTCCGGTGCCTCGCAAACGATCGTCATGCGGGAGACGCCCTCCCGTTCGCTCTCGCCAACCGTGAGCGAGACGATGTTGACGTTGAGACGACGGAACAGTGAGGCAACGCGAGTCAGCACGCCGGGTTTGTCGTCAACAAGGGCTACAAAGGTGTGAAGCATTCATTACGTCCTTATCAGGCTGTTGTCAGGGATTGAAGGGAGCGAAGGGGCAGGGGATGGAAAGGCTGCGGGAATTCTTTGCCACGACGGAGGCAAAAGATCCGTGTGTGGGACATTGGGATCGAGCCAGCGGTCAGGGACGAGGACAATCTTGTCAGGATTGGGGTTGAGCCACGCTCCCCACCAGGAGAAACTGCTGTTGGCCATGATGTGGTGCTGGCAGGACGACATAAGCCGAAGATCTTCGTGCGCTTCTGTCTGGCTATTGTGATCGACGAAGATATAACGAGGACCCGCGGGAAGATTTTCACTGCAGAAGGCGATGTCGTCGGAGAAGACAAAGAATGTCGGATCGCTGGCGTGCTCGCGCATGGTGTCGATAGCGTTTTGATAGTAGGTGATGGGCAGCGCGTCACGGCCGCCGTAGATTTTGGTGTAATCGCCCCGGCGTACGTGAAGCGAGACGGAAGCCTGGCAGGCTCGAATCTGTTTGCTTGTCTCCAGATTTTTTCCCGCTGGAGCGTCGCGCAGCGTTAGCTCGCTCCGCAATCGCGATTCATTCGATTGGGCATACTGATGCGCCTGAAAATAGCCATCGATGTAGATTTTCTTGGCCGAGGCAACTGGCAGCTCCGGAACAAAAAGCCAGTCGGTGCGAAAGTCGGGCTTGTAAAGATGAGTTCCCGAGATAGATCTGGCGGGGACTGCGGCGAAGCGTTTGTAAGAGGCTGCGGAGCAGAGCAAACGGTCCCATCCGCTACGTTGCCGCACGGGTGCGGTGATACAGAACTTCGATAACAGAAAGGGCCGGGGATGCCCGAACGACACAGCACGCTCCTCCGATTCGCGGATGATCTCCAGTGTCGCTGCGTGTCTCCCTGCAAAATAGAGACCTGCGGCGTACTGGAACAGTTGATTTCCAAGGCCAGACTTCTGTTGAAGCAAGATCTTCATACAAGGCTCTTTTCGTGAAATCTTTCAGACCTTCAGGATTTGCATGGTGGTTTCTCGATGCGGATCGCTTTCAAAACTATTTGTAAACATCCGAGCCACATCTTCGGTCGTCGCTTCTATTCGTCCTCTGCTGTCTCAATCAATGGGTTTGGCCTGCGGACCATCTCGTGCAATGCCGCTCCCGGAGCAATCATCGGGTAAACACCGTCTTCCTTTTCGACAGAGAAGTTGATCAGGAAGGCTGTCGGCGAGGTGCGCGCTTTTTCGACTGCAGAGACCACCTCTTTACGCTGAGTTACATGGGCTCCAGGAATCCCATGTGCTTCGGCAAGCTTGACGAAGTCAGGAGAGAGGATGGGGGAGCAGGCGTAGTTCTTATCGTAGAAGGCCTCTTGCCACTGCCGAACCATGCCGAGAAAGCCGTTGTTGATGACAGCGACATTGATATGGAGGCACTCCTGCTGGATCGTGGAGAGCTCGGAGGCGGTCATCTGGAAGCCACCGTCGCCGGCGATGCACCAGACATCGCAATCCGGGCGGGCGATCTTGGCGCCGATGGCGGCGGGCAGAGCAAAGCCCATGGTGCCGAGGCCTCCGGAGGTGACCAGGGTACGCGTGTCTTCGTGTTTGAAGTACTGTGCCTCCCACATCTGATGTTGTCCTACGTCGGTGGCGATAATGGTCTTGTCGAGACGGCCCGCGGCCTTCGCTTCCTGCCAGATGTCGTTGATCACGTGAGCAGCGTAGAGATGGCCATTGTCAGGGAGATTGATGATGTCGCGTACAGCGGCGGTTCCCTTCATGGCGCGAATCTCACGTAGCCAGTCTCTGGTGTTGTTATGGGCGTTTGCCAGATCGCCTGCGATGTAGCTCTTATCGTGAATGAGAGGCTCCATCGTGTTGAGAACTTCCTTGAGGTCGCCGATCAGAGCGACATCGACCTTGACGTTCTTGTTGATCTCCGAAGGATCAATCTCGATATGAATCTTCTTCGCGTTCTGCGCGTAGCTGGAGAGATTACCGGTGACGCGGTCGTCGAAGCGCATTCCAAAGGCGAGCAGAAGGTCTGCCTGCTGGATCGCGTGATTGACCCAGGACTCGCCGTGCATTCCCATCATCCCGAGAGCGAGCGGATGCGAGGCAGGAAAGGCTCCGAGACCGAGCAGGGTAGTGGCTACAGGAATCTGATAGCGTTCGGCAAAGGCCAGCACCTCGCGTTCAGCTTCGGAGAGAATGATGCCGTGTCCAGCAAGGATGACGGGCTTTGTCGAAGCGCGCATCAATTCGATGGCGCGATGCATCTCGGTTGATTCGGCACGAAGCATGGGGTGTGGACGGAAGGCAGCAGGTGCGGCCTCTTCGAAGTTGAAGATAGCGGTGCCCTGTTGTGCATCTTTGGTGATGTCGACCAGAACCGGTCCGGGACGGCCAGATTGTGCAATCTGGAAGGCTTCGCGGATCATCGGTGCGATGTCTTCGGCACGCGTGGCGACGAAGTTGTGCTTGGTGATCGGCAGTGTGATGCCGGTGATGTCGATCTCCTGGAAGGCGTCGGTGCCGAGGACCTTGGACGAGACCTGGCCGGTGATGCAGACGATCGGAATCGAGTCGAGCATGGCGGTGGCGATGCCGGTGACGAGATTGGTCGCACCGGGACCGGAGGTGGCGATAGCCACGCCAACCTCTCCCGAGGCACGCGCGTATCCGTCGGCCATGTGCGCGGCGCCCTGCTCGTGCCGCGTGAGCACATGGTGAATGGGGAACTTGCGCAGAGCGTCGTATGCGGGAAGGATGGCTCCGCCGGGATAGCCGAAGACCGTGCTGACACCTTCGCCTACGAGCGTGGCCCAGAGGATCTCGGCTCCGGTTAGGGTGGGGTGTGCGTTTTTATCGGTCATCATGTCTCTCCTTTACTGCATTGCTCAACGGGCTAAAAATTCTTTTTGCGTTGCGAGTTCATTAGTGCGGATTGAGAGCATTTAATGCTCACTCTCAATCCGCCACACTGCTAGGTCGTCACAGCACCTTCGCTGGCGCTGCTTACGGTGTTGGCGTACTTCGCGAAGACTCCGCGTTTGAAGCGTGGCTCTGGCTGCTTCACTTCCTTCAGGCGTTTCGCTATCTCTTCGGCGGGAACCTCAAGCCGCAGCTCGCGCTTGTTGACGTCGAAGGTGATCTTGTCGCCTTCATGCACTGCGGCGATAGGGCCGCCGAGATAAGCTTCGGGAGCGATGTGGCCGACCATCAGGCCGCGTGTGGCTCCGGAGAAGCGTCCATCGGTGAGCAGAGCAACGGTCTCAGAGAGCTCCGGGATGCCTTTGATGGCTGCGGTGACGGCGAGCATCTCGCGCATGCCCGGGCCGCCGCGTGGGCCTTCGTAACGGATGACGCAGACGTCGTTGGGGTTGATCTTTCCGGCCTCGACTGCGGCGAAGCAATCGTCCTCTGAGTTGAAGACGCGAGCAGTACCGGTGTGCAGCACGCGCTCGTGGCCCGCGACCTTGACTACACAGCCTTCAGGAGCGAGATTGCCCTTGAGGATGACTAGACCGCCGGTTGGCTTGAGAGGTTTGTCGATGGGATAGATGACAGGCTGATTGGGCGTCTCGACGGCGTTTGCCGCCTCTTCGGCGAGAGTCTTGCCGGTAACAGTGATCTGGCCGCCGTCGATGAGTCCTGCATCGAGGAGTCGCTTTGCGAGCAGCCGCGAGCCACCAGCATCCTGATAGTCTTTCGCGGCGTACTTGCCGCCCGGAGAGAGGTCGCAGATGTGCGGGGTGCGGTCACTGATCGCGTTGAAGTCGTCGATGGTAAATGGGATGTTGAATTCGCGCGCGATAGCAAGAAGGTGAAGTACGACATTGGTCGAGCCTCCGCTGGCGCAAGCTGCGGCATAAGCATCCTCGATCGTCTTGCGGGTGACGATCTTCGAGGGACGAAGGTCCTTGCGGGCGAGGTCCATCACGAGACGTCCGGCCTCGCGTGAGGCACGTGCCTTCTCGGGTGACATGGCCGGAACGCCGGTGATCTCGATGGGCGAGATGCCGAGAAACTCGCCGGCCATCGCCATCGTGTTGGCCGTGAATTGGCCACCGCAGGCTCCGGGCCCCGGACAGGCAGCGGCTTCGACCGCTTCCAACTCATCGTCGGTGATCTTGCCGGCAGCGTGCGAGCCGATGGCCTCAAAGACCTGCAGGACGGTGATCTCCTTGACGGAGCCATCGGGCTGCGGAAGCTTGCCGGGAGCGATGGAGCCGCCGTAGAGCATCAGCCCTGGGATATCGAGACGGCCGAGCGCCATGATGGCGGCAGGCATGTTCTTGTCGCAACCGGCGATGCAGACCAGGCCGTCGAAGGAGTTGGCGCGAGTGACAAGCTCGATGGAGTCGGCGATGACTTCGCGTGAGATCAGAGAAGCCTTCATGCCTTGCGTTCCCATCGTGATGCCGTCGTGGACCGTGATGGTATTGAACTCCATCGGTGTTCCACCTGCTTCGCGCACGCCCTGCTTGACGGCCTCGGCGACCTGACGGAGATGGAAGTTGCACGGGCCGACTTCGGTCCAGGTGTTGGCGATGCCGATGATGGGCTTATGGAGGTCTTCTTTGCTGAAGCCGACGCTGCGGAAGTAGCTGCGTGCAGCTGCCCGGTTGGGTCCTTCGGTGAGGACGATGGAGTTCTTCTTTGCCGGGTCGAGTTGGTTACTCACTTATCTTCTTCCTCTCTCAGGTGGTGGATCGAATGGGTTAAGCGGTTACGGCCTTTGGCGCCGACCAGAAATCCTTATTGTGCTTCTCTTCAAACTTGTCGAGCGATTCCTCGTGACGCAGCGTAAGGCCGATGTCGTCGAGTCCGTTCAGCAGGCAATACTTACGGAAGGGATCGATCTCAAAGGTGGCATTGAAGCCGAGCTCGTCGGTGACAGTTTGCTTTTCGAGATTGATGGTGATCTTGTGTTCGGGGTTCTTTGTGCAGCGCTCGATCAGGGTTTGGACTTCCTCTTCAGTGAGACGGGCGAGGACGATGCCGTTTTTACCCGCGTTGGAGAAGAAGATGTCGGCGAAGGTGGGAGCGATGACGGCACGGAAACCGTATTGATTGATAGCCCAGGCAGCGTGCTCGCGTGAGCTGCCGCAACCGAAGTTCTTCTCAGCGATAAGGATCTCCGCACCCTTGTACTCGGACTTGTTCAGTACGAAGTCTTTGCGCTCCTCGACGTGATCCGGCGTGTCGAGGTCGTAGCGCCAGTCGAAGAAGAGGAATTCGCCGTAGCCTGTGCGCTCGATGCGCTTGAGAAACTGCTTCGGGATGATCTGGTCGGTGTCGATGTTCGGCAGCGGCAGCGGCACAGCTTTGGAGGTGATGATGTTGATCGGTTCCATTTAGTTCTTAGCTCCTTCCGTCTGCTTCCACTTGCGGATGTCGGTGAAGTGACCGGTGATGGCGGCAACTGCAGCCATCTCGGGAGAGACCAGGTGAGTGCGTCCCCCGCGTCCCTGGCGGCCTTCGAAGTTGCGATTCGAGGTGGAGGCGCAACGCTCACCGGGCTGGAGAATATCGGGGTTCATGCCCAGGCACATGGAGCAGCCGGGTTCGCGCCACTCGAAGCCGGCGGACTTGAAGACCTCGTCCAGCCCTTCCTCTTCGGCCTGACGTTTGACGGCCTGCGATCCCGGAACCACCATTGCGCGAATCTTGGTTGCAATATGATGACCCTTTACGATCGCCGCAGCTGCGCGAAGATCTTCGATGCGGCCGTTGGTGCAGGAGCCCAGAAAGACCGTATCAATCTTGATCTCTTCCATCGGCGTCCCAGGCTTCAGATCCATGTATTCGTAGGCGCGTTCGAAGCTCTTGCGGTCGGCCTCGGTCTTGGCGTCATCGAGCGAGGGAACAGTGCCATCGATAGTGGCGTGCATACCGGGCGAGGTTCCCCAGGTGACCGCTGGCGCCAACGTTGCCGCATCGATGTGCAGCTCGCGATCGAAGACGGCGCCTTCGTCGGTAGGAAGGGTCTTCCAGTGTGCGATGGCCTCGTCCCATGCCTTGCCCGTGGGCGAGAAGCGACGGCCCATTAGGTAAGCGAAGGTCGTCTCGTCGGGGGCGATCATTCCGGCGCGTGCACCGGCCTCGATCGACATGTTGCAGATCGTCATACGGCCTTCCATCGAGAGCGAGCGAATCGCCGAGCCTGAGTATTCGATGACGTGGCCGGTCGCGCCATCGGTACCGATCTTGCCGATGATGTCGAGGATGATGTCCTTGGCTGTAACGCCGAAGGGGAGTTCGCCATCGACGGTGATACGGAAGGTCTTGGGCTTCGATTGAGGCAATGTCTGTGTAGCCATTACGTGCTCGACCTCGCTGGTGCCGATGCCGAACGCGAGCGCTCCGAAGGCTCCATGTGTCGATGTGTGCGAGTCGCCGCAGACGATGGTCATGCCAGGCTTGGTCGCTCCCAGCTCTGGTCCAATCATATGGACGATGCCCTGGGAAGAGTCCTGTACGTCGAAGAACTCGACGCCGAACTCGGCGCAATTTTTACGAAGTGCGTTCACCTGGGCAGCCGAGACCTGATCGACGATGTGCAGCCTGTCGTACGCGCTGGTGGTTGGAACGTTATGGTCTACCGTGGCGATCGTGCGATCCGGACGGCGGATCTTGCGGCCTGCCATGCGAAGACCATCGAAGGCCTGCGGTGAGGTGACCTCGTGGACGAGGTGCAGGTCGATGTAGAGAATCGTTGGCTCGCCCTGCGGCTCGGCGACGATATGTTGCTGCCATACCTTTTCGAACAGTGTCTTTGGTGTCGTGCTCATAAATGTGCCTTCGGTAGTGTGCTCAGAGTCTTATCTGACTCTGTCGTTGTTTCAGCAGGAAGCTCGTTGTGCGCGCCAATGGCACTGGGGCTTACCGGATGAGGTGTGCCGTCAGCATCGACGAAGAAGACGCGCGTGATGTTCTGAAGATGCGTGTCGCCTGATGATGGGTGCGAGGTCCAGCGAGTGATGCTGTGAGCTAACGCTGCGGGAATATGCGCAGGGTCGATAGAACGGTTGGAGAAGACCCACATCGTATAGGCTGCCCGGCTGTCGTCTGTGGTTCTGTTGTCGCTGATCCAGTCGATGGCGGCGAATACGACGAGCGGGTGTGCGAGCCCGAGGTCTACCCAAAGCAATCCGCGATCGGAACAGAAGTGCGGTACGCAGCCATCTGCGTTGAAGTACCGGTTGTCATCCCCGATCACATCACCAGGAACTCCCATGAACTCCATGGCCACCTGGCTGAGAGGCTTACTTTTGTCCCAGAAAGACTGAGAGGCCGTAAGGTTCTTCTCCAGAAATGGCTTGAAGTGCGGATCCGAGAGAAGAACATTCTCCTGACTTTGCATCGCGTTCGTCTGTGTGTACTGCCACATCCACGAAAGATCTTCCACCTGCGGCTTTTCGTGCTTCCAGGGAAGCTGCGCATGCAGACCTTGCACCATGGTTGGCAGCAGCACAGCAGCAGCGAGTTGGAGAGTACAACGCATTATCTTCTTCTCGAAGCGGAACTGGAACGTGTGAGCAGGAGGAGCCCGTTGACCAGAACGAACATAACTACTCCTGCAATTGCTAATGAAACGGGCGGAGCACCGAGGTGCCAACGGTAGTAAAGCGCAGCGGCGACGGCCAGATTCATCAGGACTAATTTCACTCGCCAGTTCATCGTTCTATACGGCGTGCATCGCCTGACGGCGGTCGATGGATTCGGCCAGCGCCTGGTGAACATGCTTCCCCATCTCCTGGGTCGAGACGAGCTGGACGTTTTCGTTTTTGCGCGCGATGTCCGCGGTTCGATAACCAGCCTCAAGCACATTATGAACCGCTTGTTCGACGGCGCGCGCGTCCTGTTCAAGACCCGCAGAGTGCCGTAGCACCATAGCAGCCGTCAGAATGGCGCCGAGTGGATTCGCCTTACCAGTTCCAGCGATGTCAGGAGCCGAACCATGCACCGGTTCGTAGAGGTTGACTGCGCCGCCGATGGTTGCCGAGGGAAGCATGCCCAGGGATCCTGTAATGACTCCCGCTTCGTCGGAGAGAATATCGCCGAACAGATTCTCGGTGAGAACGACATCGAAGTTACGCGGGATATTCATGATGTGCATCGCCATCGAATCGACGAGTTGATGCTCCAGGGTAACGTCGGGGTAGTCCTTTGCGATCTCGGTGACCGTAGCGCGCCACAGCTGCGAGACCTCGAGCACGTTGGCTTTATCGACGGAGGTCACCTTCTTGCGGCGCTTGGAGGCAAGCTCAAAGGCGATGCGAGCGACGCGGACGACCTCATCGCGGGTGTAGCGCATCGTGTTGATAGCCTCGTTCGTCTCCTTGTTCCATGAGCGCGGCGCGCCGAAGTAGAGACCGCCCAGCAGTTCGCGGACAAAGAGGATGTCGACGCCTTCGGTGACCTCAGGCCGCAGGGGCGAGCTGCCAGCCAGGGAAGTGTAGGCAATGGAGGGGCGAAGGTTGGCGAAGCCGCCAAGTGCCTGACGAATCTGTAGCAGGCCAGCCTCAGGCCGTTTGTCCGGAGTCAGCGAGTTGAACTTGTTATCGCCTACTGCCCCCAATAAAACTGCTTCGGAATCAAGAGCCGCATCGAGTGTCGCCGTGGGCAGCGGCGATCCTGTCTCGGTGATGGCAACGCCGCCGATCAATCCGTCGACGAAGGTGAAGTCGTGGCCGCCGAGCTCAGCAACGGCGCGGAGAATATTGGTTGCTTCCCGTGTAACCTCAGGACCGATGCCGTCGCCGGCGAGGACTGCAATCTTGAGACGCATTCTTTTTCCTTCTCTTGATCAGGTTTTGCTGCTCTTCGTGGTTGCTGCTTCTCTGGGGCCGCTAGCTCGCTATGACTACAGGAGCTTTTTCCGGTTTCAGTAGCCCAAGAATGTCCTGGTCGTAGATCGACTTCTTGCGGTCTGCCAGTTCCGTAAAGCGGTGGTAGACCTCGTCCAGCTGCTCACGGGTAAGCTGATGACCCAGCTTCTCGAGCCGGTCAGCCAACGCACGCCTGCCTGAGTGCTTGCCCAGGACAAGGTTTGTGCTTCCTGCTCCGACTGAAGCCGGGGTCATGATCTCGTAGGTCAGGGGATTCGCTAACATGCCGTGCTGATGAATTCCCGATTCATGAGCGAAGGCGTTGGCCCCCACGATTGCCTTGTTCGGAGCCGCTCCGAAGCTGATGCACTCGGACAGCATCTGGCTTGTTGGAAACAGCTGCTCCATCTTGATGTTGTTGGTATAAGGAAACCTGTCGCGGCGAACCATCAGAGCTGCCGCGACCTCTTCGAGAGCGGCGTTGCCCGCACGCTCGCCAATACCATTGATAGCGCACTCTACCTGCCGCGCCCCACCCTGAATGCCCGCCAGAGTATTCGCGACGGCCATGCCGAGATCGTCATGGCAATGGGTGGAAAGAATCACGTTCTCGATGCCCGGAACGCGCTCGCTCACCATGCGGAAGATCGCTTCATACTCTTCTGGTGTCGTATAGCCGACGGTGTCGGGAATATTGATGGTCGTCGCACCCGCCTGCACCGCAACGGTGATCATCTTTACCAGGAAGTCGGGGTCGGTACGGGTTCCGTCCTCGGTCGAAAACTCGACGTCATCGGTAAAGGTTCTCGCCTGTCGCACCGATTCGGCGACCTGGTCGAGGGCCTGCTCACGTGAGATCCGAAGCTTGTACTCCAGGTGAAGATCCGAAGAGGCCAGGAAGGTATGGATTCGATTGGACTTGGCTGGCTGGATCGCACGGCCGGCAGCATCGATGTCCTCGCGTTTGCAACGGGCAAGCGAGGCGATGCGGGTTCCAGTTACTTCGCGGGCGATCGCCTGCACTGCATCGAAATCTCCTTGCGATGCAATGGCGAATCCGGCTTCAAGAATATCCACGCCGAGATCGCGAAGCTGGTGAGCCATTTGCAGCTTTTCTTCGTGATGCATGGTACAGCCGGGGGACTGCTCCCCATCGCGAAGGGTGGTATCGAAGAAGACGATCTGGTTAGAGTTAGGCATAGTTCTGATCACTCTCGATCCTGGACGTTATCATAACGCAGGCTTATGATGGTTTGCGCGTATATCAAAACTTCTAATCGAAGTATTCGCGGAAAGAAAGACTTTCTGCCCCAATGAGGTGCAATGTGGATCTGGTCCAGATGGAGACATTTCTGGCCGTAGCTGAAGAACGAAGCTTTTCACGGGCAGCCTCCCGGCTCCATCGTACCCAGCCTGCCGTAAGTCAGGCAATCGCCAAGCTTGAAAGCGAACTCGGAGAGGTGCTCTTCGATCGTTCTTCGAGGGACGGCACTCTCACGGATGCCGGAGAAGTTTTGCGGGAATATGCCGCTAAGATGCTGAATCTAAGGAGCGAAGCCTCAGGCGCTTTGACCGATTTGCGGTCGTTGCACCGGGGCAGGCTGAACCTGGCGGCGAATGAGTACACGAGTCTCTATCTGCTGCCGCTGCTCGATGAGTTTCGAAGGCAGAACCCTCGAATCAAGCTGGCGGTGCAACGAACCCTGGCCAGTCGTATCCCGGACGAAGTTCTGATCCATTCGGTTGAGTTTGGGGTCCTCTCCTTCCGGCCGGAGGATGCGCAGATCAAGTCAATCGTGGTCTATCACGATGAGTTAGTACTGGTGGTCAATCCGCGACATCCTCTGGCCGGCGCGGGAAAGGTATCTATCCGTCAGCTCGGAACGCAGAATTTTATTGCGCATAACATCCCTTCTCCCCAACGCCAGAAAGTGATCCAGACGTTTAAAAAGCACAAGACACCTCTGCAAATGGGGGTTGAGCTACCTTCTCTTGAAGGCATCAAGCGTTTTGTGGAGATGGGGAATGGGGTGGCGTTGGTACCGCGCCTCACAGCGGTCCCGGAGCTGGCCAGCGGAGCCCTGGTTATGCTTGAGGTTCCGGAGCTACAGACAGAGCGGAAACTGCGTCTGGTGTATCGGCGTCAGGCCAATCTCTCCCATGCAGCGGTCGCCTTTCTGAAGGTCGTGGAATCGTATGCTGCTACTCACGGAGACCCGTATTGTTTCCAGCCGGAACGGGGAGCCTGACAGGGCAAATAAATTTCTTGTAACCACAGAACATTTTTCTCCGCGTCGACGTCTGTACGAGCAGACTTTTGAGGACTGGTTCTCTCAGCTCTTCGAAATGTGAGGTGAAGTCGATGACGATTACCATGTTTCGCAAAGCAGGTATGCGGATTGCCACAGTCGCCCTTTGTAGCGGCGTATTGTGCGCGGTTCCGATGATGGCGCAGGATACGGCGCCGGCGCCTTCAGCACAGGGAGCAGAAGGTCACGGAAGGCGCGGCGATATGACCGCGATGATGACCAAGCAGCTCAATCTCACTCCAGATCAGCAAACCCAGGTAAAAGCGATCAACGACGATTCACGATCGCAGATGATGGCCCTAAGAAACGATACTTCGACGCCGCAGGCGGACAAACGGGCCAAGATGATGGATATTCGAAAATCTTCCGACGATAAGATTCGCGCTCTCCTAACCGACGAACAGAAGACGAAGTTCGATGCCATGCAGGCCAAGATGCAGGAGAGGATGAAGGAGCACAGACAGGGAGCACAGGGAGGGGAAGCCGCCCCTCAGTAAAAAAATAGCGGTCCATTCCAGCTTCAAAGGCCGGAGACTATCCCTGTCTCCGGCCTTTCTGCGTTCTGTGACGCATGGGGCGCGTTTGTGCGGTTACAATGAAAACACAGTGACGAAGGCGCTGGAAGTCATTGCGGCAAGTACCGTTGTCGGCAATCAGCCCGGAGTTGGTCTGGACGATTTTGAAGGGATCTAGCGAAGCATGAAGAAAACGATGTTGTTGGGCGCGCTGATGCTGATGGCGTCTTTCGGGTATGCACAGGAGAGCCGGCAGGATGTAAGCGTTAGCGCAATTGGGATCTTTACTCCGACGGTAAATGGAAACGCGGTGAAGTACAGCACAACGAAGACGGTTGGATTTCTAGGCAGCTATCGTTACATGCTGACGCCCCGCAGCGCACTCGAGGCCAACTACTCCTTCGCCCAGTACAGCACCCGGTACAACACAAGCTTCCTCCCCAATGTGCGAGTTCATACCCGCCAGCAAGAGTTCACAGGTGCGTATGTCTACAACCTGAACTTCCGGAACTTCAATCCCTTCCTGGAAGGTGGCGTGGGCGCACTGTTCTTTACCCCCATCCGGGACTACCGCACAACCAACTTTGATACCAAATCGAGCACCGGTATCGGCGCTCTGTTTGGCGGCGGTCTGGCCTATGAGCTCAGTCCCAGCTGGGATATCCGCGTGCAGTACCGTGGTTTTGTTGTGAAGGCTCCAAACTTCGGTGTGGACAACTTCAAAACGAATCGCTGGATGGTTGTCTCCATGCCGACGATTGGCATGGCATACCACTTCTAAATTTCGGCTCCAGCAATCTAAAAGCCCCGGGAGATCCCGGGGCTTTTTCTCGTCCATGATGCCAGTCTAGTGAAACCGATAGGCGGCGCCGATGGTAACGACCGTGGGCGTCAGGCCGTTGGGAGGGAAGCCAAACCAGCGTTGGTATTCATACTCCCCGCGAACGTTGAGGAAGGGAAGGACCTTGTAGTCCAAACCTCCTCCAAGCCCCAACATGTTATAAGCCAGGTTGGCGACCGTCTGATTCTGATAGGTGAAGTTGAAGACTCCTCTGCCATAGAGACCTTTGACGTAGGGAGAGAAGCGTCCATAGTAGGTTCGGGAGTACCGCGGGCCTATCTCATAGGTCTTTTCGTAGATATTGGTCTTGCCGTCCTTGACGTAGCGGAACTCACCTTCAATACCAAGATGGTGATAGAAATCCCAGTCCGCGTAGACGGTGGCTCCATTCACTCTATTGGGAAGATAGTCGGTATTGGCGTTTGAGAAGCCGGCGCCCACTTGCAGAGATGAGGTACGATTGGCGGTTGGTTTGGCTTGTCCGTGCGATACAGCGCAGGCGCTGAACAATGCTGCTGCTATCAGAATTTTTCTATGCAATCACGATCCCCTGCATCGAAACCCTGTGATCCATAAGGCGGGTCCCGAAGACCTTTGTTGGTAAAAGGCTGCACCACCATCATAATCGGCGGAGCAGCCTCAGGGGTTTAGCGGAACTTATAAGCCGCGCCGAAGGTGAAGACATAGGGAGTCAATCCATTCTGCCCAAAGCCTGGCCAGTTTTGATACCCGAAATCGAAGGCGCGAATGTTGAGGTGACGGGTAGCACGATAATCAACGCCACCGCCAAAAGAGTACATCTTGTAGGTATTGGAGTAATTCTTCAAACCTGATCGTGGATCATAATCGGTCTTGAAAACGCCCAGACCAAGCTGTCCCTTGACGTAGGGGTGAAAGCGGTTGAAGTGAAAAACATAACGTGGGCCAAGAAGGTAGGAATCCTCGCCGATGTCGGTCGGGGTAATAACGCTCACCCGATGGATATCACCTTCAATCCCCCAGTGCCGCGTGAAGTCCCAGTCCCCGTAGATCGTGTAGCCCTGAATTTTTCTTTGAGCATAATCAGGTTTTGCAAAAGAATACCCAGCGCCAATCTGGATCGATCCGCTTTGAGTGGCGGCAGGAACTGCCTGTGCATGCGAAATCTGAGTTGTCGTCCATAAAAGAAAGGCGATTAAGGTAGTCCAAAAAATACGTTTCAAGCGTGTTCCTCCAGGGGAGTTGACTTTCAGGCTAAGTTGCAGAGACAAAGACAAAAAGGATCTCTGCAGGTTGGTCGAAAGTGGGGATCGTCCGGTTAGACGACCCCCGGTGCGGAACAGAAATTGAATCAGTTCTGCGGTGGGTTGGCCGCAGCAGCAGGTGGTTCAGCTTGTCCAGTTGCAGGTTGCGTGGTTGGGGCTGAAGCACCAGTTGCAGGGGAGGCCGGAGCTTCAGTTGGTGGTTTGTAGTACGCAAGCTTGATGTAGACCGGTGCGACCTCAAAGGGCATCTTGTCGGCCGGCGACAACATAGGTTCAAAGGCCGGATGCAGCGTAATCATCTGGTCGGTCCAAGGATCGCGACGGAGGAAGCTGGAAAGCGGCATAGCGGCCTGTTGTTTCAGGTTCGCCATATCCAGTTTGGGGCTCTTTGCAATCAAGGCTGCCATCCAGAAGGTCAGATCGTTGTCGCTCTTGATCAGGCCATCCCCGATCATGGGTCCATTGAGCGCCTTCAGCGGCTTCAAGCGCTCTTGCAGTTGCTGAAGGTAAAGACCAAAGTACTGCTGTCCTCCAACCAGTTCTTTGGCATTGAGCAGTTCGACTGCCTTCTTTGCCGCCGCTTCGTTATCGGCATCGGTGTGATGCATGGGAATCCGGTTGAAGACCGAGTTCGAAGGAAACAGCAGGCGATCATTAAACGCAAACTTCGTATCCAGCCGATGGCCCAGGATGATGTGGGCAAGCTGGAAAGCGAGTATCGCATTGAGGTTGCCCATCTGTTGGGCGCCGTCCTGGCTGAGAATGGCAGTGGTATCGATCAGGCTCTTCGAGAGGATGATCGTATTACCGACGGAGAGAGACTCCAGCGGCTCGGTCAGCAGGGTACGGCAGCGTATCGGACGCGACAGCGTAATGTTGTTGTAAGCCAGAATGTTGGTTGCCAACGCCTCCAGCGTCTTATCAAACTCGCTCGGAGCATCCAGCAGACCTGCCTGGTAGAGGCGCTCGACGACATTGTCTTCTGCCTGTTGAACCCAGGCGCGCTGTGCTCCCAGAGCACTCACATCCTGTGCCTCGTTACTGACATCGGTGGCTCCAACCACGTCCATCGATGTGTTTTCAGAGTCCTTCTGAGGAACCTTAAGGACATAGCCCCAGATGTGGTTGATCGCTTTAAACTTCAGCGACCGCGTCGTGCTCCTTGGATCACTCTCTTCCACGTAGAAGGAGGTCGGAAGCCAGAGGTTAGGCTGAACGTTGGTTCTCCAGCTATCGAAGTGGTAGTACTCGCGCGAGTCCTGTTCAGAGCCGGCGAAGTTTCCGTTCAGGCGAACGACGTTTCCGTCGCGGGTTTCGACCCAGATACGACCAAAGAAACGGCCTCTCCTGTCTTTGCCGAGGGGAGCGACATCGAAGACCGCCGTAGGAGTGGTACCAAGGAATTCATTGCGGACATAGGAAAACTGATAATGCTGACGATCAAAGTCATTCGAATCCATGATCAGCATCTGGACGAAGCCGGTCTCGCTGAAGTTGAGGTGCAGGCTGCTTCCAAGGCCGGTAATGAACGAGGTGGAGTGTTTGAAGAAGCCGAACTTTCCACTATCTCCTTCTGCAATCGACTTGTTGGTTTCGTACTGCGTGCCACCGATGATGCGATCGAATTCAACCCTGCCGAGAAAGTGCTGATCTGATTCCGGAGCCTGGCCGAGTCTGTCATCGGGCCGCATATTCTGAATGTAGGTCTCCACGAGAGGAGCGCGCTCCTTGAGAGTCTTGATGACCTCTTTCTCTCGAACGATCGCCTTGTCGATCAGCTGATTCTGACTGGCAGTCAGCTTGGTCGCCGGAAGGTCTTGGACCTTCTTCTTTCCGAGCAACGGTGCTGCGAATACCGCCGATGCCGAAAAAGTTGTGGCGAGAAATGCCAGCGCGAGACCGGCTGTGGGTTGCTTCCTAAAGATCATGTTTACGGCTCCTGCGGTGACCTGAGGTCATCCATTGATGTTGTGTTGCTGCGGTTAGTAACTGTACAAATCAACAACGGGCCAAAGCAAAGCTAAAACTATCCTGCCAACTGGAATAAGACGTTTACGACACCTTCCCAATCGACGGGATTGCCTGAAGCATCGGTAGCCGGCTGAAAACGGGTTGCCTGTATGGCGCGAATAGCAGACTCGCCAAGACCATAGCCGAGATCGCTCGTGACTCCTAGAACATGTACAGAGCCGGTCGAAGAGACGTGAACACGAACCGAAACCGTTCCTTCGATGCGTTGCTTGAGGGCCTCTTGCGTGTATTCGGGACGAGGTTTAAATAGGACCCTTGGTGCCTTAGCCGCTGTTGCAGAAGGAGCCACCGGCTTCGGCATCGGTGGCGGAGCCGCTTGACCCAGGTTCACCGGCGCGCTCGCTGCGGTCCGGCTGGTGGAATTGAGCGGACCTGTTCCGCCGGGAACCCCAAGCTTAACACCTTGCACAGGACGGGATCCGTTCCCTGTCATGCTCTGGCTTCCAGGAGACCCGGAGCCAAGATTGACTGCCGTGGCCTGAGGGCCTGTGCCTGTGTTCGATGCAGGCATCCCAGCCATACCTCGCTGTCCCAGGTTCACCGATGCGGTCGCAGGACGGTTCGAAGGAGCAATGGGATTGTCGGGTTGACCGAGAGCAACTGCCGTAGGATGAGGCGTATTGTTTACAACGGAAGCGGCCTGTGGATGGGCGAGCGATACCGGCTTGGGGGCTGCCGGTGCCGTAACACGCTTGGGAGGCGCAGGAGGAACCTCCGGGGCCGGCTGTGGCATTTTGACTTCAACGGTCTTAATCGGTTCGGGCGGCTTCACCTCCGGCATCTGGATCTTGGGAGGCGCAACCTTCGTCACAGGAGGAGGAGGAAGGGGTTTGGGAATAACCTTCGGTTTGATCGGTTCAATCGGCTTAGGAGGAAGAGTAAGACTTACCTCGGTGAGCTTGTGATTTTCCTCGATGGTCTTTTTGGCTGCCGCCCCAACAATACAGACGATGATTGCAAGAATGACATTTACAGTGATGGATGTGAATAACGATCCCTTGCTCTGCTCTCCGTCATGCAGAACTCCAAAATGCGAGAACTGCAAGCTGGCTGGAGCGAGCTCTTCAGTGCGTAATGGCTTCGCCATAAGAAAGTCCTTTTTGTTGACACCCCTCTGCAGAAGAGGTGGAACATCGGGACCAATCCGAGTATAGAAACGGAGGACTGGTGTACCGGGGAGAATGAACCCTAGCCCAACTGGGGAATGCAATCGAGCTCAGCTCGATGCGTAAAGTTTTCGACGACAACACCATGCTGGCGCCGTGGAACGTATCAAGACAGACGAGAAGAATTCGATCAGGGTTGCAGAAGCCACCGTGCAATTGGGAGTCCAAACCGGTCATGAAGTTCAGCCGGGACTCTGCCAGAATCACCACACTCAGTATAGTGCCGCAACCCTATATGGTTGACACTTATACTTTTGTGGTATCGAGGAAGACCAGCTAAGGAGCCAGAAATGAACATCTTAGTAACCGGCGGCGCCGGCTACATTGGAGGCACAGTAAGCCGTCTTTTACTCGCTGCCGGGCATAAAGTTACCATCTACGACAACCTCTGCCACAGCCG
>Ga0268266_10001593_pt1 | contig 26480 bp, 17 predicted proteins | sample KBSS13metaG_FD_190356 | JGI IMG/M metagenome (GOLD analysis project Ga0268266, IMG submission 190356) | Switchgrass rhizosphere microbial communities from Kellogg Biological Station, Michigan, USA - KBS S1-3 metaG (SPAdes) (version 2) | ecosystem: Host-associated > Plants > Roots > Rhizosphere... | reverse complement strand
TCGAGACCATACGACCGTGCTGCACGCGTGCAAGCGGATCAAGGAGCTCCGGGACTCGGAGACGCGCATGAGCGAGGACTACTCAAACCTGTTGAGAACTTTGGCGGGATGATGACGACTCGATGTCGACCGGCCGTTGTTCCGCAAAGGGGCGCGGTCACAAATCAGCTGGATGGTGAACACGGCCGGGAAATTCGGAGTCGGCATCGAGCTCGCCGAAGAAAGCCTGGAGACGGTCCGTCACGCATGAGGCCGAGCTTCGCATGCGCTAAGCTGCGCGTATGAAAGATATCTTGCAGACTGAACGGTGGAACCACCGTGTCCTCGAATGCGCTGCCATGCTGGATGAACTCAGCCTTTCGGATGCATGTGCGAGCGCGGCCGCCAACCAGGATGGCGAGCGTGATTTTCGTTTCGAGGCAGCGCCCCCATATGCTTGAGATTCTCGCTATCGCCAACTACCGCAGCATCCGGCAGTTGGTTATTCCGCTGCGCCCGCTGATCGTGGTAAGTGGCGCTAATGGAGCTGGAAAATCCAACCTCTATCGGGCGTTGCGCCTTCTCGCGGAGACCGCTCGCGGGGGAGTAATCAGCGCAGTCGCGCACGAAGGAGGCCTCGGCTCGACTCTCTGGGCCGGTCCTGATGCTCCTGGAACTTCACGCAGGGAGGGCGTGAGTCTGCGGCTCGGATTCACCTCGGATGAGTTTACTTACGCCATTGATCTTGGTTTCCCCGAGGTCGGTGACTCTATGTTTTATCTCGACCCGGAGATAAAGCGCGAGTGTATTTGGGCGGGCCGAACGCAGCGCCCAGGCGCTCTGCTCATTGATCGCCGCAACGCTCTCGTGCGCGCTCGCCGCAACGATGGAAACTGGGAAACCTTGACTTCGAACCTTGCCAACTTCGATAGTCTATTCAGCCAGATCGCAGATCCTGTGCGTGCGCCGGAAGTATTGCGCCTTCGGGATGAGTTGAGAACCTGGCGATTTTACGACCACTTGCGCACCGATATGGATGCGCCGGTGCGCCGTGAGCAAATCGGCACCCGCACCGTTCGACTGGCCCATGACGGTCATGACTTGGCAGCCGCTTTGCAAACGATACGAGAGAACGGTGACGATTTGGCTCTCCGAGAGGCCATCAGTGCCGCCTTTCCTGGCACAACCTTGCAGATCCGCGCGGCGGGGGGGCGATTTACTCTCGAGTTGCAGCAGGAAGGGCTGCTGAGACCACTCAACGCCTCGGAGCTGTCGGACGGCACCCTCAGGTATCTTCTCTGGATCGCGGTCCTGTTGACACCACGGCCACCCTTGTTGGTCGTGTTAAATGAACCTGAAACGAGCCTTCATCCGGATCTAGTTCCGGCTCTGGGGCAACTCATTCGGACTGCATCGCGACGTACGCAGATCTGGGTGACGTGTCATTCGCCCCGTTTGATCGCCTCTTTGCGGGAAGATCCGCTGTGCTCCGTCATCGAGCTGGAAAAGAATTTCGGTGCAACCGAAGTGAGGGAGCTCGGAACTCTCGACCAGCCCGCATGGAAGTGGCCCGCGCGTTGAGAGTCTGTGCAGGCCAGCTGCAGAAGATCTGGGGTGCTGGAGGCTACGGAGCCCTACGGGGTCGCTCAGCGATTTCCCAACGATCCGCATCAACAGCCGGCGAGACTGTTGGACTGCCTCGACAACACCCCAGACCGATAGATCATTTCTATGTATACATCGTTCTGCCACTGCTCGTACCCCAGCAGCGAGCCCTCCATACGCTCGAAGCCTTCGTTCCAGCCGCTCCGATCACCGGTTTCATGCAGAAGCAGGTACGCATCGATACGCCACTGCTCGCCCGGTAGCGCATAAAGGACTCTGCGGTACCTCTGGTTCGGCCCTGCCTCAGCATCGCGCGCCGCGGAGGTGATCGCCTCTCGTTTGATGAAGCGACCGGCGGCCACATAAGGTTCAAACAAACTTTCCGGAATTACCTCGCATTCCGGATCGGACGGATACATTTCCATGAATGCCGCTAAGGGCTTCGTCCCAAACAGCATCATTGCCAACTCACGATTTGTGTGTACGGTGTATGGCAAGGCATCAACGGGCCGCGCCTGACGAAGGACCACTGGACGGTCGCCCGGTTGGAACTGAACCTCGAAACGGTCTCTGATTCGGTCTAGATCAGATTTTTCCAACTCATATGCGACTCTCGAATCGAATTGTCCGCGCTCCAAGCCAACGTGCTCGCACAACTCATCCACGCTAGCGACCTCAAATACAACCGTGAGCTCGACGCACTCGGTGGCTGTGTCGATCGCTTCCAGGACGAAGTGTTTATGAGTCAACATCTATGCCGCCAAAAGGTCCTCGAAGAGAAGCAGCCACAGCGGGGGCTGCTGCGGTATCTGCATCGGAGCGGGGTCGTCCAAGTTCGGTAGAGGTGTTTTGTCAAGATCCGGCAAGTCTTCATCATCTGACCACGGATTCGGCGGAATCTGACCTTTGGGGTCCCGAGATTTCCCATCACATTCTGGACAATAGTTTCCGTGCCTACCCTCATGAGGCCCAGTGCAGATTATACATTTAAAGCGAGAACCACGCTTCTTGCGGCCGTCCCTATATGGTTTCGCCGCCATCAGATGGTCTATTGCCGACATCACAATGATTACTGGAAGTGAAGCTGAGTGCTCCGTCGGTTGCGTCCCAGCAACCACCACCTCGGGCAACGGGCCCGACGAGATGGTCGGCGGCGGCGGCGTGGACGGTTTGGGAGCATCCGTACTCACAGTCACCGTTGAAATACCACCTTGCTGCTGCGCGTCGCTAGTGGTCCGTTCCTGAACCCGATCCCACGAACCGGACAATGGAACTTCGAATTGCTCATCGGTCCGAGACCCAGTCACAGGTATGGTCTCGATGTGCTCTGTCACTTGTGACAGATCACTCGCGGTAACATCGCCCAAGTTGCCACCACCTACCGTCCAATGAGTCAGGTTGGCCTTGGAAAACCCGGTCGGATCCGAGTACGTCAGCGGATTGTTTCCAACATAGCTGTACCTGTTCCAGCTTTGCGGATTGCTTAAAATATCAACATAGGGATCGGCCGACAGAAAGCGCCCTGTGACCGCATCCTGAATTCGGCCATTCATGTCGTTCAGACCCATGTTCCCCAGCGCATTCTGCCAGGTGTATCCATGTCGGCTCACTGCATTGATCTTCGCCAGCTGACCACTTGTCGGCGGCCCACTCCAGGTGCAGGTACTCCGGCGCGCGCCGTAGGCCGTAAAACTCTCTCTGATGTAGCTCGACCCGTCCGAGTTGATGATGTTTGCGACACTCCCTTGATGATCTTCCCGAAGATATCGCAAAGTGTTCGCTCCACCCGTCATTCGACTATAGACGGCAACCTTCGTGTTGCCCGCAAAGATGTAGTGCCGGAAATCCGACGACCCGGCTGACACCACTTTCTCGAGCAGCGGTCCAACGAAGAATGTTGTCTCCATGCCCGCAGGACTGCTGTAAATGGCACTCCACCGCTCATGATTGTGATTGTAGGAAAAGGCTATTGCTTCACCCGTACCGCTATTGTTAATCAGTGATGGATGGTTATAACTCGTCCAGGTAATTCCCACGCCGTTTCGCGAAACAGCATTACCGTTTCCATCGTAGGTGAACGTGTTAGTCGCGCTGCCAGCTTGCGCGACAGCATGCTTGTGGGTTGGATCGTAGGTCCAGGCAGCACCTGCTGCCACATCACTCCGTGAAGTGATGTTTCCGTTGGCGCCATACCCGACCTGAAGATTAACCGTTCCATTGAGAGTGGAGTGTTCGAGACGGTAGATGTCGTCGTAGTAAAAGTTCTCTGTGAGGCCTGCATTGTTGTTTTGACGCTGGATCACGTTGCCCATCTCGTCATAGAGGTAGGACTCGTTCTGTAGAGCCGTGCTACCGCTGACCCCGGAGGCGATTGAGCTCATCCAGCCGGTGACGTCGTCAAACGTACGATTGGTAACCACACCATTTCCAAGCGTCTCCTGGTTCACCTGCCCACGAGCATTTGTCGCATTTGCGGTCCAAAAGACTGTGCCGGCGTTGGCGTCCTTGACCTGCAGCAGCAGGCCATTCTGATAGGCATACCCAAGCTTGAGGCGATAGGAAGCAGTACTTGTGGGATAAGTCAGTGACGCCAGCTTTCCGGTGTTCGAGTCATACGCGAAATCGTACGCATAAGTGGAATCGCCGGGGATGGTGATGGTCCGAGTCGATAGCCTGGCATCGCCGTCATAAACGTAAGCCTCACCGTAGGCACCCGCGGTTGCAGCCGCAATCTGTCCTACGTTGTGACTTGCCGCAGTCGATCCCCAAGTCCAGCTGGTGGCCAGATCGGTTGTTCCGTCGACGAGCTTTTCAGTCCGGGAGATCTGCCTGGACAGGCCATCATAGGTAAAAGAGAAATTTTGGCCCTTTGCATCCGACTCCGTCACCAGTTCCCCGAGCGCGTCGTAGGAAAAGTGCCGATGTTGGCCGGCCACGGATGAGGTATCGAGATCCGTGTCAATGATATCGCGCGCAAATGCGTCCACGCCGTAGTCGTAACTTGCGGTAAACAACGTATTTGCAGAGCTGTCTGCGACCGCCAACAGACTTCCAAAAGCATCGTACGTAAAGTTCTGACGATAGCCGGCATCGTCTTGAGAAGCCCCAAGCAGTCCGACGACCGTCGCCAGTTCTGTGTGGGTCCGACCGTACGGGTCGGTGGTGACGGTGGTCCGACCAGCGTAGCTCACCAGACTCGTCTGAAGAGTCGAGTTCGACGCGCTGATCGGTCTTTGAGTTTGAATCAATCTCCCCAATACATCATAAGACAGCGACACTCCAAATGGGCAGGGAGAGACCGTTCCAGAGTAGCCGCAAGGAAGTTCCTGCAGGCGGACGCGGCCCAGATTATCGTAACGCACGCCCGATGAACTGTAAGCCCCATTGGATAACAGGCGATCGGTAAACTGCACGAGCCTTCCCACCGAATCGAACCAACGCGTGCCGTCTGACTGGACCGTACCATCGACATTATGAATGGCTCGCGATACCGCCAACCCGTGACTTCCAACCGGGCAGCCCACGACACTGGGGCAATCGCCATATGTAAAGGTGACGTAAGTCCCATCTGAATTGCTCTTTTGCAGAGGGCGCCCAAATGGGTCGTAGCTCATCGAGCTTGGCGGGGCATTCCTCGTGGTTCCATCGAGGCTCAGCACGACCTCGCTGCTCTGAAGGCCGAACGAGTAGTTGTAGTCTTTAACCGTTTTGTAGCCGGACGAGCCCAACGAGTTGCTGACCGGATCACGCTGCGTCGTTGCGAACTGTCCCGTAGTACCCCAGTCTGCAGTCCAGACTCGCGGGGACATTCCCGCACCGGTGACTGTCAGGCTGCTCAGATTCCCAAACGCATCATAGACCAAATCACGCGTTACGGCGTAAGAGGAACTCGTCGGCTCGGTGATCACCTGGTTTATTCGGCAATGCGTGTAGTCCGGCGTGGTATTGAATGCGGTCGTGCGGGTGATGGTCGATCCAGGCGACGTATTTGTAGTAGTCAATTTCAGCGGCAAAGTCAGGCACCAGTTGGTACCCGTATCAGGCGCCGAAAAGATGGTGGCCTTGGTCGATGTCCACTGTTGCCCGGCATAGGGTGATGTGGGGTCGTTGTCGGTTAGTGTGTTCACCACATTGGTCGCATTGCCATTGCTGTCGAACGCGTAGGTCGTGTCGTCGGTAGTAATGAGCTGTCCGTTGAGAGTTCCACCGAGCTCGAAAGACTGTACCGCGGAATCCGTAACGTGCGGGAAATGGCGCTGATTATTCGCCGTGGAATCCAGAACCGTATCGTCAAATGTGTTGGTCGTCTTACTCGTCCACACACTCGCGGAATTTGGTTGCGAGATCCAACTTCCCGACTGCATGCCATTGAAGGGGAAATCCCGACGATACCAGAGGACGCTCCAAACCTGATTGCGGCTGTCCATTACGCCGATATCGTTGTACCCCATGAAGCCGCGTCCCTGGAGGTTTAGCCATGCTCCGTAGTAACTGTAGGTCAGTTGATAGGTTGATGCGGTCGCGCTGGGATCGCTGAAAGTGGCTTGGCTGACCACCATCTTCGGTCCGATGTAATTTTGATAAGCATCAGTGGCGTCCGTAAAATTCAGATAGAGACTGCCTGACTGAGACAACGCTCCATAGCTTGGACTGACTGAATTGCCGAAGCCATCGCTCACGTTTTTCAGCAGATCCGGAAGTTGACCCACACTGTTGTGCAGGTAGTATGTAATATTCGCCCCTGATTCGGTCACCAGGGCATCCTGCCCATCCCCCGTCGCATTCCTCACACCGTAGTATTGAGTGGTGGACACGTATGGCACCGCCGATATTAAAGTCGGGCCTGTAAATGTTCCGTCTCCGTTGGAAATATACACATTGAGGTGGCTGCCATCGGACACGATGACATCGGCACGACCATCGCCGTCCCAATCCATCACTGCTTTTGCTGTACCCGGCAAGGGGATGCTTCCGCCGGTAGACCCGTTGCAGGCTGAAAACTGGATGGAGGTCAGGAGTAGAAAGTCGGTGCATCCGTCATCATTGAAATCGGCGAACGCAATGGGTGAAGCTCCGGTTGAAATGGTTGGCAGCATATTCAGCGTTCCACCCGAATAGTGGAATACGACATTCTGCTGCGGCCCACCGCTGCTGGCCGCCAGAACGTCGTGTTGGCCGGTTCCCATCATATCCAGCTGCTTCGGATGGCCTTCACCCGTACTCATAACGTAGTTTCCAGAAACAGCAGTCGGAACAGCAGCCGAGAAGCTGACTACCCCATTTTGTGTAGTGTTCAACCTCAAATAAAGGACGCGATCGCTGCCAAACGACACGAAATCTGCTAACCCGTCACCATTCACGTCCGACAGGACAAACTGGCCCTTCAGGTAAGAATTCGTACTGTCCAGGGAAAATCCTGCCGAATGTTGGACGAAGTGATTGACGTCCCAAACATAGTAATACCAAGTTCCGATTGGATAGATCCAAACATCCTTTCCGCTGTTGTCGATGCGACCGACCGTGGCATAGGCGGGGAATCCGGTGTTGTATGGTGTGCTATATCCTGTAGGTGTGGCCATCGAGACAATCCAGCCTGAATTCGCCGGGTCGAACCACGCCAAGTCGTTGAGTCCGTCCCCATTGAAATCGACATCATTGAGGATGAAGTTCCCGGTTCGGTTGGTCAGATTCACTGCACTGCCTACGCCGACGGCCCCATTCTGATACGTGATATTGGTCGGCAAAAAGCAATTGCTCTGAGACGTATCCGCACATTCCTGGACTTGAGTTAACAAGTTGCGTGCCGTGGTTCCGGACGGCGTGTAAGTGAGGAAATATTCCTTGACCAGGCTTCCGTAGCTGATGGCAATCGTCTTTAACAGGGCGGGATTGATGACTGGAGTTCCCGCGATAAATCCATAGGTAGATCCGGCGGCAGTCGTGTTCTGATACCCAAACACCATCTTGTATGCATAGGTAGTTGCACCCGCGCCGACCGGCGTCCAGGAGATCGTATCGGGGACGACGACACCCGTTTCCAATGTGTATGTGACGGTTAATGTGTTTCCGGCTTTGTCGGTAATCTTATCGAGCATCCAAGCAGAGGCTGTTGTGGTAGTGGTCGCGATTACCTGGGAGTTTCCGCCGCTACCATATTCATAGATCAGACCGTCCTTGCGTCGCACTATGAAAGAAGCAGGCCCATTACCTGCGGCGCCGCCCGCGGTCACCTGCGAGAAATCGGCGATTTCGGTTTGATAGGTGGAACCTGCCGAGCCTTGTGCACCACCCGTCAGCCGCAGGCGCTTGCCATCGAGGCACAGGGCATCTGATGCCACGAGGGCGACCGGAGAGGCGACGCCATCCTGAGCGTATGTTCGATCACATCGAGTAATGGAACTCAGTCCGCTCAGCGACCAGCCGACACCCACGTACCCATTATTACTCTGGCTGTTGTAAACGAGAGAGATATTTGGCTGCAAGCCATTTGGGCCTTTGGGAGCCCATATCGGGATCGTGTAGGTCGCGGCGCCCGAAGCTGAAACAGTAAAAGACCCAGTCGTCTTGCCTGCCGCAGCGAATGTTTGACTTGCGCATACACACATTATCGCCATCGAGACCATCTTTATCATCGATGATCGGATGCGAGACTCGACATGCATGAGGGCCGAAGGGACTCGACCAAGCTGATGGCGTTGATTTGTACGCTCCCTTTGCATGCTAAGACTTCCTGAAAGTGAATTGCAGTGACCGCCGTGTTTTTGGATTGAAGGGTGCACGGCGCTCTCCTAGTTGCAGTCCGGGCTGGCGGCCGGCGTTGACGTCGAGACGATGTTCGAATAGGCGCTGGCATTGCCCGCGGCATCGAACGCACGCACCCGATAGCTGTAGCTGCCCGAGGCGGCAGTGCTGGTGTCGTAATATGGAGCGGCTGTTACAGCGCCGAACGGTGTAAAATTGCTACAGGCCGAGCCAGGGCACCGTTCAACCACGTAGTTGACGACACCCACGTTGTCCGTTGAGACCTGCCAACTCAGATCCACTTCAGAGCTCGACGTAGCGACAATCACCAGATTGGCGGGGGCTGTAGGAGCCTGCGTATCGCCCGACCCGGCGCTCGTCGACGCACTGACGGTGCTCGAGAACGCGCCGGTGTTGCCGGCAGCATCTTGTGCCCGAACTTTGTAGGTGTAGCTGCTGGAAACAGATAGACCGGTGTCGCTGTACGTCGTACCCGCTGCAGTCGTAATCAAGCTGAATGCGGAACAGGATGCGCCCTGGCAGCGCCAGATCTCGTAGCCGGTCACTCCGACGTTGTCAGTGGCCGCCGTCCAGCTGACGTTGATTTGGCTGGACGAGATGGCACTGGCACTCAGTCCCGCCACTTGCGAGGGGGGTGTCGTATCGCCACCAGAGCTCGCCGCCTTGAAGGCCGCCATCTGCATGAGCCACTGCGAGCTCGTGGTGATCGCGGCGGTCGCGTTGTAGGCGCCGACGGAGCTGACGATCCGATCCTCGAGGATGTCGCCATCCCAACCGCTGATTTCCCGTTGCGTGTAGCCGGCCCCGGCGCTCGTGGTTCCCAGGACAAACCAGTTGCTGCCCACCAGCAGATCATTCGCGTTCGTCGTTGTCGCAGAGCCGCTGTCGCTCAAAGTGCTGGTGCCGCTGGCCGCAGCGGTCACATCTAGCGGGCTGCTCGTATTGATCCCACTGTATTCGGCCATGCGGATATCGGGAAAAGGCACTGCACTATTGAAAGTCACCGTGACCGTATTCGCGCCGGCGGCCGCGGCCGCAATGTTCTTCGCGTAATAGATCGTGGTCGTGGCCGCCAGGCCGCTCATAGTCGTCGGACCCACTGCCAACGTGTATATGTTTCCCTTGGTATCGGTGACCGAGCTGATACCCACTGTCGAGCTGCCCCAGCCAATGGCCACCACGTTCAAATCGCCGGCGGTCTGAGCTGAGGTGAATGTCGCCGACAAGGTGGCCAGCGACGAATTGTTCGGGCTGTTGTTCTTGCTCTGTTTGAAGGTGATGGCATTTCCGGCGGTGCTCGAACTGACCGTGGTCGAGTAGGCACCGAAGTTTCCGGCCGCATCCGTTGCGCGGACCTCGTAGGTGTAACTCGTCGAGGCCGACAAGCCGGTGTCATTGAAGGTGGTTCCAGAGGGCGTACCGACGCGAGAGAAGGTGCTGCATCCGGTTCCCTGACACCGCCAGACTTCATAGCCGGTTACACCGACATTGTCGGTAGCCGCCGTCCAACCGAGATTGATCTGACTCGACGATGCGGCGCCGGCACTCAGTCCCACCACTTGCGAGGGGGGTGTCGTATCGCCACCGGCGCTCGCCGCTTTGAAGGCTGCCATCTGCATGAGCCATTGGGAGCTCGTGGTGATGGGGGCCGTCGCGTTATACGCACCCACGGAGCTGACGATCCGATCCTCGAGGATGTCACCATCCCAACCGCTGATTTCCCGTTGCGTATAGCCCGTGCCGACGCTCGTGGTCCCCAGGACAAACCAGTTGCTCCCCACCAGCAGGTCATTCGCGTTCGTCGTCGTTGCAGAGCCGCTGTCGCTCAAAGTGCTGGTGCCGCTGGCCGCAGCGGTCACATCCAGCGGGCTGGTCGTGTTGATGCCACTGTATTCGGCCATGCGGATGTCAGGAAAAGGGACTGCACTGTTGAAAGTCACCGTGACCGTATTCGCGCCGGCGGCAGCGGCGGCAATATTCTTGGCATAGTAGATGGTGGTCGTGGCGGCCAAGCCGCTCATGGTCGTCGGGCCCACAGCCAACGTGTAGGTATTTCCCTTGCTGTCGGTGACCGAGCTGATACCCACGGTCGAACTACCCCAGCCGATGGCCACCACGTTCAAATCGCCGGCGGTCTGTGCCGCGGCGAATGTCGCCGACAAGGTGGCCAGCGAGGAGTTGTTCGGGCTGTTGTTCTTGCTCTGGACGAAGGCGATAGCCGCACCGGCCTCTTGCGGATCCAATAACGCTCCGAGCCCGAGGAAGAGTGAGATCGCAATGCAGGCCGCCCGCGAGATGGATCGCGCCCATCCGTCCGGCCGACCGATTCGAGCTCTTGAAACGCTTATTTCAGACACACGCACTCCCACATCGCGACGCGTACGGTCGCGATTTCGCGGAAAACTTTTGCGGTTGATGCGGGGCCGCCCCCGCCTTACACGAGCACGATCACTCGATGCCGTCCCCGATCGCCCACGAGGCATATATGACAGCCAGTCTCGGTTCCAGCGAAGTGATGAACCGACGCGAAAAGAACATCCGCATCTTTTGAAGCCTCCACTGCCATGATCCTGTTAGACAGCACCGTCCTCCCGCAACATCCTCACTCCAGAAACGATGCCGGACCATCGTCTTACTCTGGAAGCTCGAGCGTCAACTCCGATTCGATACCTTGTTGTCAATGTGAGAGGTTGGTCGCAATTGGTGTTGGAACTGTTGGCTGGACAGCTTAGTTTGCCGTAACTGTTCACTTATCGTTGATTCCGCGACTGTCCTAATGACCCGATTTCACACATTCCGACGCGAGCAGTCATCCGCGCCCAGAAACTCGGGGACTCGGCTGACCGTGGGCGGGATAGTTGCCACCGTGCTGTTACATGGATTGCTGTTTACCCCTCTGGTCTGGGGCGGCCACCACTCGCACCGGAATGAGCCAAATGAGGAAGGAGCAAGCGCCAGCCGGCAGGATGTGAAAGCCGCTGCCTCGACATTGATCGTTTTCGAGGAGGATGCGCTGACAATTCGCACTTCTTCAGATTTGGCAGGGCGCGATTCCCGATTCGTCCTGCCGCCACCTCGCATTCAACCTATTGCGCGGCCCCGACTGCCCAAGCCCCTGTTGGATTGGCTCAATGAAGCCGATGAGGAGATCGCTTCGGAGGCTGATGGCGACCAAAGCGGTCATTCACTGATGTTTGGGCGGTACATGGGGCAGATATCGGCGCGAGTGGAGCGCGCCTGGCTGCGGCCCCGCTCCATACCGAAAGAGGGATCCTTTGCCTGCCGGGTGCAGATCCAGCAGGACCGACGCGGGATGGTGCAAGAGGTTACATTGGAAAGGTGTTCGCAGGATCTGCAGTGGCAGGCTTCGCTCGTGAAAGCGATCGAAGGGGCCTCCCCGCTTCCGGCGCCGCCCGACTCCGCCGTTTTTTCCAACCTGCTGACCCTCGAATTTGATTCCGATGCTTATGTTGCAGGGAAGGGCGACGAAGGCTTTGAGCCGCGTCCGACGGAAGTTCGGTCGGATTCCAACGGCAGTCGGATCGAACGGCGGGTTCGTGGCGATGGCTCAATGGATCTGCGGATCATTGGATCATCGGCCGCCGGGAGCTCGCGAGATTGAGCGCCATCCAGCAGCCCCATTGATCTGCAGCCGGCGTGCCTCGAGGTTTCTTTGCAATTCAACTCGGGATGCGTGTCCGATTTTTGTACGTTGGAGCTATCCAGATCGTTGACTGAGCCATTGGGAACGGAGAGAATTTGCGCAGCGCATCGTCGCTGAAGTTGGAATTGTCAGACGATGCCACGGCGAGCCGCTGTTATTGACATCGAGTCAACTCAGCTAGCCATCGCCACAGGGAGGCCTCGTTCGATGTTGAACGATCCAGTCGCATCCTCTTAGTCCGGCCCGGCTCGGGCCCAGCCAATCACTTTTCTACGCGTTTGATTCCGGCGAGCGCAGTGCGTCTACCGCGATGTAGGTTTGCGTGTGTCCATACAAGAATTAGAAATACCCGGCCGTCTCGCCCCAGAGCAGACCGCCCCTCGATCCCGCGCCCGCTCGTTGCTGGTCTCCGCTCCGATTGCCTTTTCGGGACTCCTTTTTCTGTATCTGTTGATTCGCAGCCGGCATTGGGAATACGACCACGACACGCCGCTGCTGCAGTATTGCGGGTTCTTGATGCACCGGTACGGGTTGATGCCCTACCGGGATTTCTTTGAAACCAGCATGCCCGGCACTTTCGTGTTCCATGAGGCATTTGTCGCCGCGTTTGGCACGGGCAACCTCGCCTTCATCTTGGTCAACGACTGTCTGCTGGGTTTCCTTTTGTCGACTGCCTACCTGTGGATGCGACATCTCTCGCGACCCGCGGCAATTCTATTCGTCTGTTGGTACGGCGCGTTCTATCTCGCCTCGGGCCCGAGCGAGCTCGTGCAACGCGATTGGCTCACCCTGCTCCCGGTGTCCACGGCCTTTGCGATTGTCGCAAACAACCGCACTCCCGGCCTCAGCGCCGCACTTGCTGTCGGGTTGCTGATCGGACTGTGTGCCTGCATCAAGCCGCAATTGGCCGTGGCTGCAGTGCCGATTCTCCTTGGAGTGTACTTGCTGAGCCCTCAAACGGCTACGCAGACACGCGCCCCGGCTGTGCGGGAGTTTCTGTTACGAACGGCGCTTCCCGCAGGGGTTGGATTCGCAACTCCGCTGCTTGCAGTGATTGCGTGGCTCGCAGAACGCGGCGCATTGAACGCATTCATAGCGATGGTGCACGAATACCTGCCACTGCACATTCAGCAGACCGGCGGTCACTCCTTCCTGCCGCCTGCTGAGAAATTCCGTTACCTGGTGATCAACGCGATCCAACTGAACAAGCTGTGGCCAATGATGTTGGCTGCGGTGATCGGGTTCGTCCTGGCCGATCGCCAGTTCGCGCAGGATGCGCGTAAGCAGATGCTGTTCCGTCTCACGTTTGCCATGCTGGCGATCTATGCAATTGAACCGGTGCTCTCGGGCCAGTTCTGGGAGTATCACTACGACCCATTCGAATATTGGCTCGTCGCGACCCTGTCGCTGCTGGTCGTGCCGATTCTGGGTGACTTCCGTTACTTCGCAATACCCGGGTTGTTGCTGTTCTCATCCATGGGCTACGGCTTTTGGCGCCACCATGTTATGAATCCAGGGCCGGCGGAGCACGGGGTTGTTGCCGACATGACCAAGGCTATCAACCAGGTCATCCCGGCGGGAGTGGCGGTGCAGCCGATTGACTGGACGACCGGGGCCGTACAGGCATTGTTGCGTACTGAGCACCCTATCGGTACGCGTTTCCTGTATGACTATCACTTCTACCATCACGTCAATACGCCGGTGGTTCAGAAATTACGGGCGCAATTCGTGTCGCAACTGACCGGTTGTCACGTTCCGTTTGTGCTGGACGTGCGTCGGGAATACAAGGATGTGATGACCGGCGTCAACACATCGGATCGGTTTGATGACCTGGATCAAATCCTGAGTGAGCGATATGAATCGGTGTATGAAGGCAAGATCTACCGGATTCTACGAATAAGGGGCGCGGACACGACGGCATCGACCGCTTTCGGCAACGTGGCTGAGGGCAGCTGCACGGGTCCTCCCATCACGCGCAAGTGATTGTGTTGGATGGATTGCCGACCGCAGGCAACTAGGCGGCTTTTCGATGCTCGTAAATTACCTGGGTGCGCTCACTCAGGATTTCCTGCAGCCGCGAGGTGGGCACGCTCTGCGGCTGCAGCCATTCGGTCACATTGTCCGGTTGCAAGGAGATGATGCAGCGCTCATGACCCGTCTCGGCAATTTCCGGCGGCGGCTCATCGGTGATGGCCGCGAATGAATCCAGATCGGGCCCTTCCTGGCCGGACCAATGCGACCACAGACAGGCTACAATCATGGGTTGCGGGGGATTTGGTTCAAAGTGCAGCACGGTGTTGGTTTCTTTCTCACCGTCGGCCAGCACTCGCTTTTCGAATCGATGGGTCGGGACATTCTCGAAAAAGCTGTCCACCCATACAACGGCATGCGAAGTGCCATAGACCTGCGACCAGAAACCCTCCAGGTTGTCCCGGCGAGCGTTGTAAGTGCCGGGGAACTTTCGATCGTACGTCGCGGGCTTGCCCGCGAGCCGACAGGTGTAACGCATCGGACGAATGACTCGCCTGCCCTGCTCACTTACGATGACGGGAGCGTATGTCATTGGAAATATGCGTCCATCATTCGCGCGTGACTCGGTCCGTTTCAGGTCCGACAGTCGTTCCAGATGATTTTCAATTTTGTCGGTGGCGATTCGCACATCCTCGCGAGCTTTTTTGGTTTCCTTCGTTTGCAAGCTGCGAGTTGCATCGGCCAGGCGCTTCCTTTGCTTGAACAGGTCCTGCTCCCAGGCAGTCATCTGTTCGTTGCGAAACGCAAGAATGTGCTCCCAAGTCTTCTGCGCGACCGGGTTCGGAGGCTCGATGAAGTTGTCTTCCAGTGCCCGTGAGATCTTGAGGGTGCTGTCCTCGAGACGCTGTCGGAACAGGAGCTCGAAACTTTCCCAGTCTACGGTGGCGCCAAATTTTTTCATCAGGTCGTGGAGGCTCTGACGGACCCGAGCGGAATAACACATGGTTCCTTACCCTGATAAGCCGTCTCGCGGCCCGCTCATTCTACCCTACCCTTGCGCCCGGCTGGCAGCGGAGCAGTAGGCATTTTGGCTCAATGAACTGGGTCATACAGCATGCTGCAATCCCGACCACTGTGTCAGCGCCGCATACAGCTGCTGCTGGGTGGACCGTAAGCAATGCGCTCTCTACCGTTTCTGTCATGGTCAATTCCCTCGAGACGCTCCACGACATTCACGAGCACGGCTACCAACTCGCGGCCTACTGTCGGCCCTGCGGGCGATCGAGCTGGATAGACTTGGCTACTCTCATCGCTGGAGGGCATGGAAATAGAAGCGTCCCCCGCGCGCGCCTGATCTGCCGCGTTTGTGGTACGCCTGGGGAGCTGAGTTTGATTTGGCGAGGTAAGTCCTGATGACGGCACTATGAAGATGGTCCCGAGTCACCGGAACCGGTCAATGTGGCAATCGTTTTCTGGATAGACATCAGCTTCTGTTTGCCATATCGGAGGTCGTCATGAGCGATGACAAGAGTAAGGTCGGTTCACCCGACCGAGAACGAATCAATGTCAACGAAGACTATGAGGTGAGATATTGGACAAAGAAATTCGGTGTGTCAGCTGAGCAATTGAAAGCGGCTGTTGCGGCGGTTGGACCCACGGCTAAGGCCGTCGAATCGCACCTTCATCGCCGGAAATAAAGAACCTCGGCCTCGAGCGGAGGCGCGTCGTTAGGCTACAGCGATTTTGGCTCTTCGCCGACGGACGTGTCGCCGCAGCGGAACGACCCACGGACCCAAGCGTTCAGGAGTCCTACCCAACCGGAGTGGACTCGATGCCACGCGCCGCGGCGCCTCGCCGAGCCCGAACAAATACGGCGAAGGTCGCCGGCGCTGTACCGGCCCCCTATCCGGCATTCATAGAGCCGTGCCTGGCGACTCCAGGCACTCGCATCCCCACCAGAGGGTCTTGGCTACATGAGATCAAGCACGATGGATATCGGGCTCAAGGTCATGTAGTCGGCGGACGGTCGAAGATCTACACTCGCAATGGCTTCGACTGGACTCAGCGTTTTACACGGGTCGCCGAGGCTTTGAGGCAACTTCCTGTACGCGATGTCGTCCTCGACGGCGAAATCGTGGTCATGGACGCTCGTGGCATGTCGGATTTTCATTTACTCCAGGACGACTTGGCGCGAAAGCGATCGGACCGGTTTGTTTATCTCGTGTTCGATGTATTGTATCTAGACGGGTACGATCTTCGGTCGGCCTCACTCGAGGAACGCAAGCGGGTCCTGAGTGACCTGTTCGGCAAGAGTTTTCCGAAGGACGGTCGTATCCAACTGAATCCCCACATCGAGGCCGATGCAGCCGCGGTGGTTGAACAGGCATGTGCCATGCACCTGGAAGGGATCGTATCCAAGGAAATCCACTCGCCGTACCGCTCCGGACGTCAGGATGATTGGCTCAAAATCAAGTGTGCGAAGACGGACACCTTTCCAATCATCGCCTTTGTTGAAAAGCTGGGGGCCTCTCCCCGACGTATCGCCTCCTTGTATCTCGGTCGCTGGGAAGGTGAACGGTTACTCTATGCGGGCAAAGCGCAAACCGGGTTCCGGCAACACATGTTGTATGAGCTGCGGGAGCGCCTGGATCCTTACATACGCAAGACCTCACCGCTGACCGTGCCAGTCAAGAAGCCGAAGGCTACATGGGTGGAGCCGGCGCTGCTGGCCGAGATCGAATACAGCGCGATGACGGCCGAGCAGCGACTGCGAGCGCCCGTCTTCAAAGGCATTCGGGACGACCTGCTGGCCGACCGGAAGGGTCCGAAACGCAGACAAACATCAAAGTCGGCGGCCTCACCCGTTCCCAAATCCAACATCCTGCAATTGCTTCCGGACGCGGTGGTGCCCAGCAACGAGCAACTTGCACGTTATTGGCAAGCAGTGGGCGCCACAGCGCTCGAGTACATCGCCAGACGACCGCTGAAACTCGTGCGACACGAGCGCGGAATTACCTTTTATCACAAGGGACCATTACCCCCGATATCGAAAGGCGTGCATCAACTTCGGATCAATAAACGCGACGGTGGTATCGGCACCCGATTGTGGGTGGATGACCTGGCCGGATTGCTCGGGCTCGTTGAGATGGGGGTAGTTGAGCTGCACACCTGGAATTCGACGGTCGATGACCTCGAGCATCCCGACCTGATGGTGTTCGATCTGGATCCAGGACCTGGCGTCGGCACCTCATTGGTCACTGATACGGCCTTCGCGCTGCGGGAGCTTCTTGGGAGTGAGGGGCTGAGCAGTTGGCCGAAGCTGACGGGAGGAAAGGGTGTACATGTCATGGTTCCCATCGAGTCGCGGGGCATGACACATGATGAGGCGCATGCCTATAGTCGATCGCTCGCGGAGCGCATCGTTGCGCGAGAGCCGGAACGGTTGACCACGTCCGCCGCCCTGCCCGCCCGCGATCGGCGGCTATTCATCGACTATCTTCGGAACGGCCGCGGCACCACTGCCGTTGGGACGTTCTCGCCCCGGGCTCGACGCGGTCTTCCTATTGCCGCTCCCTCGAGCTGGCGCGAGCTCGAAAAAGGGGTGAGACCTGACTACTACACTCTCACGCGCCCTTGGACGACGACGCCGGCGCAGCCTGTCCGGGCATCGAGGCATCGTAAGGCATCTCAGCACAATGTCACTGACCAACCACCAGTCGTAAAACGAAGTCTTGGCTCATCTAAAGCCGCCGGGACACGCAAGCGGGGCTGACGCTTTTTTAAGCGCGATTGTCCAGCGTGCCTCTTTCGGCCCAATACTCAGGTCCGGCTGCACGGTCTGGAGAGGTCTGATGCTCTGCGGTGTTGAGTTCGAGTGACGGGCAGACCGTTTTTTATCCCTGCGCAAATCCTGATGCCGGCATCAACAGGGCGATGAAACGCAGCGATCGTCTGCTCATCCGCTGAGTACTCCTACGTTTCCTTGGAGATCTGTCGGGGGACTCTAGCACCGTTGTGAAGCTCACTTCAGCGTACTGCGGTTGTGTTGTGGAGATCCTGTAGCGAGAAGCACTGCATACCCGCAGAGAGGCATGCTCGGATTCATATCCGCAGTGACACTCAGGGTGACGAGTTACGGCAAAATGCCAGGACGAGAGTGGCCAGGGTGATTATCGTGGATGCGATGCCTGCGATCCAACTCGCCCTCTCCATACGTGACCAAAGCTTTTCGCGCTTGAGCATATTGAACCCCGTAAAAGGATGCATGGCTATGAGGCCATTGAATTGATGTGCCAACAAGCCCTCACGATTCCGGAGTGTTTATGGTGACTGATCGAGGTTCGATTGAGGCAGTGGTCCCGCTCTACGCGAATGTATTCGGTGGAGAGAATCTACTGAGCAGGCTGAGGGCCGACTTGGCGCAGCGAGGATCTGCGAGGCCGGACCACACGATGACCGAAGACCGAATTGTTTGCCGTGGACTCGATATTGCGAACGAAGATGGCAGCGCTTGGGACTGGGGATTCGACAGGCTCTATTCCACGCGACGCGCACTAGCAGGATGGCGGAGGTTTTTCGCTGCCATCGAATTGCCACGTGAGCGACCCTCGATCGGCGACCTGGCCCCACCATTTGACCGCCAGAGACCGGATGAGCAGATGGTGTTCGCACTGCGTTCCATTACTTTCGCTCGATACAGTGCAGAAAACTGTCTGCTGGAATTTTTCGCGACCGAGTTGCAGCCTATCCTCGAGACGGTTCAAGTTCGCTTGGTCCTGGATCAGAGCTCGGCACTGTTTCGGATCGGTATCTTGTTTGGAATGTTGACGTCCGCGCAATTCGCAGCTCTCTACACGATGTTGCTGCTCGATGTGTCACGACCACATGGTCGGGCACTTAGCCTGTGTAAGTATCAACTGTGCAACCGGTATTTTTTATCCAAGCAGCCGGCTACCGGCCGCGTTCGACGTCACTACTGTAACGACGAGCACATGTTGGAATCTCACCGATTGAATGGCGCAGACCGAATGCGCCGTTCGCGTGAACGCCGCGGACTGCGGTAGGCTTATTTCATCCTTCGACGTCGCTGCTCCTAGGTCATTTCTATGATGAGCCAAAATATGAGGCACCGGCAAATGTAGCACTCCGGGCGGCCGAGCCGTTTACGCGGGATTCTTCGGGTGTAGGCGGGTGGATAGGTGGCACAGTCCGCGGTTTCTTTGCCCATGTACGCGACGGTACGCCCGCACTGGTGTTTTAGAGAGCCGCCACGTCATCCAGCAAAAACCAACAGATCTGACCGGAGTGCCGCTGGATGAATTTTTACGCCGCGAACCGCAGGCCGAGGCGATCGTGTTGCGCTCGACTCTGATGTCGACACGTGACCAATGTGGCTCAGTGAGCGAACAAGTACTCGCAACTGTCCTGCCCAGCCGGCCGCGCCATGATGCGATCATAAAGCGCAGCATTTTCCGCCACAGTGCGTTCCCGATCCTCATCCAACAAAAACCCAGCGGCACTTAGCCGTTTGGCCGCCGCCCGCACTTTACCAATGAAGTCATTGCGCGTCGGATAACGCGCTTCAATGCTAGGCCGCGGATCGCCGCTCGCGCGCCGCTCGGCCTCGGTTCGCGCAAACGGCACGAAACTTCCGTCGAAGCGGGCAGTCGCCCAGGCGAAACCTGTTTCCGGCGCACGCGGATTCCAACCAGCATGGGTCCCTAGAGGCACCTGCAATTCAACGAACCTGACGCCGCCGCGATCATTGCCATCAGCATCCGGTGCCGGCACACGCGTCTCAAAGGGTACCCCGCGCACAGGCGGCACCCGATCCGCAACCCCCTCGCTTGCAAAGCGCGGTCCGAAATCGAGCCGAAACTCGCGCAAATTTTGTTCGGGAGGAGTGAGCCCGATGTTTCGTGGGAACGCCGCGCGATAAGCCTCCACCGACACCAGTGTGCCCTCTTTGAGGCTCGGATACGCATTCGCCGGCGGTAGCACAGAGGAAGTAGTCCAACGATCCAACGCCAGAATCAGGGCCCGCATGGCGAGATAGTGGTCTGTGGTTGAAACACAGTTCACATACGGCGAACGGACATGCGAACGACCAACGTAATGTTGTGCGCCGGAGAATGCGTAGAGACGTACATTGGAGGCAGGTGTCACATCGGCACTTGCGTCGGGGGTAGTTGCAACCAGCGAAGCGCCCCGATTCCAAAACTCGGTCGATGTATTGGCGATGAAGATCTTCGGCAGGCGACCATCGGCATCGCGCGCCAGGTCGAGTATCGACGCAGTTTCTCCGGTCAGCGAATCGCGGGAGGTGGCGCTGGTGAACGGAAAGAGATCCGCCGGATAGTCGTTCTCTTCCAGCATCGATGGATGCCGCGTGGGTTGTACGAAGCGACTGTTGAATCCAGCAGAAGCCCCTGCCCCGGGGACCTCCATGTAAGCACCGTCAAAAGCAAGTCGCCCTTTCTCATCGACATCGAGTCCATCATGCAACATACGACCGATGAGGCGTCCCGATTGGCTTATGCCGAAGATCAGAGTCTTGCGCGGTGTGGGTGCACCTTCGAAAGGGTGATCGCGAAGGTAAGCGAGCAGATCGCGGATGGAGGCCAATCCCGCTCCCGTTACATAGGGGTCCTTGGCCGTATACATCAGATCGTAGATCACCCCCGGTTGAAAGCCACCCTCGAGCCGCACGCGACCCGGGCCCCCTGATACCTCCGGCTCAACAAAGTGCCAGCGCGCCCGATCAATCGGCGTCCGTTTGTCGCCCGGATTTGAACGCGCGGTCAACTCGGCCTCAGGATCATCCGCGATGGCGGGTTCATAAGTGAGCCCGCGCATACCGGCATATGTAGTTATGGTTGTGGGCGCACTGACGATGATCTCGTTCTGAACGCGGCCCGTGATACTGCTTCCATCACGATAGTGCGCAATCGGCGGAGCGAACACGAGCGGCTTCGTGCCCGGAGCCTGTGGCGCCACATCCCAGGTCCACGCGGAAAACAACAGAGTGAACCCGTGGCGCATCAGGAATCCATCCCCCGCATCCGCAACGCTGGTCGGATCGTTGAAGTCCGGAATCCTGCCATTTACCTGGCCGAGAATGGCAATGTTTCCGCGGTTATTGACGTCGTAGAGCAGCGTCGAATGCGAATTCCGCATCGGGCGAAGCATGAGAAAGTTGCTTTCAAACGTCACGCGACCGTGCGAGTCCCGAGGTGCCCGTTCCAGGTCCACGATCCGTCGGTTGCCCGCGGCGTTCGGGTCGAGGCTGAATCGGGCGACCCCGCGAATCTTCTCGTAGCGACCTACTTTGCCGAAGCTCATACCCGAGGCAAAGGCGGTCCGCTCGACAACCTGCACATCTGTCACTTCGGCTCGCACCGGGCCCAACGCGGCCAGCCACAGCGCTGCTGCAGCCACGATCCACCGTGGATCTTTCAACACCTGCGGCCGCTCAGCTCAATCACCATGCGTAGGAGCTCCTCGATCAGAATAACCGACACGCGCGCATGGACCTGCCACGCAGCTCAATCGATTATTCCCGCAGATCACAACGACCGACAGCCAGTTCCGGGCGAAGTTGGTACATGCCTTCGAACGCCTCGGGAATGACCGGCTTGCACGCTCGTTTGCGGATCGTTCCGATGACATTCTCAGGCGTTTGCCCGTCCGTCTTGATATCGGTCTTCAACACCGCCCTGCGTGGCCGTGCCAGATGGCCATCCACGAGCTGCTTCAAGGCCGCCGCCGGTACCGCGGTGTAGGTGTACCCCTCCGGTTCAAAGGCCCGACCGGATGCTCGACCATTGGCCAAACACGGCCACAGAACGAGGTCCATCGATGCATCAATGATGGGAATGTCCTCGCTGCCGACCCGGTGTTTCTCCACTACCGGGCGTTTTGGGTGGCGCACCGTCAAGTGCCACGGGAAGCGTGTACGCAACATTTGACCTACGACGTAGGCCATCTTTCCGAAATGCAGGCGCTTCAGGAACACCAGTTTGCCGTCAATCGTCACGTTGCGCTCTTCCAGCTCGCACGTCACGGACAGGAAGCGCTCCATTCCCGATAGTACGCTCAGTCTGGCGGGCTGCTGTACCAACATACCGGGTTCAGCCTTACCCTGGTCATCACAGGCGATTCCGGCAGCCACGGCGCCACGGAGCAACCAGTCCGCTTCGTTCTGATCCTGGTTTTCGAGCGTTCGCTGTAACGTTTTCAACTGTAAGTCGCACACAACCATTCCGCCGGGGCGAATCAGGAAGTTGACCGCGAGCGTGAAGGACTGACTTTCGTACAGCAGTGCGCGTTCCAAGTCCGCATAGCGGGTATCGGCGGTGGTCGCGCCTTTGAGTGTTCTGTTGGCTTCGAGTGAATTGCCGACATCATCGTCGGGGAACGGACTCTTTGCGCGCAGGCTTTCACAGGCTCGCTTCAGGTTGACCGAAAGGCGCGGTTCGCACGGCAGCGCGGCAATTTGTAGTTCGGGATACTTGCACAGCAAGTGAATGATATCGCGGCGGGTATCCTCCCCTGGAGGCGCGAGCAGCATGACCGTGCAGGCGCCGAGAACTTCGCCGGCGAAGGTCTCCTTGTCGGCGAGTGCCTCGAGAAGCTTGAACACAGGGCTCAACTCGTCTTCGATGAAAACCACAGGCCGCGGCATCAGCGGCATCGGGTGTCGGTCTTCGACGTGCAACCAGCGCTGCATAGGAGTCCTCAGGTTTTACAGGGCGCACGAATCTTGACTTCGTGCAGCTTGCCTCGGTGGGTTGGCCATTCAATCTCCCACCCTCCCTGGCGGCAGGCCTCTGTGATCAGGTTGCGCCCGCCATAGGGACGCGATTCCTGGATGGGTGCATCGGGTGCGACCTGGTTCGAGACGACCATTTCCACCCAACCCGGCTTACTCGCAGCTCGGATGTCGAAAGTGACGAGTGTCCCGCCCGCACCGTGCTTGAAGGCGTTGACGATCAGCTCTTCAATGATGAAGAGCTCCCCGTGATCGCTCAGCGCAGTGAGAATCGTCACTTTGGGCCATCCGCCCCAGGTGTAGTTGAGGGGTGAGCTGCCGGTCTGCCGACTGAGGACGCCGTTCTGCCACCCGATTTCACGGCGCACCGTCTCGTTGGTTGCCACAAACAAACCCAACCAGCTCAGTGTTTTGAGCAAATCCCCGATAGCCGAGGTCTCCACTTCGCAGCTCGGATGGTTGGCCGCGGCGGTCGGATATTCCCAGCTTGCGAGCAGCTCACTGATGACCCCGACACGCCGCACCAGTAGCTCCATCAGATCTTCGCGCCACTTCTCCACCAACTTTTTGTGTTTCCACACCAGGGCCGCCTGGGTCGCGATTCCGTGGGTGATCAGTGACCCGAGCTTCACCCGCTCATCGAGTTCGAGCTGCGCCGTGTCGCTTTTTGTCAGCGGGATGACCAGGGTCAAACGGGTTCCGGTGTCAGCCCGAAGGCTCGTCAGCGGCTGACGCAGGCTCGTTGAGCGAATGACCAGATGCCGCCGATCGCTGGCACGCCGGGCGCCGTACTGAGCCACACCCTTGCCCGCCTTGTCTTGTCGCTCCTGCGCATACGCACGATCCTGAGCGTGCAGGTGTTGGCTGAAGGGTTTCTTCAACTCAAATCCCTGGCCGGCTGCAGCGGCTTCGAGCGATTGCACGCTGCCATTCAGCTCCCCTATCACGACCGCGACATCCATCTCGGCCAGAAGGCTGAACAAGTGGCTCAGGTCGCGCTGCGCCGTTTCGGCTACCCCCGTGACCTGCACCAGCCGCTGCTTGCGTTCGGTGTCAGCACGCTCCAGTTGCTCGTATTCCAGGCGCTGCGCCGCGCTCTGGCCCTTCAGATCCTTGAGCCGCTTCTCCAGCGTCTTGGCCGATTTATCCAGCGTGCGCTGCGTTTCAGCCGCCTGCTCCAACTGTTTGTTGAGCGCCTCATTTTGACCACTGAGTTCGGTGATCCGCCCGGCTTGCAGGTCTACCTTGCGCTCGAGCTCCCCGCGCCCGACTCGGCCCAGGAGGATCCCGACGATAAAAACGGCGAACCCCAACCCCAACCCTGCCAGGAGAAGATCATCATACGACATGGGTTAGACCCGCCTCCCAGCGGCCTTTGGAAGTACGCTTCGATTTGATTTGATTCGCCGCCCGCATCATGCACGCCGGTGCCGAAGCGGCAAAGCGGCCATATCGTCAGCCACCGCCGCAACTGACATTTGCGACGATGTGCTTGAAAGTATTGAGCTTTATTCTTCCCGAGAGCCCCTGCGCGAGCAGGATGGCACAGCCCATCGCTCTCAGTCAAAACCTCCCGTGCGGATGTCGTTCGATTGAACAGCCAGCGCCTCCTAGTGTTGACCCGCCCGCGGTAAAGGCGCTTTCGAGCCCGAACCGCAAGCGGCATCCAACATTTAGGAGACTCCTATGCAAAGCCCCCGTCGCATATCCCGAGCGCTCAGCGCTCTGGCTGCACCGTTTGCCTTCGCCCTTGCCATGCCTCACGCCGCCCTCGCGCAGCAGCCGCTGTTCGGGGACTTCGGCGCGCCGGCGTGGAGCCGCGTGGCGAAGTACTTCGAGCTGCGGTTGGCCCCGACCACCGGCAGCTTGGCCAAGGATGAGGTTGTGCTCGTGCTGCCCGTTGCAACCACTGCCGGCTGGGACGATCCGGTGAAGGTGTTTCGCGCGATGGAAATGTACAAGTGGGGCGATTGGATGCCCTCCAACGCATGGATGTACGCACCCAACGCGGGTAAGCGGGTCAGCGATGGATATCAGTATTTTCTCCAGGCCGCTTTCGTTAGCGCGGTAGACGCCGACGGTACGGCCCCCGCTGCCGTCAAAAATGCCCTGAAGCGCTCCAACGAAGAGCTCGTGTATACGCGCGCCGAGTACAACGAGATTTTGCAGCAGGCAAATGACGCTTACGATGCGTACGTGTCGAGCACGCCAGCGTCGCAACGCAAGAACAAGGCCGGTTTCTTCAAGGATCAGAGGTACGACGTGGAAATCGCCACGCGCAAACAGCGACTGGATTCAGCCAGCCAGACTTTTGAGATCGTGACCCGCGGCATCGTCGATCCGGACGTTCAATTGTTGAAAAACGCGCAGCTGCGTTTTGACAACCCGAATCAGAAGATCCTCCTGCCTCCGGTGCGCGAGGTGTTGAATGACAAGGACCGCTGGCAGACCTATCTCGTGAACTACCTGGATAAGGATCTGAATGCCTTCCTCAACGAATCGACCCAGCAGACCGAGACGATTGCGGAAGCCTCTTCCAGCTCACAGTACTTCGAGACTCACTGGTCAGCGAGCGTGAGTGTCAGCTTCCTGGGACTGTTCCGCGTCGGGGGCGCCTCCGCGGAGCAGGTGACCCGGGAACAGCACATCAAACAGAACGCAACGCGGATCGAGGTGTCGTTCGAAAATATTGACACAGTCAACATCCTGCGCGGCGAGTGGTTCGACCAGAACGTCATCGATCGCTTCGCCGCCAAGCTCAATCCTGAATACTTCTCCGCCGTTTGGGGACCGAACGGCCAGTTGGAAATGATTCCGAAGTCTCTGCTGCTCGGCCGGGGTCTGTCATTCACGATCTACGCGGACAGCCAGTCGCTGGACTACCTGTATGAACACTTCCAGGCGGCCGCCGACGCCGGCATCTCGCTGGGATATTGGCGCATCGGAGGGGGTGGCCAATATTCCTCCACCAAGGAGCAGACCAAGGTGCAACGGTTCGCGGACCACATTGTGTTCACGGATCTGAGCGGGCGCGCCAAGGTGTTGGCCGTTCTCGCCAAGCAGTACTCACTCGCGCTCCCCAAGCCCTCCGGCGCCGTCTCGATGCAAACGACAGCGGCCCAGCGTGCAGCCGCACAGAGTCGCATCGAAGCTCTGTGGACTAAGCCGGATCTCGAGCGCAATTTCAAGGGCGCGCTGGATAAGAAAACGCTCCGGGATCTCGAGCTGCGGTGAGCGGGCGGGGTGCGTTGGTTGATCCAGGACAAAAGCCAACGCACCTTCGTTCAGCCGAGACGAAAGCCATTCTGATCGACATAACGGTATGTGAGCCCCATGCCGGTCAGAAGCTGCGTGAGGGCCTCGCCTCTGGTCAATTCGCCGAGACCGCGCCGCCTGTCGTCAGAGTTGCTTGTCGAGCGGAGTCGTAGAGCCGGGGAAGGGCCATACACCTTTTCTGAATTTCAATGAGAGGACTCCGCTATCCGCGCACGTGCTGTAGAGCATACCGGTCGTAGAATCCAGAAATGGCAGCGCCGGGCACCATCCGATCGAGCCTGCAGTCTTTGCAGGAGGAGTGTAGTAGGCGATCTCCTTCGTGTTTTTGGGATCACGAATGTCGTAGACCCGAATCCCAGCGTTGAAGTAGCTGCAGGCCATTGTGGTTGCATTGTCTCGGTTGTCGACGGTGCACATGTGCGAGTCATAGAGGAATAGGGAGCCGCCCCGGCA
>Ga0268266_10001590_pt1 | contig 26507 bp, 25 predicted proteins | sample KBSS13metaG_FD_190356 | JGI IMG/M metagenome (GOLD analysis project Ga0268266, IMG submission 190356) | Switchgrass rhizosphere microbial communities from Kellogg Biological Station, Michigan, USA - KBS S1-3 metaG (SPAdes) (version 2) | ecosystem: Host-associated > Plants > Roots > Rhizosphere... | reverse complement strand
AATTGAGGGCTACTGGACATTCAGGCTACGGCTCTTCCGGACGGACTTTGGTTAGAGGCTACAGATCCATCGTACAAGGATGGATGAATGGAGGGGGCTGACCTTGCAATAGTTTGCCATGGGGATTGTGACGGACGGTTGAAGCTCTTGTTTAGACGGCGTATCGATTCTATGGGCATCAAAGCCGTTTCGAGGTCCGGCGCAGTAAGGGAGCACCCCAGGTGCCAATGGCCAGGAGCGCTCCGAAGAGGATGATGGCGTCGATGCTCTCACGATCCTGAGAAGACCAGTAGGCATCGGGATTGAGGTTGAGCCAGATGGCGAACTCATCGAGGGTGAGCGCGGCCCCGGCACCGTAGGCGATGGAGAGGAGGCGGCTGAGGAAGATGGAGCCGGGGGTATCGCCGGTGCCGACTTCGGCGAGGGTGGCATAGCCGCTGAGCAGGAGCAGAAGGATTCCCCAGACCAGGTGATGAATGTGCCTTCCACCGACGATCACGTAGCCGAAGGGGCCGACGTGATGCTGGATGGTGTAGACGAGGAGGCGAGCGGCGAGAAAGGTCATGAAGAAGGAGCTGGAGGCCAGGAGCATCCGCCGGTGCGGTCGATCAGGAATCCTCTGATGGAGGATGCGGCCGGCTTCGGTGAGATGCAAGAGGATAAGGACGACTGCCGCCACCAAAAGAATGAAGAGGAGCAGGATCCATGAGCCTGGAATGTGCATTCCCCAGCTTTTATCACGATTGGAGGAGGGTTTCCGCCTCTTTCTACTTCGAAGGTCCCGCTATGGATTATCCTTGGGTGGGTTTTTGAGGAGGTTTATGAAACACCTGCTGTGTTCTTCTCTGATTGCGTTGTGCTGCCTTCCGGCAGTCGCGCAGAGTGCCGCCACCTTGTCCACGACAGACCTTAAGGAGTTGACAGTTCCAAGTCCTCCGCGTCCGCAGAGCATTAAGGATGGGGTACAGATCCAGAAGCCTCAGCTGGAGGACTACGTCGCTATGCTGGACAACCTGCCTGGGAAGGCTTACGCGAAGCCGAAGAAGCCTCGCAAGGTGCTGGTGCTGGCGCATGCGGCAGGTTTTGTTCATTCTTCCATTCCATTGGCGGGTGAGACCGTGAAGGCCATGGGCGAGAAGACGGGTGCATGGTCGACTACGATCACCTACGATCCTGCGGATATTACGGCCGAAAAGCTTGCGGGTTACGACGCGATCTTTCTAGACAGTACGACGCTTGGTTTCCTGGATGATCCGAAGGACCCGGCTGCAACCGAGGCTCGGAAGAAGGCGCTGATGGATTTCGTGCGCAGCGGAAAAGGCCTGGCGGGCATTCACGCAGCAGGCGACACCTACCATACGGCAGACCATCCTCCGAAGGGGACCTGGGATGAGTTCAACGTGATGATTGGGGGCTACTTCAAGTTTCACTGGCTCTTCCCGCAGCCCATCACGGTGAAGATCGATGATCCGAAGAGTCCGCTGACCCAGATGTTCCATGGAGAGTTCACGGTCCACGATGAGATCTACACGTTTGTGCAGGACTCGTTCTCGCGTAAGCGGGTGCATGTACTGACCAGCGTCGACTACGCGAAGATGAGCGACGCAGACAAGGCGAAGGAGACGGCGGCGACGAAGCGCACCGATGGCGACTACGGTCTCAGCTGGATTCGGCACGAAGGCAAGGGGCGAGTGTTCTACGAGGCGCTAGGCCATAGCGAACATATCTATGCGATGACGCCGATCATGGAGCACCTGCTGGCGGGCATTCAGTATGCGTTGGGGGATTTGCCTGCGAACGATAGTCCCAGCGTGAAGTAGCCTGCTATAGCCTGAGAACCTTTTAGCTCTACTACGTGCGTCCTCTTTTTTTCGGAATGGAGGACGCATCTGTTTTTTTTGCGTTTTCGCGAATCGATTTGAGAAACGGCGGAGAGGTCGAGGTGACGAGATGAAGATTTTAGAGAGTAACTATACGGGCAAGAGGGTGAGTGTTATCTCCGAGCTTCCGTTCGAGGAGGTCGTCAGGAGATTCGACGCTCTGATCGGTCATCCTGATATGCGTGAGTTTGGAGAGAGCCTGCGGAGGGTGAGATCGGCGGATGAGCTGAGTCGGTTGGTGGATGGAGTTGTCAGCGAGGCGAAGCTGATGGAGTTCATGCGATTCGATTTTGGGGACGTCATGAAGAGGAGGTTTGGCGCGGATGCGGGCAGGAGTCTTCGCGTGGTGGCAGGAAATCCTGTGACGATGAGCTCGATGGCTGTGCATGTTCCTGATGCGGGTTCGTATGCTCCGGTAACGATCCTGATTGATGAACGGAAGGATGGTGTTCACCTGACGTACGACACGATGGAGAGCTATCTGGAAGGGTACGGCAATGAGGAGGCGCTTGTTGTGGCGCGGGAGCTCGATAGAGAGGTGTTGGGGGTTTTGGAGAGTGCGGCGGGTTAGTGTTTGCGGCTGTGCTCCTCTTGAGAATGATGAAGTCCTAGCTCAACTTAAGCGTGGTCAGATCGCTCGGTTGTTCTTCCGTGTCTATTGTTCCTTCCGCTGTTGTAATAAGAGGCATGGATGGCCGTTCAGCTTCAGGTACTAGATGGTGGTAGGCCAATCCCGCAGTAGTGCCCACAGCGAATCCACCGATATGTGCCCAGAATGCAACGCTGGAGAACTGGGTCACTTGCGTCAGCAGCGCCAAAAGAAATTGTTCACCAATCCATGCGCCTACAGCACTTCGGGTGGTGGCATCCAGCGTTTTGATTCGCCACCAACCGAGATACAGATGGAGATCAAATCTTTCTTTAGGAAAGACGAAGAAGTAGAAACCGGCGATCCCCGATATAGCCCCTGAAGCGCCAACGAGCGGTAGTGGAGAATGCAGATTGAAAAGAAGGTATAGCAGCTGGCCGCCAATGCCACAGCATAGATACAGGATTGCGAAACGAAATGTTCCAAGCACATGCTCGACCTTTTGCCCGAAGATCCAGAGGAACCACATATTTCCGGCGTAGTGAAGAAATCCGGCATGAAGGAAGAGTGCTGAAAAGACGGTGAGATAAGAAGGGTGAGCGGGGGTAAAGGCGTAGTGCGCGAAGAAGGCAGCTTTATTAGTCGCGTAGTACGGCAGTAACAAAACGGCATCGACAATGCAGATGGCCCTTATGAACCATGGTGTTGAAGTTTGATACTTATCTTTGGGAACCGGCAGGCAGAACAAGGGGTCGTCCTCAGCGTTACAGTGGGCCCAGTGTAACGATGCCTTTTGGTCTTGTCGACGATTTTTGGGGTTCGCTTTGTGCGATTGCTCCTACTCATACATGCCTGCGGCATGAATGAGGCCGCCTCAGGATGACAATTCTTGAAGGGCCTTATTTTTTTGCGGAGAGTTGAGTGGCTTTGGCGACTCCCAACGTAGAGTTGCGGCGGCCCGGTGCGTTCTGCAGGGAGACCTGAAAGGCGGTAAGAGCGAGTGCGGGCTGCTTCTGAACGAGGAGCAGGTCGCCGAGCTGTTCGCGTGCGGGGAGGATGGGGCCTGGGGTGACGGGGAGCTTTTCGACGGCGTCCTCGTCGTCGGCGGCGGAACGTAGGAGAGCGGCGGCCTGAGTGGTCTTGTCTTCGGCTTGAAGGGACCAGGCTTCGACCTCGCGGCTGAGGATGGTGACTTGGGTCGACCAGTAGGTATCTCCGGAGGCGCGGAGCTGGCCTTCGAGCTGATGCAGACGGGCGGCCTGCTCGCGTGCTTCGACGGGATGGTTGGTGCGCGCGAGTCCGATGCCTCGGGCCCAGACGGTGCTGGCGATGACGTTGGGCGGAGCGGAAGTGGGTGGGAGGATGGCGGCGGCTTCAGTCCAGTGGCGGCGCTCGACGGCGTAACGGATGGGCATGGCGGTGGCGGCGTAGGCGATCTTGAAGTCGGCGGTGTTGAGCGAGGGAGAGTCGTGCAGCTCCTGAATGACCTGGGCGGCTTCGCGGTCTTGTCCGTTCTGGAGGTAGGCGTAGACGAGATAGTCCATCGCGTGCAGCTCTTCGCCGGTCTCGCCCTGATGGTGCGCGGCGTTGCGGGCTGCGATGTTGGAAGTGACGGAGTCCTGCCAGAGGCCGAGGCGGGTGAAGATGTGCGACGGCATGTGCAGAGCGTGGGGCGCCGACGGTGCGATTTGTGCGTAGATGCGGGCGGCGGTGAGGGCTTGGCTGGCCATCTCCGCGTTGTCGCAGCCGTGAATGAGGTAGTGGGTGATGCCGGGGTGGTCAGGGTAGGCGCGGTTAAGGGGTTCGAGGATGGCGACGGCCTTCTTCTGGTTGGCGTGGGTTTTATCGGTGGGCAGGGCGGTGCCCAGAAGCGCGAGCGCGTAGAAGATCTGCGATTCGGCGTCGGTGGGATTGGACTGGGCGAGATGGTTCATCGCCTGTTCGTAGGCGAGAGCGCGGCTGCGATAGTGAACGGTTTGCGCGTCTTTGTAGATGAAGGAGAGGGCCTGGATGAAGTCCTGCTCGCGCTGCGAGCCGGTTTTGAGCTGGAGAGCCTGCGCGATCTCGGTCTGAGCGGATGGGATGGCGGCGGGAGAGACGGTTTCCCAGAGTGGATGGTAGTAGCTCATGGCGATGCCCCAGTGGGCCATGGCGCAGGAGGGATCGGCGCTCGTGATGCTCTGGAAGGCAGCTCGGGCTTCGGTGTAGGCGAAGGAGTGAAGCAGGGCGACGGCGCGATTGAACGGCTGCTGCATGGAGGCAGAGCAGGTGATGGGGAAAGAGACGGTGCCTAGCTTCTCGGGGGCGGGGTGGTCGTGCTGCTCCTGCGCGCTGAGGGGAAGGAGAAGGCTTAGGAGCAAGAGGAGAAGTCGAGAGGGCATGTGTGCCTCCGGTTTTGGAGGTGATTGTATCGTTTGCGAGGTCTTGGTGAGCTTCGGTGGAGAGGTGCTTACTCATTCCTACAACATGAACGGGGCACCCGGCGTGTATGATGCGTGAGTTTTCTATTCCTGAACGCTGGAGAGCGAGAACGTGGCCGAGGCGACGAACGTTATGGTGGTGGGGAGGTTTCTCGAAGAAGTTCTGAACCAGGGTCGGTTTGAGGTCGCCGACGAGATTGTCGCTGAAGACTTTGTTGAGCTGGACCCGCTGCCGGGTCAGCGGCAGGGACGCGAGGGCCTGGTTGAGGTGGTGAAAGGGATGCGCACAGCGTTTCCGGATATGCATTGGAAGGCGGAAGAGACGATCGCCAGTGGCGACAAAGTGGTCACGCGCTTTACGTGGACGGGAACGCAGAAGGGGGAGTTTCTGGGGATTCCGGCGACGGGCCGGGGTGTGAGCGTGAAGGGCGTGGTTATCGATCGGGTCGTGGATGGACGGATGACCGACAGCCGAATCCTGATGGATACGATGGGGTTGATGCAGCAGCTTGGGGTGGTTCCGGGGGCCTGATTGAGGTTGATTAGTCGCTTCGTTCTTAGAACTTCACTCGCGCGTTCGGCATGAATGAAGCACTCCGGCCGGGCAGCTTTTTGCAGGAAAAGTCTCTCGCCTGAAACGTAGACAGGAGGCTAGGCGTGGCGGAACATCACTACGGAGAGGCTATCCATGACCAGCCGCCTGCTTCGCCGCTTCATCTTCATCGCTGGGGTGCTGAGCTTCACTTTGATTCTGGGCACCGCTGGCTTTCGGCTGATCGAAGGGTATTCGTGGTTCGACGCTTTTTACATGACCCTGACGACGATCACGACGGTCGGCTATCAGGAGATACGTGCCCTCAGTCATGCGGGCCGGGTCTTCAATTCCTTCCTGATTTTGTTTGGCGTGACCGCGATGTTTCTCGCGGTTGGCGGGATGACCCAAACTATTATTGAACTCGAGTTGCAGGATAGTTATGGCAAACGCAGGAAAAGACGCATGATTGAGACGCTGCAAGACCATTTCATCGTCTGTGGGTTTGGCCGTGTAGGCCGAAATGCCTGTGTTGAGTTTGAACGGACGAAAGCTCCTTTCCTGGTGATTGATCGGAACGAAGAACGTGCTGCTCGAGCGATGAATGCCGGAATGCTTGCGCTCGTCGCGGATGCCACACAGGACGACAGCCTTCGCCGGGCGGGTGTACTGCGGGCGAAGGGATTGATTGCCGCTTTGCCCTCGGATGCGGAGAACCTCTTCATCATTCTCTCGGCCAAGGCCCTGAATCCCAGGCTGACGGTGGTGACACGGGTGACGGAAGAGGAGGCCGGAAAAAAGTTGCGACGCGCCGGAGCCGACACCGTTCTCACTCCTTACACCATGGCGGGACGTCAGTTGGCCGATGCGTTGCTGCGGCCTCATGTCGTGGAGTTTTTGGACTTCGCCAGAAGTGACCTAGGGCAGGAGATCACGATGGAGGAGGTCTGTGTTTCGACGAATAGTGAGCTGCGCAGACGGACGATCGGAGAGCTGTTGAAAGTGCAGAGATCCGGGGCAATTGTGCTGGCCATTCGTCAACACGGGGGCGAGACGATCTTCAATCCTTCGCCCGACGTAGAGATCTGTGCCGGTGATTTCCTGATTGTGATGGGGAAACGATCGAGCCTCAAGGACCTGGAAGAGATTCTGATCAACTAGCAACGATAAGAGCCTACAGCTAAGAGGTTCCGCCGACGGTCATCTTGTCGAGCTTGATGGTGGGCATGCCTACGCCTACGGGGACGGATTGGCCGGATTTGCCGCAGGTTCCTATGCCTTCGTCCAGCGCTAGGTCGTTGCCGACCATGGAGACGTACTTGAGGGCTTCGGGGCCGTTGCCGATGAGGGTGGCTCCTTTGACCGGGCGGGTGACCTTGCCGTCTTCGATCAGGTAGGCCTCGCTGGCCGAGAAGACGAACTTGCCGTTGGTGATGTCGACCTGGCCTCCGCCGAAGTTGACGGCGTAGAGGCCGCGCTTGACAGACTTGATGATGTCCTCGGGCATGTCTTCGCCGTTGAGCATGTAGGTGTTGGTCATGCGCGGCATGGGGATGTGGTGGTAGCTCTCGCGGCGGCCGCTGCCGGTGTTGGGCATGTTCATCAGCTTGGCCGAGAGCTTGTCGGAGAGGTAGCCCTTGAGGATGCCGTTTTCGATGAGGACGTTCTCCTGGGTGGGATTGCCTTCGTCGTCGACGTTGATGGAGCCGCGACGGTTGGGGAGGCGTCCATTGTCGACGACGGTGACTTTGGAGCTGGCGACCTGCTGGCCTATGAGTCCGGCGAAGGCGGAGGTCTTCTTGCGGTTGAAGTCGGCTTCGAGGCCGTGGCCTACGGCTTCGTGGAGGAGCACGCCGGGCCAGCCGGGGCCGAGGACGACCTCCATCTCGCCTGCGGGGGCTGCGACGGCATCGAGTTGAAGGATGGCGGTGCGGGCGGCCTCGCGAGCGTAGTGCTCGGGAGATTTATCGCCTTCGAAGAAGTCCATGGTGATGCGGCCGCCGCCGCCGGAGGAGCCTCGGGCGGTGCTGCCAGAGCCGTCGTTTCCAGCGGCATCTTTGGCGATGACGAAGACGTTGAGGCGCGAGAGCGGCTGGGTATCGCTGGCGAAGGTGCCGTCGGATGCGGCGACGAGGATGCGGCGAAGCTCGTCGGAGAAGCTGGCGCGGACCTGGGTGATGCGCGAGTCGTAGGCGCGGGCGGCTGCATCGGCACGCTGGATGAGCGAGAGCTTGGCGGCGATCTCGGCGTCGGCGGTGGCTCCGGTGATGGGGTAGAGAGATTCGGCGTCGGTGTGGCGAAAGCCCTGCATGAGCTCCTTGGCCGGGCCGGAGGCGATGAGCGCGGCGGTGCGGGCGGCTTTCAGCAGCGATTCGGACGAGAGGTCGTCGGTGTAGGCGTAGCCGGTGCGCTCGCCGGAGAGGACACGGACGCCGCAGCCGAGACTGACGCCCTGGGCTGCCGTCTTGACCAGGGACTCGTCGATACCGAGAGAGGTGGAGGTGACGGACTCGAAGTAGAGGTCAGCGTAGTCGCCACCCGCCGAGAGAGCCTCTGCGAGGCAGCGCTCGATGAGGCGTTCGGAGACGCCGAGCTTATCGGTAAAGTAGCGCTTGTGGTCGGGAGCGGGATTAGTCATCTTCATTTGATGATAGGGAACCCGGCTGGTTGCGGCAATGGCCCTCATTACACTGATTTGACAGGTTGCCGGGAGGAATCTGGTACCTTTACCGGGAGAAATGGGCTCGGTTGAGAAAAGGGATAGACGCTTGTGATTGCAATGGATCTGATAGAACGGCTGACACAACATAAGACGCTGGGCGCGGTGCCGCGGGAAGAACTGGTGTGGCTGGCCGAGCATAGCGAGTTTCGAAGGCTTGCGGTGGGCGAGACGGTTTCGCACAAGGGAGAGCCGGTCGAAGGCATGTATGTCATCCTGTCGGGACGGTTGGTGCTGTTGGCCGATCGTGGCGGCGGTCCAAGCAAAATAGCGGAGTGGGGTGCCGGGGAAGTGACAGGCATGCTGCCGTTTTCACGGCTGGGGAACGCCCCGGCGAATTCGCTCGTCCAGGAACCGCTGGAGATGCTTGTCCTGCACCGGGATCGCCTGCGCGAGATGACCCGGGAGTGCTTTGAGATTACGTCGATCCTGGTGCACCGCATGCTGGATCGGACCCGATTTTTTACCTCGAATGAGCTGCATGACGAGAAGATGATCTCGCTGGGTAAGTTGTCGGCGGGACTGGCTCATGAGTTGAACAATCCGGCGGCGGCCATTGAACGCAGCGTTTGTCTGCTGACCGACAGGCTGGAGGATTCGGAGAATGCGGCGCGCATTCTGAAGGCGGCTCGACTGACGGATGAGCAGCTTGCGGCAGTTGATGCGATACGGGCGTCGTGCATGGCGAAGCGATCGGCCAGGGTGCGGTCTCCGTTGGAACAGATCGACCGGGAAGACGCCATCGCCGAGTGGCTCGCGAAGCATCGACTGGATGGATCCATCGCACCGGTGCTTGCAGAGACAGAGGCCACAATCGACGATCTGAATGCTCTTGCGCGGACAGTGCCCGGCCCGGCGCTGAATCCGGTGTTGCGTTGGACCGCGGCTGGGTGCGCTGTGCGAAGTCTGGCGTCGGAGATTCAGGGCTGCTCGACGAGGATCTCAAGCCTGGTGATTGCCATTAAGGGATTTACCCATATGGACCAGGGAATCGCGGCTGACCTGCTCGATCCAGGCAGGGGACTAGGAGATGCGGTGACTGTGTTGCATTCCAAGGCGACGCAGAAGTCGATTTCGGTCACACTGGATGTTGAAGAGGGCCTGCCGCAGGTGAATGGCTACGCCGCGGAGCTGAACCAGATATGGGGGATTCTGATTGACAATGCGTTAGATGCAGCTCCCGAGAACGGACAGGTTACGGTGAGCGCACAGAGTGAGGGTGGCCGCGTAGTGGTACGGATCGTCGATAACGGTGCAGGGATTCCGGCGGAGATTCAATCCCGCATCTTCGATCCGTTCTTTACGACCAAGGCGATGGGACAAGGGACCGGACTGGGACTGGATATCGCCCGGCGTCTGGTGCAGCACAACAATGGTGGTATCGAGTTTGCCTCTAAAGCCGGACAGACGGAGTTCCGGGTTTCCCTTCCTGCGGCGAAGCAGTGAGTGATCTTCCTACTGGCTGGAATCGGCCCAGTAGCCGTTTCGAGCCGTGATGCGGAGGTCGGGATAGCTTTTGAGCCGCAGGTCGAGAGCATGCAGACCAGTGTGGGGTGATTGCGGCTGGAAGCTGAGGATGTAGCGGTTGGGGATGTGATTGGAGATCGTCGCCAGATCGTGTTCAAGATTTTTGGCGTTGGTCAGTTTGAAGTACTCTCCACCGGTAAGATTTGCGACTGTCTCGGGGACGTTGCGTTTGAGACCATCGGTTGCGAGGATTGCTGCCATCTTGGCGAGAGCGAGAGGCGGCAGCAACTGGGTAGCGCAGTCGTAGGCTTGGATCGCTTTGTTGTGAGTAGCGTCGGGGTCAGGATTTGGATCTTTACCCATGCAGCCATTGGGAGGGTGGGGATGATGATTCTCCATCCAGAGGGCACCGGGTTGGGTCGGAAGCTCCCGAGAGGCGTAGTGCGCTGCCTCGGATTTTCCGGTTGAGAAGCCGATGCTGTAGATAGTGGTGTTGGTGTCGCTGACAGCGCGAATGGCTTCGTCGATGCTGATCTGGCTTCCGCGATCCAGCGTTTCACTGACCAGGAGAATTGCCCGCCGATACTCCAGGGGCTGCTTTCGTAGAAGATCGACGGCGAACCCGATGCTGTCGAGGATAGCGGCTCCGTTATCGCCCAGAGGAACATTGTGAACGGACAGCGGTGAGGCGCAGTTTTCAAGATGATGCTGCCGTGTGCATCCGGGTGTGAGCGTTTCGAGCGCGCTTGCAGCGGTATCGATATCAGCGGTGAAGTCCTGAAGAAGGGCGGGGCGGCTGTCGAAGGTGACGACAGCAACCTTATGACGCACGTTGCCTATGATGGACTCGAGCATAGGTGACATGGGAGGAGCGATGGAGGCGAATCTGTTGAACTCGCGGGCTCCGGCGCCTCCGATCTCAAGAACGACGACAAGAGCGAGAGGCTCACCTCCGGTGTCCTGCTCGAGAATGAGTTTTTGCGGGATGCCATCGTCGGTCAGGGTGAAGTTCTCTGCGGAGAGCGTGTAGACCAGTTCGCCTGCTTTATTACGCACCAAGGCAGGGACCAGAACGAGAGTCGAGCGAGTGCTGAGAGTGGATTGCTGAGCAGGCGCAGGAGTCTGTGCCTGCGATAGGGAGAGCAATGGCGCGAAAGCGAACGCAGCGAAAGTTCGAGCCAGCATAGCCGGAACCTCTCGAGAGGAGTGTACCGCTCTATGGAAAAGACGGTAATAATGACCGAATGGTTAAGGGAGTCAATCACATTACGCTGGCAGTACGAGATCTCGAGGTGTCGTTCCGGTTTTACGCAGAGGCCCTGGGTCTGATTCCAAAAGCAAGATGGCACAAAGGAGCGTACCTGGAGGCAGGCGAAGATTGGATCTGCCTTAGCCTGGACCAGGCGACGCGAAGTGGAAGCTTACCGGAGTACACGCATGTTGCCTTTACTGTGGAAGCGGCTGATTTTTCGCGCGCAGTAGAAACGTTGAAAGCAGCGGGCGCGCAGTGCTGGCAGGAGAATCGAAGCCCGGGTGAGTCGTTTTATTTTCTCGACCCTGACGGACACAAGCTGGAGATCCATGCTTCGAATCTGCAAGAGCGGCTGAAGTCGTTGGCAGCAAGGCCTCCACAGGATTTAATTCTGTTCCCTTAGAAGCGGTGATTCATCGTCCGTGGGAGGGATCGTCAGAGATGCCGAGGTCCATGTCCAGATAGATTCCAGAGACGCCGGGAGCATAGCAGTTGTTGTCGGCGGCGTAGGTCTTCGCGCACGAGCGTGTGATATCAGGACGTCGAGGAGACTGTGCATATTGCCATGCGGTGATGCCTGCAATCCCCGCGGCAGAGATGGCCGGAGGCGCAAGAGTGCAGCCCTTCGAGGGAGGGCATGCATCCTGATAGACAAATAGCGCGACAGGGTGAAGGTGCTTTGCGGCGACCTGCTGACGCACATCTTCTGCGGTTGTGATGGTTTTTCCGGGACCGTCGTCAACGGGCTGTCCGCTGAGATAGACGCCGGGTTTGTAGATCGAGGCAGACACCGCTTCGGTCCAGGAGAAGAGATAGGAGGCTTGTTCAGGCAGCAGACGGCCACCTTCTTCCTGATCGAGAAAGAGAACGGTGCCGGCGGAGAAGTGTTCGCGCTGTGCAGCAGCGATAGCCGCAGAGGCGTCTTGCTTGCCGAGTACATCGGCGCGTGTACCGCGGCGTTGCGCGCGGATGATCTGGGCATCCTCGCGGCCGTTGAAGAGAACGAGGAAGCCGAAGTTATTGCGAAGAAGAGTGTCGCGTTTGCCCAGCCAGGTATTAATCGTTTCGCCCGGAGGATTGTTAAGCCAGTAGCCGGTGAAGGCAAAGTGTCTTCGAAGCGCGGGTAGGGCCGCATCGCCCGGGTAGAGATTTCGGTCGAAGCCAAGATGAGGAGGCATGCTGGCTTGAACGGAACCAGAAGCTGACGTTGTTTGAGCACACGACATGGACGACATGACTGTCATGCAGACGACGGTGAAAAGAATGTGACGCATAGGCTCTTTCTTTCTCAGAGTACACAGCCGACTGTGCTAGTTTTCCTATAAGAGTGCAATCCATAAAATGAGCATGAGAGGAGAGACCGGATGAGCGTCACGCTGACGGACCCGCGTTATCCCATTGGAAAATTTGAGCAGCCTGAGAAGATTCTTCCGGAGGACAGGCTGAACGCAATCGCCACTCTGGCCGAGCTGCCGGAAGACCTGCGGAATGCAGTGGAGGGTCTGGGCTCAGCGCAGTTGAACACACCTTACCGCGAGGGCGGATGGACGGTGCGGCAGTTGGTCCACCACATCGCCGACAGCCACATGAATGCTTTTATCCGCGTGAGGCTGGCACTAACAGAAAACTGGCCGACGATTAAGCCTTATAACGAACAGGCATGGGCGACTCTGCACGACGCTACTGCGCCGATTGAGTGGTCCCTGGAACTGATCGAAAGCCTTCATGCGCGCTGGGTGATGCTCCTGCAATCCTTTACGGAAGAGCAGTGGATGCGGGGCTACCGTCACCCGGAGAGTGGTGACACACCGCTGGATGTGGCAACGCTGATGTATGCCTGGCACTCTCGCCACCACGTGGCGCATATCACTCATCTGCGCCTCCGCGAAGAGTGGTAGGGATGGCTTCTATCCGGCTGGCGGAGGACAGGGAGCAGATTGCACGCTGCTTTCCGGTGATGCACCAACTTCGACCGCAGTTGGCATCTACCGAATTCACCGATCGTATAGAGATGCAGCAGCGAGAGGGTTATCGTTTGGCCTATCTCGAGGATGAAGGAATTGTGGCTTCGCTCGCAGGATTTCGGGTGATGAACGTTCTGTGGAGTGGAAAGACTTTCTACGTCGATGATCTTGTGACCGATACAGCTATGCGCTCGCGCGGATTCGGCGAGCAGATGATTGCATGGTTGATTGATCTGGCCCGAAGAGAGGGATGCACAACCTTCTCACTCGACTCGGGAACTCATCGCGAACAGGCGCATGCGTTTTATTTTCGGCAGGGACTCCGCATTACTGATTTTCATTTTCAGATGCAGCTTTGAAGGGGTGTGTTAGCGTTCGCTATGCCTTTCGTGCGAAGAACAGGGCTCGATTCATCCGGCAAGAGGCGCAAGCCACTCGAACAGCAGTCGTCGGAGGCGGTGTCGAATGCCATCGAGGACTTCCTCTCCCGTTTCCCTCAGGCCGCTGTGCTGGAAGAAGGACGTGTCCTCTTCGATATGCGTTCGGCGAAGTACCGTGTCACGAACGAGCATGGGCGCTGCACTTTGCAGTTGTGGAGTGAGGACGCAAACCTTGTCCGCCGGGTAATTGCAGTGGAAGAACGCGGCGGTGCACTCTGCCTGCAAGTTCTGCGCTTTGGACAGGTGAGGCCGCAGACATTGGAGCTAGCCGCGGAGCGTGATCGGAGGACGCCGTCTACGCGTGAGGCCACGAGGACGAAATTTCTTCGCGTGTTGGATCGCGTGTTGGTGCGGTCGTTTCCAGAGTGGAAGCCCGAGGGGCTTCGCACGGCCATGGATTTGGAGAAGAGCTTTGGGCCCGCCTATGCCCGTGGATCGCTGGTGCAGGGACAACGTGCGTGGGCGGTGATCGCTGTGAATCCCGAGGAGACGCAGGCTACGACCGACGGCATTCTGACGATAGGGATTCTCTGGCTGGAACATTGCCGCGCGACTGGCGATGGACGCCGAGTGTGGCAGGGGCTGAAGGTGGTGATGCCGCGAGGAACGGGGACGCTGACCGCCTCGCGCATGGCATGTCTGAACCAGCGCGCGGCACAGTGGGAGTTGTGGGAGTTGGATGGCGATACCGAAGAGCTCGAACAGCGCGAGGCGGCCGATACCGGAAATGTGACGACGCGCCTTATCCATGCCCCTAATCGGGAGGCCGTTCGCGAGCGTTTTGCGGAGGCTACAGCGCGTGTAATGTCGCTGGTGCCGGAGACGATGCGTCCGAAGGTGGAGCAAATGGTTTCGAGCGGCGCCGAGATGGCCTTTCTGATACACGGCCTCGAGTTCGCTCGTATTCGGGCAGGTTATGCGGGGAACTCTTTCAACGTTCAGGAAGAGGTGACCTTCGGAGCAGGACCAAGCGAGACGGCGCTGACAGCAGACAATGAAGCGATGCTGCGAGAGTTGGTGGCGCGATTGTTCGAACGTCGACATGCAGACGGCGATCGGCGCGATCCACTCTATCGCATGCAGCCTGAGCGATGGCTCGAGAGTGTTCTGCGTGAAAATCTTGAGCCGCTGGATGCACATCTCGATGCGAACCATATCTACACGCAGGTTCCGGCCTTTGTCGCGGGCGATCGCGGCATGCTGGATCTGTTAGGTGTGTTGAGAGATGGAAGGCTGGCTGTGATCGAGCTGAAGGCAGAGGAAGATCTACATCTTGCCCTGCAGGGGCTCGATTACTGGATTCGTGTGCGCTGGCATCATCTGCGAGGAGAGCCGGGCGAATCTGGCGAGCTGCAGCGTGCCGGGTATTTCAGCGACAGGGTTCTTTCGCGATTGCCGCCGAAGCTTTACCTGGTAGCTCCCGCATTGCGAGTACATCCGGCCACTGAGGTGGTGTTGCGGTACCTGTCGCCGGAGGTGGATTGGGAACTCGTAGCTCTCGATGAGCGCTGGCGCGAGACTGCGAAGACGGTCTGGCGAAAGCGCAGCACAGACCTTCGGAGCGGAGCAGGCGCTGTAACGCGGTAGGATGGCTTGTGCAGGTGGGGAGGTAAAGAATGCGCGTAGCTGTCTGCGGAACTTTGCTTGCGTCGTTTTTCTGCTGCACTCTCACGTTGCGGGCCAAGACCGTAACGCTCGAAGGCGCGGATAACAATACTTCGGTATCGCTCAATCTTGGCGACACCCTCGTCGTTCATCTGCCATCGACATTGCCGGGTCAGTTTAAGTGGGTCTCGCATCTGGGCAAGAATGGTCCTCTCAGCCCACAGGGCGAGGATCTGATTCCTTCTACCGCGAAAGATGCAAAGGCGGGCGAGGGAATCCAGCAGTTTCGCTACAACGCTGCGCAGGTGGGCAGAATCACATTGAACCTCGTCTTTGAGGCCACAAAGAAGACCGCCGGAGCTCCAGCATCATCTCGTTTTCAGGTGAATGTTGGTGTGGCTTCGGGCGCGCCGCCGACGAGCCAAGCTGTCCTTGTTGGCGTGTACAAGGGAACATTGCCGTGCGCCGATTGCAGCGGTCTGGACACGCAGTTGAAGCTCTATGCGAAGAGCAAGTTTGACACAACGTACGCTTTGTATATCGAGACGCGCACGTATCGCGGCACGCGCAATGGCGATATAGCCTACAGCGATCGTGGAGAGTGGGCGGTGCTGAAGGGTAGCGCCTCTGATCCAAATGCGACTGTCTATCAGCTCAATCCGGATCGACCCTCCGAGTCACAGTTCTATCTCCTGCAGGAGAGTGGAGTTGTACTACGACAACTCGATCGCGAGCTGAAGCCGATCTCGAGCCAGATGAATATCACGCTCAGGAGGGTGCCATGAGTGCGATGCACAGAATGATAGGGCTGCGATCTATAGCAGCATCTCTGTTCGTGTGCGCGCTTTCCATGAGTGCTGCTCCCGTGTCTGAGGTGGGATCTCAATGGAAGCTGGTTTGGAGTGATGAGTTCAACGGAGTGGATGGATCTCCGCCCGATCTGGCGAAGTGGACCTACGATACGGGCGGAGGTGGATGGGGCAATAAAGAGCTCGAGAGCTACACCTCGCGATTGGAGAATGTGCAGCAACGCGGTGGGAATCTTGTCATCACAGCGATGCGCGAGAAATATACGGGTCTGGACGGTGTGACCAGGCGGTATACGTCTGCTCGGCTTACAACCAAGGGGCAGTTCTCTCAGAAATATGGAAGGTTTGAAGCAAGACTGAAGCTTCCACTGGGCAAAGGCATCTGGCCTGCCTTCTGGATGTTGGGCGCGAACATCGACAAAGTGAGATGGCCCGATGCAGGCGAGATCGATGTGATGGAGAACATCGGTGAGGCGGGACGAATCTACAGCACGTTGCATGGGCCGGGCTACAGCGGAGCGGGGGGCATCTCCGAGCCGTACGATCTTCCTTCAAGTGAGTCGGTCAGCACAGGATTTCATGTGTATGCCGTTGAATGGAGCCCGCAACGCATCCGGTTTTATCTGGACGACAAGCTGATCGTGGAACGAACGCCAAAGAATCTTCCACCCGGTACCAAGTGGGTCTACGACCATCCCTTCTTCATGATTCTGAACGTTGCTGTAGGCGGAGAATGGCCCGGCTACCCTGACGATGCGACACAGTTTCCACAGAACATGCTTGTGGATTATGTGCGGGTGTACAAAGAAGAAAAATAACTACCATAAATGTCGCGTTCTCTAGCCCTTGAGATCGACGCATCCGAAGGCCTGTCGGTTCCTCTCTTGCGGACAGCATAGCAATCGCTGATACTGACGGCAGTACCCCGTTTCCAATTTCAGTCACGAGAAGGAGCGTTCTCCATGAGCCTCACTCGCCGTGCTTTTATCCAACGTATCGCGCAGCTTGGTGGATACTCAGCTGCGTACACGACCATGTACGCCCTAGGGCTTATCCCTGCTGCAGGCGCATCGCCGTTGCCGGACCTGCCGGCCAGCTTTGGCAAAGGTAAAAACGTCGTGATTCTGGGCGCGGGTATCGCCGGCTTGGTCTCGGCCTATGAGCTGCGCAAGGCCGGATTCACGGTAACGATTCTTGAAGCGCGCAACCGCCCCGGTGGTCGCTCATGGTCTGTTAGGAAGGGGACGACGGTCGAGTTTACCGACGGGACGACGCAGGAGTGTATGTGGGAAGAGGGCCACTACATGAACGCTGGTCCTGCGCGTATTCCTTCGCATCACACGCACCTTCTGGATTACTGCCAGGCGCTGAATGTGCCGCTGGAAGTAGAGATTAACTGTTCGCGCTCAGCACTGATGCAGGCCGATGTGCTGAACGGCGGCAAGGCTGTGGAGGAACGACGGGTCGTTCATGACACGCGCGGATACATTGCCGAGCTGTTGTCGAAGGCGGTGAGTCAGCACGCGCTCGATCAGGAGTTGTCGAAGGAAGACGCATCCAGAATGCTAGGCTTTCTGGAAGGCTTCGGCGATCTGGATAAGAATCGAAAATACAACGGGACCATGCGCGCCGGGTTTATCACTCCGCGAGGCGCAGGACCAAGCAGCATGAAGCTACATGATCCGTTGAAGTTGACAGAGCTGTTGGCAGCGGACTTTTCGAAGGGCGAGTTCTACGAGGAAGAGATCGATTGGCAGGCGACGATGTTCCAGCCTGTCGGAGGCATGGATCGCATCGGCTACGGTTTTGCGAAGGTAGTAGGCGATGCGATCATTTACGACGCGCCGGTGACGGAGATTGTGACGGGCAACGATTCGGTCAGCGTGACCTACACCAAGGGCGGCAAGCCGGAGACGATCAAGGCTGACTGGTGTATCTGTACGATGCCGATCTCGGTGCTGGCGAAGACGAAGAACAACTTTACGGCGGAGACGCAGAAGGCGTTCACCGGCATGTCGATGATGGCGCTCTACAAGATTGCCTGGGAGTCGCAGCGCTTCTGGGAGAAGGAGTGCCGCATCTACGGCGGCATCAGCTTCCCCAAGCAGATGGTCGATCTGGTCTGGTATCCGTCGGACAAGCTCTTCTCGCCAACCGGCATTCTGATCGCTGGATTCAACATGGAGCGCGACATATCCGGCGAGCCGACACCGTTCGGCGCGTTGTCGCGCGAGGGGAAGCTCGACGCCTCACGACAGGCGGTCGATAAGCTGCATCCGGGAAAGTCTTCGGTGCTGACCAAGCCGATCTACATCAGTTGGGAGAAGATTCCTTACTCGCTGGGATGCTTTGCCATGAACTTTCTTCCCTCAAGCACCCCTGCGTATGAGCAGCTGGATAAACCGGAGGGCCGCACCTTGTTTGCGGGCGACTATCTGTCGCACCTGGTGGCGTGGCAGGAGGGCGCGGTGCTCTCGGCGCATCGCACGATCGAACGGATGGCGGCTACGATCCGGGGATAAGCCGTAAGAGTTCGGGCTCAACCCGCAAAATGCGGGGGTTCCTCGGCTCCGCGCTGTTGCGCTCCACTCGGAATGACACTTCCTGGCTAGTCGCAGTAGGCGGCTTCGGTCAGCAGGGTTTCGTCGTTCTGCACGGGGTCGGTTTCGGACTCGGCGGGCAGGTTCTGCTGTGTCTCGAAGAACTGCTCGACGGCTGCGATGACAGCGTTGCCATTCTTCGATTCGAAGATCTGTTTGCGCAGCGCTCCTCCGCCGGGCACGCCATGGGTGAACCACGCGGCGAACTGCTTCATCTTGCCGACGGCGTCGCGGTTGCGCTTCTCTCGCGCAATCTGTCCGGCGGCGATGATGGCTTCGGCGCGCGCGGCCTCAGCTGCATCTTCAAGAGCGATCTCGTCGACCAGCATCTGGAAGTAGGTGCGGATCATGCGGTAGCGATCTTCGTTGGTGGGATGATCGTAGATTCCCACCCCGGTTGCGTCCTTCGAGGCGGTGTACTGTGCGATCTGGCGGAAGATCCACGGGTTCGCGGGAGCGGTGCGGCCGATCATGACGGCATCGCAGCCGGTCTTCTCAACCATCGCGGCGGCGTCTTCGGGGGTGCGGATGTCGCCGTTGCCGATGACGGGAATTTTGACGGCGTCTTTGACGGCGGCGATGTACTCCCAACGCGCCTGGCCGGTGTATCCGTTCTCGCGGGTGCGGGCGTGGAGGGCGCAGGCGTTCAGGCCACAGTCTTCGGCCATCTTTGCCAGCTCTACGCAGACGATGTGTGCATCGTTCCAGCCCATGCGGAACTTCACGGTGAAGGGAATGGTTACCGCGGAGCGGATGGCTTTGAAGATGCGCTCGATCTGGGGGAGATCCTTGAGCAGGCCGGAGCCTCCGTTGCAGGCGACGACGCGCTTGGCCGGGCAACCGAGGTTGAGGTCGACGATGTCGAAGCCTGCGTCTTCGACGATGCGCGCAGAGTCCGCGAGAGTCTCGGGATTGGAGCCGAAGAGCTGCGCCGAGATGGGGTGTTCGTCGTCGTAGTAGGTGAGGTAGCGCTTGCGCTTGGTCTCGCGCATGCGGGAGAGGCCGTCGGCCGAGGTGAACTCGGTCATGATGAGGCCGCAGCCGGACTGCTGGTTGGTGGTTTCGGCTTCGACAGCATTTGTGAGCGAAGCAGATTCCTCCGCTTCGCTGCGGAATGACAAATCCTGAGGTGGTGTAGAGAACTGGCTGGCGTTTTTGATGAAGCGGCGGAAGACGGTGTCGGTAACTCCGGCCATGGGTGCGAGGACCGTCGCGGGAGCGATGGTGACGTTGCCGATGGTGACGCTGGAGGGTACGCGGGCTTCGGCGGGCATCGCGTGTTCAGCGGGCGAGTCCCACTTCTTCTGCTCGAGTGTGTAACGCTTCTTCATCTCTTCTTCGCTGCCTTCTTTGTAGCTTTCCTGACTGCTTTTGCGGCGGTCTTCTTCGCTGCTTTTTTAGATGATTTCTTCGCGGGCCTGCGGCGCTCTTGTTTTGGGAGGGAGGCGACGTAGGCTTTGGCTTCGAACAGCAGCGGCAGGTTTCCGGGGGCGGCGATATCGGGAACGATCACCCACTCGCGCATCGTGCGCTTTCCCATGACCAGATGACGAATCTCGCCATCGTTTACCAGCTCGGTGATGCGAGCCTCGGGAAGCTTGAGGGCTCCGCTTTCGTCGGCCCGGGTGAAGGCGAAGATCTTGTTGTCGATCATGAGGCACCCGTGGCCCATATCGACCCCTAAGGTACATCCGGAGATTCGTTTCGCGAGGTCTGCTGCGATCTGCTGACGAAGGTTCATGATCGAGGTTCTCCTGCTGCCGGGACAATAGAAAGGCCCCCGTTTTTTGCGGAGGCCTTTCCAGGTGCTTCTATGCTCCGCTTACTTGGTAGCGGCGGCCTTGCCAGCGTCCGACTGGGCGAACTTGCGACGGAAGCGCTCGACGCGTCCGGCGGTGTCGACCAGCTTCTGCTTGCCGGTGAAGAAGGGGTGGCAGGCGGAGCAAATTTCGAGGACGATGTCGCCCTTGTGGGTGGAACGGGTTTCAAAGTGGGTCCCGCAGGCGCACTTTACGGTGATGGTGTCGTACTTCGGGTGAATTCCGTCTTTCGGCATGAAACGATCCTTCCGCCGGACGCTCTTTGCTCCGGCGCGTGAGATTGGCTTTTTCGGGTCGCGGATCGCTTGCAACGGTGGAGTCACGTCACATCGATGGGCCTGTCGCGATGCCGGGCCGCTCCGATTTGGGGCGGCAAGCACTCTGCTTATTTTAGCATGGTGCATCGCCGGGCGGGTATCCCGGCTACCCTATCTGTTTTTGTGCAAAATCTTCCAATCAAAGGAGTTAGCTCCGGACCTCGAGCGTAAGATCCTGTATTCAGATGGCTTATCCGCAAAGTATTTTGAAGGAGATAGGTCCTTGGGTTTGTTCTCTTTGCTTATAACTCTATTTTAGCGAAGCGAGGGGAGCGAATCGGCGGCTTTTGGCGGATTATTTTTCTCTATAAGTTATTTATTTTGTGATGTTTTGGATGGAACCGGAGGACGCGGAGGGTTGACAAGGTTTTGGCCTACGCAGGTTTGCGGGGGCCGCTTTTTTCAGAGGCAAGGCTTCAGCCCTGGCGTGCACAGAAGATTAGAAAGTACCTCAGCGGCTGAAGCCGCTTAATCGCGTCTTTGCTGGCACGGCTGAAGCCGTGCCCTTAAGCAAGGCGGTTCGCGCGTTCGCGCGAATGCCCACTCATGCGATGAAGCCGTATGAATGGGGCACCCGGCCGGGGCCGCCTTCAGCAGTGGTGGTTTTTGGAGAGGCAAGGCTTCAGCCGTGGCGTACACAGAAGATTAGAAAGTACCTCAGCGGCTGAAGCCGCTTTATCGGCGTCTTTGCTGGCACGGCTGAAGCCGTGCCCTTAAGCAAGGCGGTTCGCGCGTTCGCGCGAATGCCCACTCATGCGATGAAGCCGCATGAATGGGGCACCCGGCGATGAAGTCGAAATGAATGGGCGCACCCGGCTAAACAGAAAAAGACCCGCCTCCTGATGGAGACGGGTCTTCTCGATGGAACATCTTCTCGATGAAACAACTACAACTTCATATACAACTACCACTTCATACAACTGCTACTTCATAGAAGTGCGCGGTAAACCTCAGACGCTGGATACATCTCGCGCCGCATACCGGGGGAGAGATTAGCTCATCCCAGCAATCGTTAGTTAAACGCAGGGGCCTCTCAAACTCCGTCATGCGAGGACTATGTAAGACATAATCCCTGCCCTCGCGCGGGCTGCCGAGAGGCTTATACCTTGCAGGGCGGACTGTGTCCGCTGCCGCGACTGTTGCTGATCCGATAGGCGATTTGGCGGCCCTTCACCAGCACATCATGAGAAGAGGCCGAGCTGTGGTTTTGGTTTTTTACCATAGCGTCTCCTAACATCCAGCACATGTGCATTTGCCCACATGCCGTGCGTTCAAAGTAAGACGCAAGCCGATTGAAGAGGTTGCCCTCGAATTGATGTCTCTTGAAAGAATCCCATCGGTTTAATAAGTGGCCATTTCGTTACGACCGCTGTGCGTAACGTCGTCTCTGAAACCAGCCTTTCGCCTAAATAACGACGCGAGCGGATCTAGTCTCGCAGTGGTCCCCTACCAGAGCGTGTAGCCGCCGTCGATGACATAAGCAGCGCCGGTTACGTAGGCTGCCGCTGGACTGGCGAGGTAGACCGCCAGTGGACCGATCTCAGGCGGATCGCCTGCCCGCTTCATGGGAACATTTACGACGAAGGCATCGATGATGTCGGGACGCTTCTGGTTCCACTCGCGATTGGCATCGGTCATGAACAGTCCGGGACAGATCGCGTTTACCGTTATGCCATGCGGTGCCCAGTCGACCGCCGCGCAACGTGTGAAGTGCAGTACGGCGGCCTTGCTGGTTTCGTAGTCGCGGCCACCAATTCCTCGATTCGCAATCAAGGCGCTGATGGAGGCGATGTTGATGATGCGGCCTCCACGACCTTGCGCCATCATCGACGCGCCGATGATCTTCGTCGAAAGAAAGCAGCTGGTCAGGTTGAGATCGATTGAGGAGCGCCAGGCTGCAAGAGACTCGTCTTGAATGGCGACATTGATCTCACGATTGCCGACGTTGTTTACGAGAATATCGATGGGGCCGATCTCCTGAAGAATGCGCTCGCAGCTGGCCTGACACTCCTCTGGAACTGCCATGTCGGTCCTGATGGTCCACGCCTGACGGCCGAGCGCGCGAATCTCTATCGCCGTATCGTCGAGCGTGTTTTGAGTGCGACCGGTGATGACGATATCTGCGCCCGCTTCGGCAAGCGCGAGCGCCATCTCGCGACCAAGGCCGCGGCTGGCGCCGGTGATGAGCGCCCGCTTGCCGGATAGTCCAAACCACTCCGCGAATCCCATTTCAGTCTCCCATCTCCATCTGTACTTGTGGCCTTTGTCAGGCCCCGACTTTATCCTTCACGTTACTAGAGATGCAGAGGTCGATTAAGCCAGTTCGATGACGAGAACGGCGTTTATGATTACTTCTTCGAAGAAGTGCATAAAGCGGAGATGCCTACGGATTTCGCGGCGATAGCGACTGTGGTGCATGGAGGGGAGCCATCTCGTGATGAGGGAGATCTGTGATCATGTCATCCAAAGCACAACCTGACCTGACCATTCGAATCGCCACAGCAGAGGACAGCGCTGCGTGCGGGCAGATTTGCTATGACGCTTTTTCCACGATTAACGCGGCGCATGGATTTCCATGCGATCTTTCTGGTCCGGAAGCAGCTATCGGATTACTTTCGATGATGTTTTCCACTCCGGGCTTCTATGCGGTGGTGGCGGAATACGATGGCCGAATCGTGGGCAGCAACGTCCTCGCAGAGCAGAGTGTTATACACGGCATCGGCCCGATCACGATCGATCCCGGGGTGCAAAACGCCGGAGTTGGCCGCAGGCTTATGCAGGCTGTGATAGATCGTGCGAATGAGAACCGCGCTGCCGGTATTCGACTTGTGCAAGCTGCCTTTCACAATCGTTCGCTTTCTCTGTATGCATCGTTGGGCTTTGACATCCGCGAGCCTCTTTCGTGCATGCAGGGACGAACCCGTGAGCGAAGCATTCCTGGATGCGTGGTGCGAAGCGCACAGCCTGGAGATGAGCCCGCCTGCAATGCTTTGTCGCGGAGGGTTCACGGATTTGATCGAGGCGCCGAGTTGACGCAAGCGATCCGGGGTGGCACTGCGTCGGTGGTAGAGCGCGGAGACAGGGTGACCGGCTACACGACGAATCTCGGTTTCTTCGGCCATTCCACAGCAGAGACGAACATCGACATGCAAGCTCTTCTTGCTTCGGCGGAATCGTTCGCGGGCACGGGAATACTTGTGCCTTCACGAAATAGCGCCCTGATGCGCTGGTGTCTGGCGAACGGCCTGCGCGTCATCCAACCTATGACACTGATGAGCATAGGACTTTATACCGATCCGGCTGGGGCGTGGCTGCCGTCCGTCATCTTCTGAAGTTTTTTGGAACTACGATAAATCCGTCATACGTTGGCTTGTGGACAGCGATTCTCGCAGACGAGTGCCAGTTCGCGAGTTGGATCCAAAGGTGCAGAGAGGATTTGCATACGGCTGGCCCACATTCTCTTGCTCGGTTGATCTTGAAAAGAATGTGGGCACAGCTATCTGCTATTGGTTAGTTGCAGCAACTGCTGGCATCACAGCAGCCAGGTTGGTCGCAACAGTTGAAGACGGTTGCGGCCTGGGCCGACAACGAGAGAAACAGAACTGCGATAACCGCGAACGAGAATACTTTGAGTTTCATTGGAATGATCTCCTTTTGAGCTAGCTGTTGAGGGATCTCGCATGCCTGGATATTTTCGGTATGCTGCTCACGAGAGAAAGGAGATTGCCTCTAAACGCGAAGATCGTCTTTGAGAGCAAATACGGTGCGTTGATACCTGAGGCCCGGTGTCAGTTCGCGAATCGAGGAGGCGACCGGAAAACCTGGGCGAAGGCCTAGTGTGTTGTTGGCCTGTGGAACAGATCGTGATGCCTCATGCTCGCTTTTGTCCTTTGCCGCAATGGGCGCTGACAGACTGCAAGCCGGGCAGGATAGGTTCGTCGTGTTTGCCGATGGCGGACAGCACGGCGACCTTTCAGGCTGACATAGCGGAAACTCCGCGGAGGCATGTTCAGCAAAGGCCGCTGTCGCGATCCACAGGCAGGCCAGGAGCAAGGGCAGCAGACCGCGACGATGGATCCAACACTTCACGCTTCGACTGTAACGCTTCCCGCGAATGCGGAGCAAATCGCACTTCAAATGGGCAGAGGGATTGTCCGGGTTTGGACGGTTGGGGCCGTTTCCGGACAGGAAGCAAAGGGTTGGTCCAGGGCGGGAGATTGAAAATGTTGAGGTTAGGTTTGCGGGGCGCTGGCATGGGAAATGCACGTCTGGTCTTGAAGATTCAACCAACATCAGCCGTCAGCGAGGTTTTGCGATGACCACACTTTTCCAGGATCTGCGGTTTGCGTTGCGTCAGCTTCTGAAGACTCCTGCTTTTACCGTCACGGTGTTGTTGACGCTGGCTCTGGGGATTGGAGCCAATGCGGCAATCTTCACGCTGGTGAACAGCGTTCTGCTGCGAAGCTTGCCGGTGGTGGATCCGGCGATGCTGGTGCGGGTGGGCGATGATCCGGAGGCGTGTTGTGTGGGATCGGGCTGGGCGAAGGACGGCAACTACTCTCTGTTTCCGACTGAGGCCTATGAGCAGATGAAGAGGAACGCGCCGGAGTTCGAGGAGGTGGCGGCGATTCAGGCGGGGTTCACCTTTCGGCCGGTGACGGTGCGCAGGGATGGGCCGGATACGCTGCCGAAGTCGGTGATGGGGGAGTATGTGTCGGGGAACTACTTCCGGACATTTGGGCTGAGGCCGTATGAGGGGCGCTTATTCACGGATGCCGACGATACGAAGGGCGCTCCGATGACTGCAGTGATCAGTTACGCGACGTGGCAGAGGGACTTTGCCGGAGATCCGAAGGTGGTGGGCAGCACGTTCTGGGTGAATACGAAGCCGGTGACGGTGATCGGCGTGGCCCCGAAGGGATTCTACGGAGACCGGTTGGTTTCGACGCCGCCGGATTACTATCTGCCGATCGAGACGATGCCTGAGATTATGGGCGCGTCGTATGTCCATGATCCGGATACGAACTGGCTTTACATCGTGGGAAGAATGAAGCACGGGACAGCGACGGCGCCACTGCAGGAGAAGTTGAGTGCGGCGCTGCGACAAGCGCTGCTGAAGACGAAGCTTAACTTCACCACAGGAGAGGGAAAGTCGAGGTTCGCAAGGACGCACGTGACGCTCACTCCGGCGGGTGCGGGGATTCAATGGATGCAGTCGGCGTATGGAGACCAGCTTCGTCTGCTGACGTGGATTGCAGGGCTGGTGTTGTTGGTGGCGTGCGCAAACATTGCGAATCTGCTGCTGGTGCGTGGTATGGCGCGCAAGGTAGAGATGTCGGTACGGGCTGCGATGGGCGCAGGGCGAGGGAGGATCATCCGGCAACTGCTTACAGAGAGCGTGCTGCTCTCGGGGCTAGGTGGGCTGCTGGGATTAGCCGTAGCTTATGGCGGGACGCGGATGTTGTTGAGGCTCGCGTTTCCGGGAGAGCAGGCAGTGCCGATCGAGGCAAGTCCATCGTGGGAGGTGATCGGGTTCGCGCTTGGGCTGAGCTTAGTGACGGGCGTGCTGTTTGGGGTGGCTCCGGCGTGGCTGGCCTCGCGGGCACAGCCGGCGGATGTGCTGCGCAGTGGGGCGAGGACGACGGTGAGCGGAGCAACGAAGCTGCAGAAGGTGCTGGTGGTGTTGCAGGCGGGACTCTCGTTTGTGCTGCTGGTAGGTGCGGGGTTGTTTGCGCAGAGCCTGCGGAAACTGGAGTCGATCGATATGAAGCTGGACTCGCGGAACCGGTACATCGTGCACATCAATCCGCAGGCCGCTGGGTATAAGCCGCAACAGCTGGAGGCGCTGGTGCGTGAGCTCGAGGAACGGTTCCATGCAGTTCCGGGAGTGGTGAAGGTGGGGGCCACGAGCTACACGCCGATGGAGGACAACAATAACGGCTGGGGCTGGCAGGTGCAGGGGATACCGCATGTAATCCGCCAAGCATCTACTCTGAGGGTGAGCCCGGAGTACTTCGATTCCGTGGGGACGAAGGTACTGATGGGTCGCGGCGTTGGGATTGGAGATACGTCGACGGCACCTCCGGTGGCAGT
>Ga0268266_10001589_pt1 | contig 26538 bp, 26 predicted proteins | sample KBSS13metaG_FD_190356 | JGI IMG/M metagenome (GOLD analysis project Ga0268266, IMG submission 190356) | Switchgrass rhizosphere microbial communities from Kellogg Biological Station, Michigan, USA - KBS S1-3 metaG (SPAdes) (version 2) | ecosystem: Host-associated > Plants > Roots > Rhizosphere... | reverse complement strand
CCGCCGAACGAGAAGAAACTGGTCAAGCTGCTGCAAAGCAGCACCCGTGGCAGCCTCGACAATGCTGATCGTCTGGCGGCGATGAGTTATCAACAGGGCGATTACGCTGGCGCCAAAGCCTTCCTTGAAAATGCCGGTGACGGCGGCCTGGCGTGGTGGCTACGGGCGAAGCTGGCGGTGCGTGACGGCGATAAAAATGCCGCGGCCGCCGCCTATTCGAAAGCCGCGCAGGCCTTCCCGCAGAGCGAAGACTGGGGTTACCGGCGCACACCGGACTGGGCGTATGAAGCCGTTCAGCCGAAGTGCCGGGTCGAGGGCGAAAGCGCGATTCTCGCCTTGCAGCGCGGCGAGTATCTGCAAGCGTTCGTGCAGTTGTATCGCAGCAACAGTGTCTATTGGTTCGATGCCGCGAGCGTGGCCGAGCGCGTGCTGACGGTCGAAGAACTGCAAAAGTACGTCGATGACAACGTCCCGGCGCCGCCGGCGTTGACCCAGCAGGAGCGCGACAACTACGTGCCGCTGCCGGTTGCCGCCAGCCTGCGCAATCTGCTCGGTCGGCGCTTGCTGCGCGAAGGGCATTACGCCGACGCGGTCGCTTACTTCGACAATCCCGACCTGCAAAACAAGGCTCGCCTCTACGGCGAACAACGGCTGAAGGCCGAGGCCGCGTGGTGGCCGACCAAACGCGCCAGCGCCTTGTACAACGCCGCGTGGACGGCGCGTGAATGGGGCATGGATATTCTCGGTTACGAGATGGCGCCGGACTACGCCACGTTCGGTGGCAACTACAGCCTGGAAAGCGCTGAGCTGAAAGTCGGCCCGCTGGTCAGCGAAGCCGAAGTGCAGCGTCAGGCCGCCAGCGAAGCGAAACCGGATCAGCGCTATCACTACCGTTTTGTTGCCACTGAGCTGGCCGGGCGCGCCGCTGACAATCTGCCGCACACCAGTCAGGCGTTTGCCGCCGTGCTGTGCAACGCTGCTGGCTGGAACAGCAGCCTGGAAGATCAGAGCGCGCTGTATCAGCGCTACATCAAGGAAGGCCCGTTCGTACCGTGGGCGGTGGACTTTGGCAATCAGTGCCCGTACCCGGATTTCGAAAACGCCGACAAGCGTTATGTCACTCAGGTAACCGATGCTGTGCGCTCGTCGCTGCGGCCGTACAAATGGCCAGTGCAGATCGGCGCGATTGTGCTGGTCGCGGGTGCTGCGTTGCTGTTGATCAGCCGTCGCCAGCGCAAGGTCCGCAAAGGCTAAGCCTGCTGGACGAACGTCAGGCGCACGGCGAAACCGATCAACAGGCTGCCAAACAGCCATTGTTGTACGCGTTGGGCCGTTGGACTGTGTTGCAGCCAACGGCCCAGCGCGGCGCCGGTGAGGGCGTAAGCGCTATCGAACAGCAGGCCGACGCCGACCAGCAGCGTGCCAAGCACGGCAAACTGACTTAGCACCGGCGCACCATCATTGACGATGAATTGCGGCAGCAACACCGAACAGAACAACAACGCTTTGGGATTGAGCAGATTAGTCAGCAAACCGCGTCGGACGGCTTCGCGCCATTGCCCGTGGGAATCGCCAGGCTCGCCAGCATTCAGGTTCGGCAGCAGGCTGCTGCGCAGGCATTGAATGCCGATCCACAACAGATACGCCGCCCCCGCCAATCGCACCGCCTCGAATGTCCACGGCGCGGCTTTGAACAGCGCCGCCAGCCCCAACGCCGCCAAGGCCACGTGACAACCACGGGCAACGCCCAGGCCGATGGCAGTGGCCAGCGCCGCACCGCGCCCCTGGCGGGCACCGGTTTGCAGCAGCAGGATCATGTCCGGGCCGGGCAACAGATAGACCACCGCCAATGCCAGGAAAAACAGCCAGAGACTCGCCACGCTACACCCCTTTCGTTGTCGATTCGGTGAGCCAAGTCTAGGGCCGAAAGGTGGGGCAGGTGCTTGCGTAGTCCGCTTCAAAAGCCTGCTGCTTTAGCATAACCTGCTGGTTTTCACCGTAACGACTATCAGGATCTGCCAAACATGAAACTCGACGCCTTTGATCGCAAGATTCTCGCGGCCCTGCAACGCAATGGACGCCTGAGCAATGTCGAGCTGGCGGACGAAATCGGCCTGTCGGCCTCGCCGTGTCTACGCCGGGTGCGGATGCTGGAAGAGGCCGGGGTGATCCGTGGCTATCAGGCCAATCTCGATCGCGATGAGGTCGGGCTGGGGTTGACGGTGTTTGTCGGGGTCAAGGTCGAGCGTCATAACGACGAGCAGGCCGAGGCCTTCTACAAAGCTGTCACCGCATTGCCGGAAGTGATTTCTGCGTTTCTGGTGTCAGGAGAGTCGGATTTTCTGCTGCAAGTGGTGGTGCCGGACTTGCGCGCGTATGACCGCTTTCTCAGCGGCTGTCTGTTGAAGTTGCCCGGGGTGAGCGATATTCGCAGCAACTTTGCGATTCATACGGTGAAGACGCCGGGGGCTTTGCCCTTGGGGCATCTTCCGCTGTAGACCGAGTCGCACCCTTCGCGAGCAGGCTCGCTCCCACAGTGACCGCGCTCCTTCTGGAGGACTGCGGTCGAATGTGGGAGCGAGCCTGCTCGCGAAAGCGGGAGTCCGGTCAATAAAGATTTCAGAACCCTACATCTGCGTCGCCATTCCCTCGACATTCATCGCCGCCTGGCGCAATGCCTCTGATCTTGTTGGATGCGGATGGCAGGTCAACGCAATGTCCTCGGCCGAAGCACTGAACTCCATCGCCACACAAAACTCGCCAATCATTTCACTGACGCTCGGTCCCACGAGATGTACGCCGAGTACTTCGTCCGTGCGCTCGTCGGCAATGACTTTGGCAAAGCCCTCGGTCTCATGGTTGATTTTCGCCCGGCTGTTGGCGGTGAACGGAAACTTGCCGACCTTGTAGGCGCGCCCTTCAGCCTTCAGTTGCTCTTCGGTCTTGCCGACGCTGGCCAGCTCCGGTCGGGTGTAGATCACGTTGGGGATCAGGTCGTAATTGACTTCGCCGGCCTTGCCGTGGATCTGCTCGACGCAGGCCATCGCCTCGTCTTCAGCCTTGTGCGCCAGCATCGGGCCTGAGGTCACGTCGCCGATCACCCAAATGCCAGCGGCTTCGGTGCGATGCTGTTTGTTGGCGAGCATGCCGCGTTTGTCGGTGCTCAGGCCGACGTTTTCCAGACCCAGGCCTTGGGTGTACGGACGACGACCGATCGCCACCAGCACGTAATCGGCCTCGAGCAGTTCAGCGCTGCCACCCGCCGCAGGCTCGACGCTGAGCTGTACACCGGTGGCGGAAGACGTGGCGCTGGTGACTTTCGAGCTCAGCTTGAAGGCGAGGCCCTGTTTGCTCAGCGAGCGTTGCAGGGTTTTCCCGGCCTCGCCATCGACGCCGGGGCAAATGCGGTCGAGGTATTCGACCACGGTGACCTGCGCACCCAGCCGTCGCCACACCGAGCCCAATTCCAGGCCAATGACGCCGGCACCGATCACCACCAGATGCTTGGGCACTTCACTTAGCGACAGCGCGCCCGTTGAGTCGAGGATGCGTTTGTTATCGATTTCGACGCCTGGCAGGGGAGTGGGCTCGGAACCTGTGGCGATGATGATGTCCTTGGCGGTCAGTTCGATTTTGTTGCCCTGATCGCCAGTCACCGTGACCTTGCCGGGACCGTCGATGTGGCCCCAGCCTTTGATCCAGTCGACCTTGTTTTTGCGAAACAGAAATTCGATGCCTTTGGTCAGGCCGGCCACGCTTTCGTCTTTCTGTTTCATCATTTGCGCGAGGTTCAGCGTCGGTTTGACCTCGATGCCAAGGTTGGCGAATTCCGCCCCCATCGCCGCGTCATACAGCTCCGAGGCATGCAACAGGGCCTTGGAGGGCATGCAACCGACGTTCAGACAGGTGCCGCCGAGGGTCGCGCGACCTTCCACGCAAGCAGCCTTGAGGCCCAGCTGGCCGGCGCGGATCGCCGCGTTATAACCACCGGGGCCGCCGCCCAGAATCACTACGTCATAGTTGCTCATGCGCTTGCTCCTGATTGATGGATGCGGATCGCTAAAAGTAGTTCCGGATAAAAATTATGAACGTAATATGTGCGTTTCGAGGCTTTTCGGTCAAGGCTTCAGGCAAGCGACAGGTTGGGCATCTTTGAATAAGGGTAATTGTGTACGAATATTTCACGCTTTTCGTTATATCGTAACGATATGAACAGCGGACCATTGAATTTGGGGTGATATGCAAGTCGATCTGGAGGTGGATGGCACGCAAGTGACCGGACTGCCGCGCTTTCAGCAGGCGGCCGTGCAGAGCCGGCACTTGCGACGTTGGGCGATCAGCCTTGGCGGATTGGCCGGAGCGGGGTGGTTGCTGGCGTTTTTTGTCGGCCTGTTTGCTCCGCAGTCGTTGTGGTTGCCGTTGCTGATCAATCAGAGTGCGGCGTTGCTGGTGTTGGTTGCCGGGATGCAATCGGCTTGGTGGGTCACGCAATGGCGAGCGCAGGCGATCAATCCTGTCGCGGTGACGCCGGTAGCCGTGGACGAAGAATCTGCGCCGCAAGGTTGGTACGAGCGATTATTGGAGCGCCTGAGCCAGTGCAGTTTGCATCTGCTCGGCCAGATCGGTGCGGCGACCCTGTGGTTGGGCGGTCTGGCGCTGCTGGTGGTGTTAAGCATCGACCAGGTGTGGAACCTCGCTTTGCCCGCCGCGGCCGTCGGTTTATCCGCCACAGTCGGCGCGGCGCTGGCGTTGTTATTGGCGTTCGGCTTGCTGGTGCTGGAGCGACAATTCGCACAGGAAAATCCCGCGCAATGGCCGGACGCGGGCTCACTGGCACAACTGACGCGTGTGGCAATCATCACGCTGGTGCTTGGGGCGCTGTGCTTACTGTTCGCCAGCGAGAACGCCATTTGGCCGGTTCGCGTCGCCGTTCTGCTGGGGATATTGCCGGGATTGGTCGCGATTGAGCTGTTATTGCGCGCTGTTCTTTCGATTTTCAGTCCGCGCCGAGAACAGCTCGAACCGACGCTAATGGCGCGCAGTTTCGTCGCCGGCATGCTGCGCTGGCCGCCACAGCCATTGCTCGCGTTGCAGCATGAATTGCACAACCGTTTTGGCATTGATCTGCGGCAGATCTGGGCGTTCAGTTACATGCGCCGGGCGTTTCTGCCGGTGCTGGCGTTGGTTGCTGCCGTGGGGTGGTTGCTCACCGGCATTCATGAAATCCCCCTGCAAGGCCGCGGCATTTATGAGCGTTTCGGCAAACCGGTGCAGGTGTTCGGCCCGGGATTGCATACAGGTTTGCCGTGGCCGCTGGGGCGCGTGCTGATCGTTGAAAACGGCGTGGTGCACGAATTGGCAACCAGCGTCGGCGAGAATCCGGTGCCGGTGCGAGCCGATCCTGCTGAAGGTCCGGCGCCATTCACAGCCAATCGTTTGTGGGACGCCAGTCACGTCAATGACAAATCGCAAGTCATTGCCAGCAGCCGTGGCGATCAGCAGAGCTTTCAGATCGTCAACATGGACGTGCGTTTCGTCTATCGCATTGGCCTGACTGATCAGGCAGCAGTGGCGGCGACCTACAACAGCGCCGACGTGCCGACACTGATCCGCAGCACCGCCAGCCGGATTCTGGTGCACGATTTTGCCTCGCGCACGTTAGACGGTTTGCTCGGCGAAGATCGGGTAGGGCTGGGCGAAGAGATCGGTCGTGCGGTGCAACGCGATTTGCAACAACTCAACAGTGGCGTGGAGATTCTCGCCACGGTCGTCGAAGCCATTCACCCGCCGGCCGGTGCCGCCAATGCCTATCACAGCGTGCAAGCCGCACAGATCGGCGCGCAAGCGTTGATCTCCCGCGAACGTGGCGCCGCTGCTGAAGCGAGTAATCAGGCGCAGTTGCAGGCCAGCCTTGCTCGCGATCAGGCCAGCGCCAATGCGCGGGAAACCAGTGCCACGGCGCAAGCGGCGGATCTGAAATTCACTGCCGAGCAAAAAGCCTACGCCAGTGCCGGTCAGGCCTTCGTGCTCGAGCAATACCTCGGCCAGCTCAGTCAGGGCCTGAGCAAAGCCAAATTGCTGGTACTCGATCATCGCCTCGGTGGCAGCAGCAATGCGCCGACCATCGACCTGCGTACCTTCACGTTGCCGGCTGACCCGACGCCCGCGCGCACCACCGCTCAACCAGGAGTCACCCATTGAGCCAGTCGCACACGCACCAACCGCATGATCACAGCGGCCACGATCACGGCCACGGCGGACATCATCATGGGCATCATCACCATCACCACGGTGCGCCGGAAGAGGCGGGGCCGTTTCCGTGGCGGCGCATGGGCTGGGCCGTGTTGCTGGTGGCGTTCGCCATCGCCGCCGCGAGCCTGGTGCAAGTGCGCTCCGGTGAAGCCACGGTCATCACCCGTTTCGGTAATCCATCGCGGGTGTTGCTCGATCCGGGTTTGAGCTGGCGCTGGCCGGCGCCGTTCGAAGCGGCGATCCCGGTGGATCTGCGGCTACGGACGACGTCCAGCGGCTTGCAGGATGTCGGCACGCGTGACGGTTTGCGCATCATCGTCCAGGCCTACGTGGCGTGGCAGGTGCAGGGCGATCCGGACAACGTGCAGCGATTCATGCGCGCAGTGCAGAACCAGCCGGATGAGGCTGCGCGGCAGATTCGTACCTTTGTCGGCTCGGCACTGGAAACCACCGCCAGCAGTTTCGATCTGGCGAATCTGGTCAACACCGATGCCAGTCAGGTGCGCATCGCCGACTTCGAAGCGCAGTTGCGTCAGCAGATCGATCAGCAATTGCTCGCGACCTATGGCGTACATGTTGTGCAGGTCGGCATTGAGCGTTTGACCTTGCCGTCGGTGACGCTCACCGCCACGGTCGATCGCATGCGCGCCGAGCGTGAAACAATTGCCACCGAGCGTACGGCGATCGGCAAGCGCGAAGCCGCGCAAATTCGTTCCGCTGCCGAGCGCGATGCGCGAATTGTGCAGGCTGACGCCATGGTGAAAGCGGCAGAAATCGAAGCACAATCTCGCGTCGAAGCCGCTCAGATCTATGGCCGGGCGTACGCCAGTTCGCCGCAGCTGTATAACTTGCTTCGTTCACTGGACACCCTTGGCACCATCGTCACGCCGGACACCAAACTGATTCTGCGCACCGATGCTGCGCCATTCCGCGTGCTGGTCGACGGCCCCCTGACACTCGACAGCAAATCCGGTTTGCAGCCATGAATGAACAAGTTCCACGTGGAACACATGCGCTGAACAGTCCGTGGATTCAGGCTGGACGTTTGGCATTTTTTGCTTTGTATGCGGTGACGGTACTGGCCGCGTTGGCTTGGGCGTTTTCCAATGTGCGGCAAATCGATCCGCAGAATCGAGCGGTGGTTTTGCACTTCGGCGCGCTGGATCGCATCCACAACGCCGGTCTTTTGTTGGCCTGGCCACAGCCTTTCGAACAGGTGATTCTGTTACCGGCAGCCGATCGGGTTATTGAACGTCGCGTCGAGAATCTGCTGCGCAGCGATGAGGCGCTCAAGGCCGATCGGGTCGCATCGTTCGCTGCACCCATCAGCGATGCCCTGGCCGGTTCTGGCTATTTACTGACCGGTGATGCGGGGGTGGTGCAACTGGATGTGCGGGTGTTTTACAAAGTCACCGATCCTTATGACTTTGTCTTGCAGGCTGATCATGTGCTGCCGGCGTTGGATCGATTGGTCACCCGCAGCGCTGTGGCACTGACTGCCGCGCGGGATCTGGACACCATTCTGGTGGCTCGCCCAGAGTTGATCGGCGCCGATAATCAAGCGGCCGAACGCCGTGAACGGCTGCGCGGTGATCTGGTGCAAGGCATCAACAAACGCTTGGCCGAGTTGAAGGTGAGCGGGCAGGGCATCGGTATCGAGGTGGCGCGGGTCGATGTGCAATCGAGTCTGCCCGATCCGGCGGTCAGTGCTTTCAATGCGGTGTTGACCGCCAGTCAGCAAGCCGACAAAGCCGTGGCCAACGCACGCACCGACGCCGAGAAACTCACGCAGACCGCCAACCAACAAGCCGACCGCACGCTGCAAGTTGCTCACGCGCAGGCCGGTGAGCGCCTGGCCAAAGCCTCGGCCGACACCGCCACGGTATCGAGTCTGGCCAGCAGCACCGACCCGCAAATGCTCCTGCGCCTTTATCGCGAGCGCATGCCGAAGATTCTCGGTCAGGCCGGATCGGTAACCACGGTCAACCCGAAAGACGATTCCCGCCTGATCATTCAGGGAGCCAGTAAATGACCGCGACCATCGCCGCACCAAGTCTGTTGTCCTCGGCCGAACAACGCCGCGCTGCCCGACAACTGACCTTGGCCATGCTTGCACTGGGCTTGCTGGGTCTGGGCTTGATCTGGCGTTGGCTGGTGCCGGAGCAAACCGGTGTCAGCCAGTTGCTGTTGGGTTTCGCTTCTTTATTGGTCGCCGTGCCGGTCATGCGTTCGGCGTGGTACAGCCTGCGTTATCCGAGTCTGCATGGCATCACTGATCAACTGATTGCTCTGGCCATGCTCGGCGCGTGGGCAACCGGTGATCTGCTGACGGCGGCGTTGCTGCCGATCATCATGATCTTCGGCCATGTGCTGGAGGAACGCAGCGTCATCGGTTCGCAGGAAGCGATTCATGCCCTCGGTCAACTGACCCGCAGCCATGCGCGTAAGGTACTGACGGATGGCTCGATCATCGAAGTGGACAACGGCACGTTGAAAGCTGGCGACACCGTTGAGGTGCGAGCCGGGGATCGAGTGCCGGCAGATGGTCGGGTGTTGTCTGGCCAAGCCAGCCTCGACACCGCTTCGATTACCGGGGAATCAGTGCCGGTCGAGGCGGGCGTCGGCATGAGCGTATTTGGCGGCGCGATCAACCTCGACGGCCTGTTGCGCATCGAAGTGACGCGAACCGGCGATGAGTCGACGCTCGGCAAGGTCATCGCGCTGATGCAGAACGCCGAGCGCTCGAAGCCGCCGATCACGCGTTTGCTTGAACGTTACGCCGGCAGCTACATGGTGCTGGTGTTGTTGCTGGCGGCGGTGACCTGGTTCATCACCAATGATGCGCAGGCAATGCTCGCCGTGTTGGTAGCGGCGTGTCCCTGCGCGTTGGTGTTGTCTGCCCCGGCGACGGCGATTGCCGGTGTGGCAGTGGCGGCACGCCACGGCATTCTGATTCGCAGCTCAGCGTTTCTTGAAGAGCTGGCTGATCTCACTTCACTGGTGGTCGACAAGACGGGGACGCTGACTTACGGCACCTTGCGCTTGCAGTCGATCGACAACCCGCGCGCAGAGTCGTCCGCGATCATGGCGCTCGCCGCCAGTCTCGGGGCGGCGAGCAGCCACCCGGTCAGTCGTGCGCTCGCAGGGCTGGTCACTCAAGACCAATGCTTACCGTTGAGTGATATCCACGAGCGCCAGGGCCTCGGGGTCGTGGCCATGACCGGGCAGGGCGAAGCGGCGCTTGGCCGCCCGGAGTTGTTCGCGCAACTCGGCATTATTACGACAACTATTCCCGATCATGACGGCCCCATCGCCGGGCTGGCACTCAACGGTGAGTTCCTTGCCTGGTTGCTGCTGGCGGACAGCGTCAAACCGGAGGCCCGCTTTGCCCTCAGTGAATTGCGTGAACTGGGTCTGGGTCGACAGCTGTTGCTCACTGGCGATCGCCAGAGTGTGGCTCAGTCGCTGGCCAAGGATGTCGGTTTGCATGAGGTCGAAGCCCAGGCGTTGCCCGAAGACAAACTCAATCGTGTGCTCAAGGAAATCGACAACGGCTTCCGGCCGATGGTGGTCGGTGACGGCATCAATGATTCGCTCGCGCTCAAGGCGGGCGTGGTTGGTGTGGCGATGGGCGCGGGAGGTGCGGACATTGCGCTGGCCTCGGCAGACATCGTTTTGATCGGCAGCGACCTGCGCCGACTGGGCACCTGCGTGCGCCTCAGCCGTCAGTGCCGCAGGACGTTGCAGGTCAACGTGATCATTGGTCTGGGCTGGACGCTCGCCATCGTCGTGTTCGCCGCATTCGGCTGGCTCGGTGCGGCCGGGGCGATGATCGCCGCGCTGCTGCACAACCTCAGCACGCTGCTGGTACTGGGCAATGCCGGGCGGTTGCTGCGCTTTCAGGAGCCGTTATTGAAGCTCAAGGAAGAGCCTTGAAAATTATTTTTGATCTTCTGTAACGCCTTCGGGGGCGCTCTCTCTAGTGCTATGTCGGGACTGAACAAACCTTTCAGCCGACACCCCTGACGATTACCGAGGATAAGAAAAATGACTATCAAGACCGCTGCTGCTGGTGCCGCTCTCGCTTTGGCCGCCGCGACCCTGTTTGCCGGTGTTGCCACTAACGCGATGGCTGCTGATGCCAACGTTCACTGTTATGGCGTGAATGGCTGCAAGGGCCAGAACGACTGCAAGACCAAAGATCACGCGTGCAAAGGCTTGGGTTCGTGCAAAGGTCAGGGCTTCAAGGCGATGACTCAGGCGGCTTGCGAAAAAGCCGGTGGCAAGGTCGGCGAATAACTGACCGGTTAGTGTCGCCGCAGTGGTTTGCGCCACTGCGGCCACTTTTATCAGGAGTCCGCTTATGTCAGCTTCTGTGCCTTTCCTGGGTTACGGCCTCGGACTGCGTAGCGCTTACTACCAGCAGATCCTCGAGCAGTCGCCGGATGTCGACTGGTTCGAAGTGGTCTCGGAAAATTTCATGGTGCAGGGCGGCAAGGCTCTGTATTACCTCGATGCCATCGCCGAGCGCCATCCGCTGGTGATGCATGGTGTATCCCTGTCCATCGGCGGGCCGCATGCCCTCGATCCGGACTATCTCAAACAACTCAAGCAACTGGCCGATCGGGTCCGACCTGCATGGATCTCCGATCATCTGTGCTGGAGCCGCGGCAATGCCCATCAGTTGCATGATCTGCTGCCGCTGCCTTATACCGAAGAAAGTCTGGATTACATTGCCGGCCGGGTAAGGCAGGTGCAGGACATTCTGCAGCGTCCGCTGGTACTGGAGAATGTCTCCAGTTACGTTCGTGCTGCCGCGGATGATTTCAGCGAGTGGGAGTTTCTCGCAGTGCTGAGCCGGATAACTGGCTGCGAGTTGCTGCTGGATGTGAACAATGTCTATGTCAGCTCACGCAACCACGGCTTTGATCCGTGGGCATTCATTCGCGGCCTGCCTGTCGACAAAGTCCGTCAACTGCATCTGGCGGGGCACAGCGACTACGGTGATTACGTGATCGACACCCACGACCATCCGGTGAGCGATCCGGTCTGGGCGCTCTATCAACGCACACTTGAACACTTCGGCCCGGTGGCCACATTGCTGGAACGCGACGACCATTTTCCGCCTTTCGAAGAACTGCTCGGTGAATTGCACAAGGCACGTGAACTGGGTGACAAGGTCTTGGCCGGGAGGCAGCAATGCGCCTGAAAGACTGGCAACTGGCGTTCGAGTCGTTTCTGCTCGACGACGACGCTACGGCGAATCCGGTCTTGGGCAAAAGCCTGATTGGTGGCCCGACACTGGATGTCGGCACGGGACTGGCGATCTATCACAACGCTTACAAAGCGCGTCTGCTGGAAGTCTTGCGCAATGACTTCGTGGCGATCTTGCACTGGATGGGTGACGACGAATTCGATCGGCTCGCCAGTTCTTACATCCGCCATTCCCCGCCGGGGCATTACAGCTTGCGCTGGCTGGGCAAAGGCTTCGAAGCCTTTATCCGTGAGCATCTGGTGCCGGAACAAAGCGCGCCACTGGCCGAACTGGCCTCGCTTGAATGGGCGTTTACACTGGCGTTCGATGCGCCGGCGGGGCAGCCGTTGACGCTGCAATCAATGGCGACGCTGGCCCCAGAGGAATGGCCTGAGCTGCGGGTGAAGCCAACGCCTTCGCTGCAGTGGCTGGAATGCCGCTTCAACAGTCTCTCGCTATGGCGTTCGGTGAAGGAAGAATCCGACTTCCCTGACAGCACGGTGCTCGAAATCCCACAGGCCTGTCTGATCTGGCGCTGCGAACTGATCTGTCACTATCGCAGCCTCGATCCTGCCGAAGCCACGGCCCTCAATGGCCTGCTCGCCGGTGGCTGGAATTTCTCCGAACTGTGCACACAATTAGCAGTCATTTATGGTGAGGGCGCGCCACTTCAAGCCGTTACCTGGTTGAAACAGTGGGTTCAAGACGGTTTGCTGGAGCGTCTGCAACGATAGCCAAGGCTAATCAAATCGATAGCCTGCTATTTTTCCGGGATGGTCTACCCTCAGATCTGACGGTCTGAAACAAGGGGGATTTTCCATGCTCGCGCAACTTCCACCGGCCTTACAGAATCTGCAGCTTCCGCTTCGCCTGCGACTCTGGGATGGCCATGAGTTCAATCTGGGGCCGGCGCCCAGCGTCACCATCGTGGTCAAGGACCCGCAGATGGTCAGCCAGTTCACCCATCCAAGCCTGGATGCGCTCGGAGCGGCATTCGTCGAAGGCAAACTTGAACTGGAGGGCTCGATCAGCGAGGTCATCCGGGTCTGCGACGAATTGAGCAACGCTTTGCTCGGTGAAGATGACGACAGTCAGCCAGTGCGTTCGGTGCACGACAAGGAAACCGACGCCAAAGCCATTTCCTACCACTACGACCTGTCCAATGCGTTCTACCAGCTCTGGCTGGACAGCGACATGGCGTACTCCTGCGCGTATTTCGAAACGGGCAGCGAAAGCCTTGAGCAGGCGCAACAAGCCAAATTCCGACATCTGTGCCGCAAGCTGCGTGTGCAGCCAGGTGACTATTTGCTTGATGTGGGTTGCGGTTGGGGCGGCCTCGCGCGTTACGCCGCGCGGGAATTCGGCGCCAAGGTGTTTGGTATCACGCTGAGCAAGGAACAACTGGAACTGGCGCGTGAGCGGGTCAAGGCTGAAGGCCTGGAAGAGCAGATCGAACTGCAATTGCTCGACTATCGCGATCTGCCCCAGGACGGGCGTTTCGACAAAGTGGTCAGTGTCGGCATGTTCGAACACGTCGGCCACGCCAATCTCGCCGAGTACTGCAAAACCCTGTTCGGTGCGGTCAAGGAGGGCGGTCTGGTGATGAACCACGGCATCACCGCCAAGCACACCGATGGCCGTCCGGTAGGACGCGGTGCCGGGGATTTCATTGAAAAGTACGTGTTCCCCAACGGTGAGTTGCCGCACCTGTCGATGATCTCGGCGGAGATCAGCGAGGCGGGCTTGGAAATTGTCGACGTCGAAAGCCTGCGCCTGCACTACGCGCGCACGCTGGATCATTGGAGCGAGCGGCTGGAGGACAACCTTGAGGCGGCGGGTAAACTGGTGCCGGATCAAGCGTTGCGCATCTGGCGACTATATCTGGCCGGCTGTGCTTACGCGTTTGCCCGTGGCTGGATCAATCTGCACCAGATCCTCGCGGTGAAAGCGCATCCGGATGGCAGCCATGAACTGCCATGGACCCGTGACGATATCTACAACCCCTGAGGCTATTCCCTTTTTTTGGGAGAGGGTTTCAAAGGATCGGTGAAATAAGCCGGGCGATCCGCATGCCGACTTGTTGCAGGCGGTGGAGCTCCCGGCTTTCTTCTTTGGCGACTTCGTCGGCCAGCGCGAAGTCATCGATGAGCATGTGTTCCACGGCGGCGGAGAACTCACTGTCGACCGTCAGCAACATCACTTCGAAATTCAACCGGAACGAGCGGTTATCCAGATTGGCACTGCCGATCGCGCTGATTTCGCTGTCGATCAACACCACTTTCTGATGCAGAAACCCGGGACGGTAGCGGAACACTCGGACACCGGCGCGCACCGCTTCAAAGGCATAAAGGCTGGAAGCGGCGTAGACGATGCGGTGATCGGGGCGCGAGGGCAGCAGCAGACGTACATCAACACCGCGTAATACTGCCAATCGTAACGCTGCGAAGACGGCTTCATCGGGGATGAAATACGGGCTGGTGATCCACACTCTTTCCGTCGCCGCATGTATCGCTTCGACGAAGAACAGCGAGCAGGTTTCGTACGCGTCGGCCGGGCCGCTGGCGAGCAGTTGGCAGAGTACGCCGTCTTCCGGGTATTCATCCGGCAGGATCAGCGGCGGCAGGGTGCGGGCGGCCCAGAACCAGTCTTCGGCAAAGGATTCCTGCATGCACGCGACCACCGGGCCGCGCACCTTCACATGGGTATCGCGCCACGGTGCCAGCGGTGGTTTTTCACCCATGTATTCATCGCCGACGTTATGCCCGCCGACAAAGCCGACCACGCCATCGACCACGACAATCTTGCGGTGGTTACGGAAGTTGACCTGAAAGCGGTTGAGCCAGCCGCTGCGCGTGGCGAAGGCTTTTACCTCGACGCCCGCATCGCGCAGCGTCTGCACATAGCTGTGGGGCAGGGCGTGGCTGCCGATGCGGTCGTAAAGCAGATGAATCGTTACGCCTTCCGCAGCTTTCTTCAGCAGCAGATCACTCAAACGTTGGCCGAGTCGATCATCGTGAATGATGAAAAACTGGATCAGCACGGCTTCTTTCGCTTGATCGATGGCGTGGAAAATCGCCTCGAACGTCGCCGTACCGTTCACCAGCAATTGCACTTCATTGTTCGCCAGGCATGGCATGCGCCCCAGTTTGGGCATCGCCCGTAACGAGGCGTAGGCATTGGACGCGCGCGCGGTGAGGGCTTCTTCCACCCAAGGGCGCCAGTTCAGTTCGGAGATGGCCTGACGCATTTGTTCGTTGGCCTGGCGCCGCGCCTTGATGTAACCATCAAAGGTGCTGCGGCCGAACACCAGGTACGGAATAAGCGTGAGGTAGGGAATGAAGATCAGCGACAATGCCCAGGCGATCGAGCCTTGAGCTGTGCGCACGGTGAGCACCGCGTGAATCGCGGCGATCAAGCCGAGGGTGTGTATCAGGGCGATCAGATAACCGAAAATGTGCGGTCCAAAATAATCCATGGGGCAGCCTTGCTCCGGAAGATTCAATGCTTAACAGACCATGTTCTGTCGCGATTGTCGCTATTTAATTGGTGCATGAACCGAAGCAATCGGCCGACGTCTAACGGCCACTACTGATCAGGAGTTTTTCGATGAACGTTCGTCTGCTGGGTTTGGCGCTGGGCCTGGGTTTGGCATTGCCGGTGGTTGCGCAGGCGCAGATGCTGCAGCCGGGGCTGTGGGAAATGACATCGAGCAACGTCAAGGTCGATGATCAGCCGATGGATGTGCAATCGATCCTCGGTCAACTGCAAGGGCAGATGACCCCGCAACAGCGCGCAGCGCTGGAGAAGAACGGGATCAATATTGGCGGCAAAGGCATCCGCGCCTGCCTGACGCCAGAGCAGGTGGCGACCAACGATATTCCGTTGGCCGACCCGCAATCGGGCTGCAAACAGCAGATCACCGATCGCACCGGTAACCAGTGGAAGTTCCGCTTCAGTTGCCCGAAAGCGCAGGGTACCGGCGTGGCGACGTTCCTCAGTGATCGCGAGTTCACCACCGTGGCCAACGGCACGTTCAATGCGATCGGGATCAACCAGAAGGGCAGCCTGGAGACGCGTGCAGTTTGGCTAGGCCAAGACTGCGGCGCGGTTAAACCCCGCGCCTAAATGTATCTCCTGTAGGAGCTGCGGCACGCTGCGATCTTTTGATCTTGATTGTCAAAAACAAGATCAAAAGATCGCAGCCTCGTTTCACTCGTCAGCTCCTACTGGGTTTTTTGAATCAGCGCATAAATCGTAGCGCCAACCCCCGACACGCCTCATTCACCCGACCCTCCCGCCACGCAATCTGTCCCGACACGATCGTCGTGCTCACCCGATGCCGAAAGCTGCGCCCGGCAAACGGCGTCCATCCACACTGCGACAAAATCGGCTGCCGATCGACCTCCAACGCCTGCGCTTCAACCAACACCAGATCCGCCCAATACCCTTCACGCAAATACCCACGATCCGGAATCGCAAACAGATCCGCGACGCGATGGCTGGTCTTCGCCACTAACGTCGTGACCGGCAAAACCCCGTCCGCCACCAGCTCCATCAGCGCCGGCAACGCATGCTGCACCAATGGCAATCCCGACGGCGCCTGCGCGTAAGTCCGTTGCTTTTCTTCCCAGGTATGCGGCGCATGATCGCTGCCAATGACGTCCAACCGATTGCTGTTCAAAGCTTCACGCAAAGCATCACGATCGCTTTGACTCTTGATCGCCGGGTTGCACTTGATCAGATTGCCGAGCTTTGGATAGTCGCGATCATCGAACAATAAATGGTGCAGACAGACTTCGGCGCTGATGCGTTTCTGCGCCAACGGTTCGTCCTCGAACAACGCCAGTTCACGCGCGGTGGTCAGGTGCAAAACATGTAGGCGGGTGCCGTGACGTTTTGCCAGTTCCACCGCCAGTGATGAGGATCGATAACAGGCCTCGGCATTGCGAATAAGCGGGTGGGCGGTGGGCGGAATACGATCGCCGAACAACTCACGCAGATTGGCCGCGTTGGCATCGATACTTGGCGTGTGTTCGCAGTGCGCCAGCAGGATGGTCGGCACCTCGGCGAACAGTCGCTCAAGGATCTGCGGATCATCGACCAGCATGTTGCCGGTCGAGGCGCCCATAAACACTTTCACCCCGGCCACTTCACAGGGATTGAGCGCGGCTACCGTGTCGAGGTTGTCCCGGCTCACGCCAAAGTGAAAGCCGTAATTGGCCACCGAGTTGATCGCCGCCCGACGCTTTTTATCCGCGAGCGCTTCGAGGGTAAGGGTGGCCGGGTTGGTGTTGGGCATGTCCATGAAGCTGGTGATGCCACCGGCAACCGCCGCACGCGACTCGGTGTGAAGGCTGCCCTTGGCTGGCGCACCTGGTTCACGGAAATGCACCTGGTCATCAATCATTCCGGGAAGCAGCCATTGACCGTTCGCGTCGATTTCCACTTTGGCGTTTTCACCTTCGATGCTGCGCGCAATCTTGACGATGCGTCCATTGCTGACCAACAGATCTGCGTCGAACTCACGCCCTTCGTTGACCAGCCTTGCGTTGCGAATCAGCACGCTGCTCATGGCTCAGAACTCGTTCTGCAAGGCTTTGTAGCCGCGCACCAGATCGACGTTGGTGCGCGCCACGTCTTCGGAAAACTCCGAGGCGCTGACACTCACTGGCGGGAATAACGAGAGGTCGGTGTTCGGGCCGATGCGGGTGGTGGAGGGCACATAGAAGGCGTCCGGTAAATCGCGACCATCGACCACTGAGTTGTGCCGCACCACGCAACCGTTACCTACAACACAGTTGAACAGCACGCTGTTGAAACCGATGAACACGCGGTCGCCGACCACGCACGGGCCATGCACGATTGAGCGGTGGGCGATCGAGCTGAATTCGCCGATGGTCACCGCCGCACCGGATTTTGAGTGGATCACCACGCCGTCCTGAATGTTCGAATTGGCGCCGATGGTGATCGGCTCCATCTCGCCCGAGGCGTCCACTTCGTCGGCGCGGATCACCGCGTAGGGGCCGACGAAAACGTTTTCGCCAATCACCACCTTGCCGCAGATGATCGCGGTTTTGTCGACGTAAGCCGACTCGGCGATTTGCGGCAAATCGCCTGAAGGATTCTTGCGGATCATGGTCGGCTCAGCGCGTTGTAAAGGGTGTTGAGGTTGTATTCGAACAGGCCGGTGAAGGTGCTGGCCGGGCCACTGGCGGCGAGGGCGTCGGAGTACAAGGTGCCGCCGATGTGCGCGCCGCTTTCATCAGCGATCTGCTTGAGCAGACGCGCATCTTTGATGTTTTCCATGAACACCGCTTTGACTTTGGCCTGACGAATCTGGGTGATCAGCGCAGCGACTTCGGCGGCCGAGGGTTCACGCTCGGTGGACAAACCTTGCGGCGCCATAAAGTCGATGCCGTAGGCCTGACCGAGATAACCGAATGCATCGTGGCTGGTGACGATCTTGCGATTGCCCGGCGGCAGCGAACCGAGCTTGGTTTTTGCTTCGGCGAGCAGGGCGTAGATCTGCTTCAGATAGGCCTGGCTGTTGCGTTCGTAGTCGGCCCTGTTCGCCGGGTCGGCAGCGATCAGCGCCTTGGTGATGTTGGCAATGTACAGTTCGGTGTTCGCCAGATTATGCCAGGCGTGCGGGTCGGGAACGGTTTCGCCATCCTCGTCCAGTGAGCGCGGAATCACGCCATGACTGGCACTGATGACGGTGGCTTTGGTCTCGGTGCTGCTCACCAGTCGATCCAGCCATGGCTCGAAACCGAGGCCGTTTTTGATGATCAGCCTGGCGCCGAGTAATGCTTTGGCATCGTCCGGTGTCGGCTCGTAGGTGTGCGCGTCGGCGTCCGGGCCGACCATGTTGGTGATCTTAATATGCTCGCCGCCGACCTGATGCACCATGTCGCCGAGAATGCTGAAGCTGGTCACCACCGGTAATTTTTCCGCCGCCGACAATGACATCGACAGCATCAGGCTGAACAACACGAGTAGAACGCGCATCGGGAAACACCTCATTGGGATGTAAGCAAAGGCGGGCGGCGCAGCAGACCGTGAACCGGCCCGAACACCACCGACAGCAGATAACCGACGCCGGCGACCAGCACGATGGCCGGTCCGCTTGGCAGCGAGTAGTAGAACGAAAGCAACAAGCCAAACCACACCGAGAGGCAACCGATAATGGCGGCGGTGCCAATCAGGATCGGCAGTCGACGGCTCCAGAACCGCGAGGCAGCGGCGGGGAGCATCATCAACCCGACCACCATCAGCGCGCCGATGGCCTGGAAGCCGATCACCAGATTGAGCACCACCAGGGTCAGGAATACGCCGTGGGCGAGTGGGCCGAGGCGGCTGACGGTTCTCAGGAACAGCGGGTCGAGGGTGTCGAGCAGCAGCGGTTTGTAGATCAGTGCCATGGCGATCAGGCTGAATCCCGAAACCCATAACATGCCGGTGAGGGTCGGGCCGTCGACGGCCAATGCCGAGCCAAACAGCAGATGAAGCAGGTCGAGACGTTTGCCGGCGATGCCCAGAATCAGCACACCGCTGGCGAGGGATATTGGGTAGATCGCGGCGAGGCTGGCGTCTTCGCGTAGACCGGTTCGGCGGGTGATCCACGCCGCGAGTCCGGCCATGCTCAGACCCGCGCCGAGGCCGCCGAGTGTGAGCGCAGGCAGACTCAGTCCGGCAAACCAGAATCCTAATGCGGCGCCAGGAAGGATGCCGTGGGCGACGGCGTCACCGATCAGGCTCATCCGTCGCAGGATCAAAAACACGCCGAGTGGTGCCGTGCTGCATGCCAAGACCAGTCCGCCAAGGAGGGCACGTCGCATGAACAGGAACTCATTGAACGGTTGCCACAAGTGGGTGACGGCGACCATCAGGCCACCTGCGTGTGAGGGGTTTGCCGGATCAGTTCGACGCTGGCGCCGTACACGCATTCGCGGTTTTTGATCAGCAAGGTTTGCGGGATGTGTTGGCGCACGGCGCAGAGGTCATGGCAGACCACGACGATTGTTCGACCTTCGTTATGCCAGGTGTGGATGTGCTGCCAGAGCAATTGTTGGCCGAGCTCATCAAGGGCGGCATGGGGTTCGTCAAGGAGCAGAACCGGAGCGTCGGTCAAACTCAGGCGGGCGAGCAGGGCACGTTGTAGTTCGCCGCCGGAGAGGGCCATGAGCGGGCGGTGTTCGAGTCCGCTCAGGTGCCAGTTTTCCAGTGCATCTTTCAGGCGTTGTGCGCGCAGTTGGGTTGAGAGTCGACGTCCCCAGAAACCGGCGGCGATCAGTTCTTCGAGGCTGATGGGGAACTGGCGGTCGAGATGTTGTTGCTGGGGGAGGAATGACAATCCGCTTTGACGTGGAACACTCAGGGAGGCTTTGCCTGCCAGTGGTTTTTGCAGCCCGGCGATGACCTTCAAGAGGCTGCTTTTGCCGCAGCCGTTGGCGCCGATGATTGCCGTTAGGCTGCCGCTTTCGAGTTCTAGATTCAGGGGCGTGGTCAGCGGTTGACCGGGAGCGCCCCAACTCAGGGATTGGCAGCGGATCATGCTTGCTCACGCTGCCAGTGGCTTTCGGCGACGGCGTCGTGGGCGTGCAGGCTTTCGGCGTGGATCACTCGCAGATGGAACTGGTTAACGCCGGGTGTGCGGCGAAGTGCGAGATTCAATCGGCGTGCGGCGTCTTCGCAGAACATCAGATTCTGCCCATTCGCCAAGGCGAAGGCTTGCTCGTCCGCGCGTTTTACTGCGGTTTGTACGGCGGTGCCGAGGGCCGCTTCGGCGTCATTGATGATCACGCTAAGCGGTAATTCGTCGATGAACTCGTCGAGGTGCAGATGCAATTGTGCAGTGCTGCGTTGGCTATGAGGCGTGGCGACGATGCCTTGAGTCGAGCCAAGCCAAGCGAGAACGCCTGCATGCTGAAGGGGTTTGTTGGCGAAGTCGTCGACGAATTGCTGCTGAATTAATTGCCGGGCCAATGCCGCGGAACACGGGCAAGTCGAGGAGTAGGGCACTTCGATGTTGAGTTCCACGTGGAACATCTTGTTTTTCAGACTGGCTGAAATCGTCGCGGGATAGGATTTCCATCCGGCCAGTGGACTGATTAGTGCTGGTCTTTTCAGCAGTAGATCGGTGCGGATATTCAGGTAGGCACAGTGGGATAAACCTTCGTGGCTATCCAGAAAACGTTTGAGTACCTGGTGCAGCAGAGCAGGGGAAAGACTCTCCTGTTCGAGCGCTTCCAAGGCCAGATAGAGTCGCGACATGTGAATCCCGCGAGCTTCGCCGTCATCCAGACTCACCCCCGCATCAGCCTTTGCGCTCACGCGTTGGCCTTCCAATAAAACAGGTAACGCGATGCCGTGCATGCCCACCCATTCGAGGGGCAAGGCTTGGCGAGCGGATTGCGCAGCGATATCCGGAAGTGTCAGCGAATTCATGTTCGGAACCATCGTGTTGATTGAAATGAATGTTACATTATAACAATACAGATCACGATGCTTTTTTCATGAACAGGCTTTCATATGCACAGACGCCATTTGCTCAATCTGATTCTCGCCAGCGCGGCCTTCGCCCTTCCGTTCAGTGTTTCGGCCACGCAAATTCGCAACGCACGGCTTTGGCGTTCTGAGGAAAAGCTGCGATTGGTCTTCGATTTAAGTGGCCCGGTGCGATACAAAACCTTCACGCTCAGCGCTCCAGAACGGCTGATAATCGATGTGTCCGGCGCAGATCTGAGCGGCGATTTCAGTCAGTTGGCTCTGAATGGCACGGTGATCCGCTCGATTCGATCCGGGCCTTTTGGTCAGGGAGGCACGCGGATTGTTCTCGATCTGAGCAATCCAGTGCTGCTGAACAGCTTTCTTTTGGCGCCCCAAGATGGCCAGAGTCATCGGCTGGTTCTGGATTTAGTCAGTGCGAAAGCAGCGCCAGAGATCCCAATGGTTCCACGTGAAACACCCAGAATCAGCGCTCACCCCAAGCGCGACATCATCGTAGTCGTCGATCCAGGACACGGTGGGAAGGATCCCGGTGCGGTCGGCGCGAAGGGTGAGAGGGAAAAAGATGTGGTGCTTTCCATTGCTCAGCTACTCGCCAAACGCCTGAAAAAAGAGAAAGGATTCGACGTGAAACTGGTGCGCAATGACGACTTCTTTGTGCCCTTGCGTAAACGCGTAGAGATCGCCCGTGGGCACAAGGCAGACATGTTTATCTCGGTGCATGCCGATGCAGCGCCAAGGCTGACAGCTTCTGGAGCGTCTGTGTATTGCCTGTCTGAAGGTGGCGCGACATCGGCGACGGCGCGTTTTATGGCGCAGCGTGAGAACGGCGCTGACCTGCTCGGCGCTACCAGTTTGCTCAACCTCAAAGACAAAGATCCAATGCTTGCCGGGGTGATTCTCGACATGTCGATGAATGCGACCATTGCCGCCAGTCTGCAACTGGGCAACACGGTGCTGGGCAGTCTGGCGGGCATCACCACTCTGCATCAGAAGCGTGTGGAACAGGCCGGATTCGCCGTGTTGAAGTCGCCGGATGTGCCGTCAATTCTGGTAGAAACCGGCTTCATTTCCAACGCTCACGACAGTCAGCGGCTGGTAACCGCGCGGCATCAACAGGCTGTCGCGGATGGTTTGTTTGAGGGTTTGCAGCGTTATTTTGAGAAAAACCCACCGATCGACAGCTATCTTGCCTGGCGACAGGAGCAGCTAAAGGCGCAGGTCTAGCAGCCCACAATTCGACTGCAAGTGAATTTCGCGCTGCTGCCGCCCGAGCTGGAGAAGCGATTGATAGTCGTCCAGCCGACGCGTCGGGTGTAACCAACCCAGGCCTCACCGTCAGAGGCAATCCCGGTGAAGAACGTCAATTGGCCGAAACGGCTGTTGGTTTGCGCCCAATAACGCTGCCCAGCCTTTTCAAACCCGCGCAGATAAAGCGTGCTGCCGACAGTGTTGACGCTATACGCATTGCCCTCGGCATCGACGCAGGCAAGCAGGTTGGCGCTGCGGGTGCAGCTTGCCAGCGCCGGAAACTGCGCCCACGTATTGCCCGCCACCATTAATCCAAGGCTCAACAACGAGCATTTCAGCGCAGTTTTCATTAGCAATTCCGGGTGTGGGATGGGCTCAGCTTCCTGCTGTTTATCGCTCAGGACAAGGGCAGGGCTGGTTTATTTGGCGCGTTATACTATAACATAAACAGCTATTGAGCCTGAGCGGGCCGATTTCAAGCGTTTACCTTCAGCGAGGCCCTCGCATGAAGCGCCAAAACGCCAAGCGCTGGTAAAAGCGCCAATCGGCTGCCTTCATAAGAGGATTATCCAATGTCAGCCGAATTGCCCGTCACCGTACTTTCCGGATTTTTAGGCGCCGGAAAAAGTACACTTTTGAATTACGTACTACGTAATCGAAATGGTCTTCGCGTCGCTGTCATCGTCAATGATATGAGCGAGATCAACATTGATGGCAGCGAAGTCCAGCGTGATGTCAGCCTTAACCGTGCAGAAGAAAAAATCGTCGAAATGAGCAACGGTTGTATCTGCTGTACGTTACGCGAAGACTTGCTCGAAGAAGTCAGCAAGCTCGCCCGTGAACGTCGCTTCGATTATCTGCTCATCGAATCCACCGGCATCTCCGAGCCGCTGCCGGTCGCAGAAACCTTCACTTTTCGTGATGAACACGGACAAAGCCTCTCCGACATCGCCCGTCTCGACACCATGGTCACTGTCGTCGACGGGGTGAATTTCCTCCCGGACTACCAGGCGGCTGAAAGCCTCGCCTCCCGTGGCGAAATTCTCGGCGAGGAGGACGAGCGCTCCATCACCGACCTGTTGATCGAGCAGATCGAGTTCGCCGACGTGCTGTTGATCAGCAAGATCGACCTGATCAGCCAGGCCGAGCGTGAGGAATTGATCGCCATTCTCAAACGCCTCAATGCGCAAGCCGAAATCATCCCGATGGTCATGGGTGAGGTGCCTCTGGAGAAGATCCTCAACACCGGTCGCTTCGATTTCGAGAAAGCCGCGCAGGCACCGGGCTGGCTGCAGGAGTTGCGCGGTGAGCACGTGCCGGAAACCGACGAGTACGGCATCGCCTCCACCGCCTATCGCGCGCGCCGACCCTTTCACCCGCAACGCTTTTTCAGCTTCATCGACCGTCCGTGGCTGAACGGCAAGCTGCTGCGTTCCAAAGGGTTCTTCTGGCTCGCGAGCAAACCCACAGACGCTGGTAGCTGGTCGCAGGCTGGCGGCCTGATGCGCCACGGTTTTGCCGGACGCTGGTGGCGTTTTGTGCCGAAGAACCAATGGCCACAAGATCAGCAAAGCACCGCCGCGATCATGGAAAACTGGACGCCGAGCGTAGGAGACTGCCGGCAGGAACTGGTGTTCATCGGTCAGAACATCGATTTCCTACAGCTTTCAGAGGAACTGGATGACTGCCTGCTCACTGATGAAGAAATGGCCCTCGGCGTAGAGGGCTGGCGATTGCTGGCGGATCCGTTTGGCCCTTGGCATGAAGAGGCTGCCTGATGCTCGCGCTCAAACTGCTGCAAAACCGCACGCGTTATCAGCACCAAGGACCGACTCCAAAGACGCTGACGCGAATTCTGGATGACGACACCAACCTTGCCGTCTGGCAGCGACAATTGCCGTTGCACATCAGCGATTTCGCTCAATTGCTTCTGTCGCTCAACGAACCGTTGGGCCAATCGCTATGCCTGGAGCTGCCGCACGAGGACGCTGAGCCTGACCTGACCGGTTTGGCTTCAGGTTTCCGTGATCTGGAAGGCTATGAAGGCTTCATCGCCGACCTGAAATGGCTGGTCAGCGCCTTCGCCTGTTTGCTGGGAGCCAAGCGCATCGGACTGCGCCTGCGGGTGCTCGATAAAGCCATGTGCCCGCGCTTCCACGTTGATCATGTGCCGGTGCGGCTGATCACCACCTACGCCGGCGTCGGCAGTCAATGGCTCAAGGAAGGCGCGATGGATCGCAGTCAATTGGGGCAGGCCAACGCCGAACCCCAAGCGCAAATACAGCAACTCAAGAGCGGCGACGTCGCCTTACTGAAAGGCGAGAAATGGCACGGTAATGAAGGTTTCGGTCTGATTCACCGTTCGCCGCAACCGGCCGCAGGCGAGCGTCGTCTGATACTGACCCTCGACTGGCTCGGTTGACGCCTCAAGGCTTGAGCCACGAGCCTTGGCTCTGGCCTTCGCAATACGGTTTCAAATACGCCGCATCGGTGGCGACCCCGTAATAGTGGATGTCCTGGCGATAAGGCATATTGGCGACTTGCGCGTTGCTGCACACGCCAAACGCGCCGTTCGGGCATTGATCGACGTATTGCACCTCGACTTTTTGCCCGGCCAGGGTTGGCTGGCAGAAGCCGTCGTTGAACAGTTTTTCAGGAATATTGCGGTTTTGCTGGCAGACTTTGACGTCGAGTCGCTCGCCCTGACTGTGCACTACGCAGGCCTGAGCCCACGCTTCGCTCGACAGCAGCGTCAACAGCAACGACCATCCCATCCAACGCATCTTTGCATCTCCCAAGAAAGCTTCCCGCCATGTTGCAGAACATTCCTACCCATGTCATTGCTGGCCCTTTGGGCGCCGGCAAGACCAGCCTGATTCGTCAACTGATGGCTCAGCGGCCGGCTGGCGAGCGCTGGGCGGTGCTGATCAACGAGTTCGGCCAGATCGGCCTCGATGCCGCGCTGCTGACCAACGACGCCGATGGTATCGCACTGGGCGAAGTGGCCGGGGGGTGCCTGTGTTGCGTCAATGGCGCGCCGTTTCAGATCGGCCTTGGGCGTTTGCTGCGCAAAGCCAAGCCTGATCGACTGTTTATCGAACCGTCCGGGCTGGGGCATCCGGCGCAGTTGCTCAAGCAATTGAATGAGGCGCCATGGTCAGGCGTGCTGGCGGTGCAGCCATGTGTGCTGGTGCTGGATGCGCAGGCGCTCGAGGCTGGCAAAGCATTGCCGGCGGCACAGCAGGAAGCGTTGCCCAGTGCGGGCTTGCTGCTGTTGAACAAGGCTGAAAACCTTGATGAAACGGCGAGGCAGAAAATTATCAGTCAGTTGCCTTCAGTCAGACGGATCTGGACGCAACAGGCGCAGTTGCCTCTGAGTGAACTGCCGGGCTTGGCTGCGCATGCGTTGAAAGGAGTGGATAACCTGGCGGTGCCCCGAGGATTGGGACAAATGCCGGCCGTCTGGAGCGCTCCGACGGTGCCGATTTGCCTGAGTCAGGCGCAGGAGGGTGGTTGGAGCATTGGTTGGCGTTGGCATCCGGGCCAGACGTTCGACAAGCAACGCATTGCCGACTGGCTAACTGGCCTTAATTGGAAAAGAGCGAAACTGGTTATCCACAGCACGGAGGGCTGGGTGTCTGCGAATGCTCTGGATAATACCAAGCTGATTTGGCAGGCCAGCGAATGGCGTAAAGATTCGAGAATCGAACTGATCTTCGTCGATCCGCAAAATATTGATCAATTGCAGGCAGGTCTGGCGCGATGCCAAACCCAGTGATTCAGCTCAAGGCTTCCACTTCGTGTGTTCCTGCCGCCACTGACTCAGCTCGATGACTTCTGCCCGTGGCCTCTGCACTTCGACCACTGGCGGCGTATCGTCGAACGGTGCCGGGTAGGGCGCGAGTTCGATCTGCGCACTGTGCGCACCAAACTGGGTGATGGTGCCGTTATGCCGGGTTTCGCCGGTCACGGTGAATTCGAAGTTGTACACCCGCGCCAGTCGTCGGCGACCGTTGGCGTCCTTGATGAAACCGATCTTCTTCAGCGCGACGTTGCCATCGAGCAATTCGACCCGTACGTTCAGGCAATGCTGTTTGACCCGCTCCAGTGCGCGTTCGCGCAAGCCGTGGTTGTGCCACAGCCATGCGCCGGCAGCGGCAAACAGCATCAGCACAAAGATGTTTTCCAGGGTCAGCATCAACATCGAACTCCAAAAGATAGCGTCAGCTTAACTGCGTCGCCGGTCTGTCGTACAGGCTGCGTTTCGTCGCATA
>Ga0268266_10001588_pt1 | contig 26557 bp, 17 predicted proteins | sample KBSS13metaG_FD_190356 | JGI IMG/M metagenome (GOLD analysis project Ga0268266, IMG submission 190356) | Switchgrass rhizosphere microbial communities from Kellogg Biological Station, Michigan, USA - KBS S1-3 metaG (SPAdes) (version 2) | ecosystem: Host-associated > Plants > Roots > Rhizosphere... | reverse complement strand
AGCCCCTCCATGCCATCGTCGCCATCATACGTAACAATCGAGCCGGTGCCGCCCGCGGCGTCGAAATCGGCGCGGAAGCGCGCGTCGATGATGGCGTGGCTGATCTTCGCCCGCTCCAGGATGGTCGCGATCTCGCCGGGGCGGAGCATCGGCATGGTGGTGACGACCACGCCGCCCGCCTTCAGCACGCCGAGCCAGGACGCGAACAGCATGGCGTTGTTCGGCCCGCGCAGGAAGACGCGGTTGCCGGGGGCGAGGCCCTCCCGCTCGACCAGCAAGCGCGCGATCCGGTCCGACAGGTCCTTCATTTCGCCATAGGTCCAGGCGCCGGCATCGTTGAGGACGGCGAGGGCGTCCGGGTTATGCTTGTCGATCAACTCGACGGCGGCGTTGAGCCGCTCCGGATATTGGAGCTCCGGCAAGGTGAACAGGAATTCGGGCTGCGCCTCGGCCGGCGGGAGGAGGTCGCGGATGAAAGTGTCGGTCATCACGGCACCATTGCGAGCGTTTCGATTTCGATCTTGGCACGCGGCTCGACCAGGGCCGAGACGCCGACCACGGCCATGGCCGGAAAATTCTTGCCGATCAGTTCCTTATAGGCAGCGCCGATAGCGGGGAGGCTGTTCCGGTAGGCGTGGATGTCGGTGACGTACCAGGTCATGCGGACGATATGCTCGGGCCCGGCGCTGTCCTCGGCGAGGATGGCGAGAGTGTTGAGCAGGACCTGGCGGAACTGGCCGGCGAGGTCGTCCGTCTCGAACGTTTCCTCGGCGGTCCAGCCTACGACGCCGGCCGTGGCGATCAGGCGGCCGCTGGCGGAAATGCCGTTGGCATAGCCTTTGGGCCGGGGCCAGCCGGGGGGAAGCAGCGTCTTCATTTGCCGAACTCCGCCAGATGGTTGCGGGCGATCACCACCTTCTGCACCTCGGAGGCGCCCTCGTAGATGCGGAGAGCACGGACCTCGCGGTAAAGGCTTTCGACGATCACGCCGGTGGTGACGCCGAGCCCGCCGAAAATCTGGACGGCCTTGTCGATTACCTGCTGGGCGCTGTCGGTGGCGTGGAGCTTGGCGAGCGCCGCCTCACGGCTGGTGCGCCGGCCCTGCACGTCGCGGACCCAGGCGGCACGGTAGACCAGGAGGGCCGAGGCATCCACGTCCAGCACCATCTCGGCGAGCATGGACTGGACAATCGCATTGTCGGCGAGGGTGGCGCCCATCGACTTGCGGGTGAGGGCGCGGCCCGTGGCCTCGTCCAGCGCGCGGCGGGCGAAGCCGAGTGCCGCGGCGCCCACGGTGGTGCGGAACACGTCGAGTATCGCCATGGCCTGCTTGAAGCCCTGGCCGCGGTCGCCGAGCAGGGCCTCCGTGGGGAGGCGGACGTCGTCGAATTTGAGCGTGGCCAGGGGGTGTGGCGCAATGACCTGGATGCGCTCGCTCGCGTCGAGGCCCGGCGCGTTGGCGTCGAGGATGAAGGCCGACACGCCCTTCGCGCCGGGCGCCTCGCCGGTGCGGGCGAAGACGACGTAGAAATCGGCGATGCCGCCATTGGAGATGTAGGTTTTGGCGCCTTGGAGGCGGAAGCCGTCCCCGTCCGCATTCGCCGCGGTTTCTAGACTGGCGACGTCGGAGCCCGAGGTCGGCTCGGTCAGCGCGAAGGCCGCGATCTTTTCGCCAGAAGCGACGGCCGGGAGATAAGATCGCTTCTGCGCTTCGGAGCCGAACAGGCTGATCGTGCCCGAGCCGAGGCCCTGCATGGCGAAGGCGAAATCGGCGAGGCCCGAATGGCGCGCCAAGGTCTCGCGGATCAGGGCGAGGGAGCGGACGTCGAGCGCCTCGTTCACGCCCCCCCAGGCGGCCGGGACGCAGTAGCGGAGCCAGCCGCCGGCGCCGAGCTTGCGGACCAAAGCACGGCATTCGGCGTCGATATCGTCGCCATGCGCGTGCGTCAGCTCGGCTTCACACCAGCTCTCAAGATCGGCAGCGAGGCGCCTGTGCTCATCACCAAAAAAGGGCCAGTCGAGGAAGGAGCGGTCGGCCATCAATCGCCCTCGAACACCGGCGTCCGCTTTTCAGCAAAGGCCTCAAAGGCGCGTCGGAAGTCATTGGTCGCCATGCAGATTGCCTGCGCCTGCGCTTCCATTTCGATGGCCGTTTCCAGGCTCACCGCCCATTCGGTGTTGAGCTGGGTCTTGGTGATGCCATGGGCGAAGGTCGGGCCGTCGGCGAGGGCCCGGGCCTGGGCCTGGGCTTCGGCCAGCGGATCATCCGCCAGCCTGTTATGAAAGCCCCAGCGCTCGCCCTCATCGGCGGTCATGACACGGCCGGTGAAAAGCAATTCCGAGGCGCGGCCCTGGCCTATGATCCGGGGCAGGATGGCGCAGGCGCCCATGTCGCAGCCGGCGAGGCCGACGCGGGTGAAAAGGAAAGCCGTCTTCGTCCCGGGCGCGGCAATGCGCATATCCGAAGCCATAGCGACGATCGCCCCGGCACCGACGCAGACGCCGTCCAAAGCGGCGACGATCGGCTGCGGGCAGGCGCGCATCGCCTTGACCAGATCGCCGGTCATCCGGGTGAAATCGAGCAAGCCCGGCATCGCCATTTCGGTGAGCGGGCCGATGATCTCGTGCACGTCGCCGCCCGAGCTGAAATTGCCGCCGGCGCCGGCGACCACGACGACCTTCACCTCCCTGGCGTATACGAGCGCACGGAAGGTGTCGCGGAGCTCGGCATAGCTTTCGAAGGTGAGCGGGTTCTTTCGCTCGGGACGGTTCAGCGTCACCGTGGCGACGCCGTCCGCATAGTCCCATTTGAAATGGACGGGGCTGAAGGCTTCAGGATCCAAGGCTTTGTCCTTTCGCGATCGATCGCTTGAGGGCGCCGAGCGCCTGATAGAGGGTTTCGCGGGTCGCCGCATCCATGCCGGCCAGCAGGCCGTCGATCCAGTCATGATGGGCGGCGGCCAGGCGGGCGAAGTCCGCGCGGCCCTGCCGGCTGAGCCGGACGATGGAGGCGCGGCGGTCCGATGGGGAGGGGGCGATGCCCACCTGCCCATCGCGGGCCAGCTTCTGGACCAGCTGGGTCACATTGCCGTTGGAGACGAGCAGGGCGCGGGACAGCGCCCCCATGGTCATCCCCCCTGGATGGCGGTCGAGCGCGGCGAGCACATCGAAGCGGGCAAGGGTGGCGCCGCGCTGGCCGAGCCGGCGCTGCACGTCCTTTTCCATCGCCATGGTGCAGGAGAGCAAGCGCAGCCAGAGGCGGACGCTCGAGCGGTCCCCCAGCGCGCCGTCATGTTTCTCCCGGATCGCCAGCACTTCGGTCATTCGATCGGCACCGCCTCGCCATTCCGGTCGGAATAGATGATCTCTACCACCTTGGTGGCGATCTCGGCCGGCTGGATCAGGCGGCCGCAGGGATTGAAACCGCCCATCGAGGCCTTGACCTGTTCCTTGGTCATGCCCGTCATCTGGGCGGTCTTGGCCGCGCTCTCGTCGACCAGTTCCGTGTCCGTGAAGCCCGGGCAGATGGCGTTGGCGGTCAGGCTGGCGTTCGCATAATCCTGTGCGATCATGCGCATGAGGCCGACGGCCGCATGCTTCGCCGCGCCGTAGCCGGCGGTATAGGGAAAGCCGCGTAGCCCCGCCGTCGACGCGACGGTGACGATCCGCCCATGCTCCGCCGCGACCAGATCCTCCAGCGCCGCCTGGCAGCAGTGGAAGACCGCGTCGACGTTAACCGCGAACATCCTCCGCCAGGACTCGAAGTCCGTCTTGCCGAACGGCGCGCTCTCGGCGGCGCCCGCATTGGGAATGAGGATGGAGATCGGCCCCCGTGCCGCCCGCGCCGCCGTAAAGGCCGCGGCGACCTGGGCCGGGTCGGTCACGTCCGCGGCGATGCCGTTCGGGCCCAGATGCGCGGGCCGGCGGCCGATCCGGGTAACGGCTGCCCCCTCGGCCTCGAGGGCGTCGGCGATGATCGCTCCGATGCCGGTGCCGCCGCCGGTCACGACCGCATGCTGTCCCTGCAAGGTCATGCCTTGAGCTCTCCCTCTCTCTGCAAATTCCGGGCAAGCTGCGCCATGCCGCCCAGATAGGGCTTCGGCACCGCCACCCGCCGGTAATCCTGTTGCGCGGCGGCGCGCAGCGTCCAGCTCGGGTCGATCAGATGCGGCCGGGCCAGTGCGACCAGATCGGCGCGGCCGGCGGCGAGGATCGAGTTCACATGGTCGGGCTCGTAGATATTGCCCACCGCCATGGTGGTGACCCGGCCCTCGTTGCGTACCTGGTCAGCGAAGGGGGTCTGGAACATGCGGCCGTAGATCGGCTGGCAGTCCGCCCAAGTCTGCCCGGCGGAGACGTCGATCAGATCCGCGCCCGCGGCCCAGAAGGCGCGGCCGATCTCGACCGCATCGTCCGGAGTGATGCCGAGCTCACCCATCCAGTCGTTGGCCGAGATGCGGACCGACATCGGGCGGTCCTCGGGCCAGGCGGCCCGCATGGCGCTGAACACCTCCAGCGGGAAGCGGAGCCGGTTCGCCAGGCTGCCGCCATAATCGTCCGTCCGCCTGTTGGTCAGCGGTGTGATGAAGCTGGAGAGCAGATAGCCATGCGCGGCATGCAGCTCGATCATGTCGAAGCCCGCCTCCGCCCCGCGCCGGGTCGCGGCGACGAACTCGTCCACCACCCGGTCCATGTCGGCCCGGGTCATCGGGCTGGGGACCTGGTTGTCAGGGCTCCAGGGCACATCCGACGCGGCCAATAGCGGCCAGTTGCCGCTGTCCAGCGGCACGTCATACCCTTCCCAGCCGACCTTCGTGCTGCCCTTGGGGCCGCTATGGCCGAGCTGGAGGCAGAATTTCGCCTGGCTGTTGGCGTGGACATAGTCGGTGATCCACCGCCAGGCTTCGACATGTTCCGGCGCATAGAGCCCCGTGCAGCCCGGCGTGATCCGGCCCTCGGCGGAGACGCAGGTCATCTCCGTATAGACCAAGCCGGCGCCGCCCTGGGCGCGGGCGCCATAATGAACCAGGTGGAAGTCGTCCGGCATGCCGTTCTCGGCCGAGTACATGGCCATGGGCGAGACGACGATGCGGTTGGCCAGCTCGAGCGCGCGCAGGCGGAAGGGCGCGAACATGGGTGGCGCGGGCTCATTCTCGTCGCGGCCGCGGGCCCGGGACTGGAACCATCGCTCGACGCCTTCCAGCCAGTCGCGGTCGCGCAGCCTCAGATTTTCGTGGCTGACCCGCTGCGAGCGGGTGAGCAAAGAATAGGCGAACTGGATCGGCTCGAAATGCAGATAGCGGTCGAGCGTCTCGAACCATTCGGTCGAGTTGCGGGCGCTGTTCTGGAGCTTGAGCACCTCGAGGTTCCGCTCCGCCTGATATTCGGCGAGCGCGGCCTCGCGGGTGAGGCCGGGCCGGTTCAGCACCTCGGCCAGCTTGATCGCATCCTCGAGCGCGAGCTTGGTGCCGGAGCCGATCGAGAAATGCGCGGTATGGGCGGCATCGCCGAGTAGGATCAGGTTTTCGTAATCCCAGCGGCTGCAGACGATCCGCCGGAAATTGAGCCATGCCTGCGGTCCCGGCAAATGGGTCGCGTTGGACATGAGCGCATGGCCGTCCAGATATTTGGCGAAGATCCGCTCACAGAGCCCGATCGCCTCCGGCTGCTCCATCCGGTTCAGCCCGAGCCCGGCCCAGGTCTCCGGGTCCATCTCGACGATGAAGGTCGAGAGGCCGTCGTCGAAGCGATAGGCATGGGCCCAGACCCAGCCGGCCTCGGTCCGCTCGAACGCGAAGGTGAAGGCGTCGAAGACCTTCGCTGTTCCGAACCAGAAGAACTTGTTGCGGCGGACCTGCGCGTCGACGCCGAAATGACCGGCATAATGGTCGCGGATCCGGCTGTTCGCGCCGTCCGCCGCGATGACCAAATCGTAGCCCGACCAGTCAGCGAGGTCGGCGCTCGCCTCATGCTCGAAATGGAACCGCACGCCGAGCTCGCGGGCGCGCTCCTGCAAGATGTTCAGCAGCCGCTTTCGGCCGATGCCGATGAACCCATGGCCGGACGAACGGATCGCCTCCCCGTGCACATGAACGTCGATATCGTCCCAATGGGCGAACTCGCTGCTGATCGTCGCCCCGGACACGGGATCGTTGGCCATCAGATTCTCGACCGTCTGGTCGGAAAAGACGACACCCCAGCCGAACGTGTCGCCGGCGCGGTTGCGCTCGAAAAGGTCGATCTCGTGCGCGGGCTCGCGCAGCTTCATGGAGATGGCGAAATAGAGACCGGCGGGCCCGCCGCCGAGGCAAGCGATGCGCATCCCGCCTCCCGAAATGGTTTAGGGCTAAACTATCTGATCACTGATCTGCGTCAAGTAGTCGTTGCACCTCCAAATATTGGGACAGAAGTCGCGGTTTTCCGCCAATTCGTCTAGGCAAGCCAGTAACAATCCGTTAACCCGGCGAAACAGCGTCAGGGCGTTCGATTCTGGCGACAAAAACGGTGGGAGGCATTCATGCCAGTTCAGGGCAATCTTTTTTCCTTGGATGTCAGTGACAAGGCCTCCCGGCCCGGAGCAGGGGCGCGCCGCCGGGCGCTGCTGATCGGCACGGGGCTGCTGTTTTCGACGGCCCTCCCGACCACCGTTTACGCCCAGCAGGAATGCGGCGCGCCGCCGCCAGAAGGTGTGGTGACCTGCTCGCCCTCCGGCAACCCCTATTCCACCGGCATCAGCTATCCCAACGTCGTCCAGGACCTCACCGTGGTCCTCGAGCCCGGCGTGCAGACGATCAGCAACGTCAACGTCAATTCCACCACCCCGAACGTCGCCCTTCGGGTTGAGGGGCAAACCGATACCTTCGTCAGCTCGAACCAGAGTGGCTTGGCCGGCATCAACACCGTGTCGACGGGCGGGACGGTTTTCGTCGGCGCCGATAATGTGCTGACCACCGGCACCTCGGCCGCCGGCATCAACGCGCAGAGCCGCTCGGGCACCGAGGTCGTTGCCAATCTGGTCTCGACCACGGGTGATGGTTCGGCCGGCGTCATCGCGATCGCCCAGGGGTCCGGCTCCTATGCGGCCGGCGCGGTCAGCGTCACCACGGGCGCCGTTCTGACCCAGGGCGACAACTCCGACGGCATCATCGCCTCAGTCGGCGGCGGCAAATATGGCAGTGGTAGCGTGACCGTGAACAGCGGCACTCTGCTTACCACCGGCCAGGATTCCGACGGCATCGTCGTCACGGCCGGCGCAGGGTTCAAATATGGTGGGGCGGGCCCGATCACGATCAATTCGGAGTCGCTCTCGACGCTCGGCGACGACAGCAACGGCATCGAGGTGACCACCGCGTCCGGCCTGGTCGACATCAGCGGCGGCGCCGTATCGACCCAGGGCGACAACAGCCTCGGCGTCTCGGTCGTGGTCACCGTACCGCCGGTGCAAACGAGCGGCAGCTCGGCGGTCAACATCGACCTCGATTCTGTCAGCACGCTCGGTGACAACAGCACTGCCGTCAGCGTGACCGGCGGGCCCGCGGCGGTCAGTGTCAACGTCGACACGGTCTCCACCGGTGGCGACAATTCGGCCGGCGTCGTCGTTCTTCAGGGCATGGCGCCCGCGCCCCCGCCGCCTCCCGCGCCCGACTCGCCGCCGGGCGCCCCCGCTCTGGTCGGCCCGGCCGACGTCATTGGCGTTGGCCCCGGCGTCATTATCAACGTGGGCACGAGCAACACCGTGGGTGCTAACAGCCCCGCCGTCTCGGGCACGTCGAACAACGGCTTCGTGCAGATCATCAACGGGACCGCGACCACGCAGGGCGCGGACAGCGTCGCCGTCCGCGCGTCGGCCTTTGGCGATGTCGAGATCACCACGCAGAACGTTTCCACGCAGGGCGCGAACAGCGTCGGTATCTATGGGATCTCGCAGACCGGCTATGTCGTCATCAACGCCGGCACGGTCAGCACCCAGGGCGTCTTCTCCGACGGCATCATTGCCGATGCCGAGACCGACATCACCATCGATGTGAGTGGTCAGATCACGACCGCTGGCCAGTTCTCGACCGGGGTCGATGCCTATGCCCAAAATGGCAGCATCGACATCGCCACGGCGGGGATCACCACCGCGGGCGATTTCGCGGACGCGATCTATTCCAACGCCGGCTATGCCAACTCGGTAACCGTCAACGGCAACATCCAGACAAGCGGCGCCTTCTCGCGCGGCGTCTATGCCTATTCCTATGACGACATCGTCGACGTCACGACCAATGGCACGATCCGCACCGCAGGCGATTTCTCCCTCGGCATCCAAGCCGAGGGCTATGAAGGCGCCACGGTGACCGCCACCGGAGCGATCACCACGCTGGGCAACGAGTCGGACGGCATCTTCGCTTATGCCAGCAACGGCAATGTCGTCATCACCGCCACCAATGTCTCCACCGGCAATGACGACCCGAACACGGCCTCGACCGGCCTGTCGTCCGACGGCATTGTCGGCGTCGCCGACGCAGGCAACGTCACGATCGACGCGGATTCGATCACGACCCTGGGTGACCAGGCGTTCGGCGTGGTCTCGGTCGCGAATGGCACCTCCGACGTCGACGTCACGACGGTCAGCACGCGCGGCAACAATGCCCTGGGCATTTATGCTTATGGCGGCACCGCCGCGATCGTGACCAGCAACAGCGTCACCACGCAGGGTGCCAATGCAGCGGGCGTGCTCGCCATCCAGGGCAATCTCTCCACCCCGCTCGGCACCGCCGGCGCGTCGGTCAACGTCAACGTTGGCACGGTCAACACAGTCGGCATCAACAGCATCGGCGTCGGGGCCTATTCGGCAGACGGCCGGGTCGACGTCGTCGCGGGCAGCGTGACCACGGCTGGAGCCAATTCCACCGGTATCTCCGCGGAAGGGGAGCTCGACGTGAACGTCGCCGGCGCCAACGTCACGACGGCGGGCACCAACAGCCGGGGCATCGATGCTTATTCGGTGAATGGCGACGTCATCGTCACCTCGACGGGCACGATCCGGACCCAGGGCACGGGCTCCGCGGGCGTCAACGCCTACAGCTTCGGCGGGACCACGGTCACCGTCAACACGATCAATACGGCGGGCGCGAACAGCCCGGGCGTCTATGCCTATGGCGGCCAGGCGGTCAGCGTGACCGCGACCTCCGTCACCACCACCGGCGCCAATAGCGGGGGTATCCTCGCGATCCAGGGCAGCCCTCCCGCCCCGCCGCCGCCGCCGACCCCGCCGGCGCCTCCGGGGGCGCCTACGTTCAACGGCCCCGTCGCTCCCGCGGTGATCGGCGTCGGCCCTGGCGCCACGATCGTCAGCGGCACGAGCAACACCGCCGGCAATAACAGCCCGGCCGTGCAGGGCGTCTCCAACAATGGCTGGGTGCTGATCAGCAGCAACACGGCGACCACGACCGGCAACAGCAGCGGCGGCATCATCGCCGACGCCTTTACCGACGCGCGGGTGCTGAGCGGCACCGTGACGACGAGCGGCACCAGCTCCACCGGCATCGCGGTCGGGGCCTATTATGGTTATATCGACCTGCACAGCGTCAGCGTGACCACGTCGGGCGCCAATTCGGGCGGCATCCTGGCGATTGCCGGCGGGCCGACCAATGGCGGCGGGGACGTCTATATCGACAGCGGCGCGGTCGCGACCTCGGGCGCGAATTCCTCGGGCATTCTCGGGCTTGCAGGCCTTGGCACCAACGCGGCCGGCGGCGCTGTCGAGATCAACAGCGACAGCGTGACCACGCAGGGTGCCAATTCCCTCGGCATCGGCGCGCTGGCCTATGGCAATGTGACGATCAACAGCGGCACGGTCTCGACCGCGGGCGTCAACAGCCTCGGCATTTATGCCGGCTCTTATTATGGCGACATCGCCGTCACCTCGACGGGAGTGACCACGATCGGCGCTGGCGCCGCGGGCATCGTCACTTTGGCTTATGACGGCGATACCGTCATCACCTCAGGCACGATCAGCACGACCGGCATCGACGCCGATGGCATCTACGCGCAGGGCGCGGGCAACGTGACGGTCGGCTCGACCAGCATCACCACGACGGGCGAAGGCGCGTCCGGCATCGACGTGACCGCGATCGGCGGCAATGCGGCGGTGACCAGCGGCACGGTCCGGACGTCGGGCGATTATACCTATGGCATCGACGTCTACACGTTCGACGGCAACGCCACGGTCACGAGTACCAGCGTCACCACCTCCGGCTACGTCGCCGGCGGCATCAGCACGACCGCGATCTTCGGCGACACGATGATCACCAGCGGCTCGGTAACCACCACCGGCGACTATAGCGACGGCATCAACGCCTTCGCTTATGAGGGCAACATCACCGTCACCAGCACCGGCCCGGTGAGCACAACCGGTTATGCGTCGGACGGCATCGACACGTTCAGCTATTATGGCAACATCACGATCACCAGCAGCGGCGCGATCACTACCACCGGCGACCAGTCGACGGCGATCGAGAGCCAGGCCTATGGCGATGGCAACATCCAGATCACCAGCAGCGGGGCAATCAACACTGCGGGTGCGGACAGCCGCGCTATCTATGCCTTTGCCGAAAATGGCTCGGTCACGGTGGCCAGCACCGCCGCGATCCGGACCACAGGCGTTGACGCTGATGCGATCTACGCGGTTGGCTTCGATGCGGTGACGGTCGGCGCGACCTCGCTGACCACGACCGCCGCCAATTCGAGCGGTATCATTGCTGTCAGCACGAATTCCTCGGTCGCCATCACCAGCGGCACGATCAGCACCGCCGGCGCCGGCTCAGGGGCCATATATGGCCGCACCTTCGGAACCGCCGATCTGACGATTACCAGCTCGGGCATCACGACCGGCGGCGCCAACAGCGTGGGGATAACGGCGGTTTCTGGCAGGGCCGCCACCATTACCAGCGGCAACATCACGACCGCTGGCGCGAACAGCAGCGCCATAACCCTGACCAGCGTCAATAACGCCTCGGTCACCAGCACAGGCGCGATCGCGGTCACCGGGACCAACTCGGACGGCATCGTCGTCACCAGCAGTGCCGGCTCGGTCAATGTCGACGTCAACAATCTCAGCGCGACCGGCGGCGGCGCGGACGGCGTCATCGTCAGCTCCGCGACTGGCGCCACGGTCACGGTCCGCGGCCTGCTGGACGCCCTTGCGTTCGACGTGTTCGCGACCGGAGGCGCGACGACGGTGAACACCACTGCGACCGGAACGATCCGCGGCCGCGTCCAGCTGACCAACAGCGGCGACACGGTGAACAATGCCGGGACGTTCGACGCGATCAATGACAGCGCGTTCGGCGGCGGTACCGACGTGTTCAACAACAGCGGCACGACCCGCTCGGTCAATGGCGTGGTGAATTTCACCGCGCTGGAAACCTTCAACAATCTCGCGACCGGCCGCGTGGACATGCGCGATGGCGCGGTCGGCGACCGGCTTAACGTCAGCGGGGCCTATGTCGGCAGCACCGGGAGCCGGCTGCAGGTCGACGCCAATCTCGCGACCAACACGGCCGACGTGCTTGGCGTGGGCGGTGCGGCGACCGGCTCGACGATCCTCGACGTCGCGTTGCTGAGCCCGTCCATCTTCAACCTGACCGGCACGCTTGTGGTCGATGCGGGAACGGGGACGAGCTCGAGCGCCTTCACGCTCGCCGGCGGCATTCAGAACTTTCCGTACATCCGGCTGAACCTGCTGTTCGATGCGCCGAACAACAATTTCCTGATCCAGGCGCTGCCCGACCAGCCTGTGTTCGAGACGATCGAGCAGGCCGAAATGGCCACCAATTTCTGGTACCATAGCGCCGATGCGATCTCCGCCCAGCTTGAGGCGGCCCGCGACGGGACCAACCCGGCAGGGACGGTGCGGAGCAACAATCTGACCGGCGACGGGCGCTTCGGCGGCTGGGTCCAGGTCGTGGCCGGCAATGTCGAGCGTGAAGCGGCCCAGAGCTTCACCGGCGGCGGCGGGACCACCATCTTCGACACCAGCTACGAGCAGGATTATCAGGGTGTCCAAGCTGGCCTCGACTGGCAGAGCGGCGGCACGATCGTCGGCCTCAGCTTCGGCTATGGCAAGTCCGAGGCCGATTTCGATGTCACCGGCAACCGGGTCGACATCGATGGCTACAATCTCGGCGCCTATGTGGCCTTCGAGTCCCGCGGCTTCTTCTTCAACGCGATCGCCAAGGTCGACTGGATGAATGTCGAGGCGACTCCGGGCGGCAATCTGCTGGCCGAGTTCGACGCTTCCGCCTGGGGCGTGCGCGGCACCGCCGGCTATCGCTTCCACAGCGGCAACGTCTTCTTCGAGCCGTCGGTCAGCCTGTCCTGGGTGAACGTCGATATCGACGATTACAGCGTTGCCAACGCCTCGGTCGTCTTCGACGATATCGAGAGCTTCCGCGGCGCGATCGGCATCCGGGTCGGCGGTGACTTCCGGTCCGGGAACGGCACCTGGTCGCCCTCCCTGGGCGTTTACGCGATCGAGGAATTCTCGGGCGACAACAATGCCATCTTCACGCTCGGGCCGTCGGTCGCGCTCTCGCAGGATGCGCCGGGCACCTATGGCCAGGCGACGGCGGGGGTCAGCTACACGACGGGCCGGCTCGAAGCCTTCGTCCGCGGCGAGCTGGACTTCGGCGGCGAGCGCGAGGGCCTCAGCGGCCGCGCCGGTATCCGCCTGCGCTTCTGATCGCGGGGCATGACCGGAGACGGCACGCCGGCGAGCGGCGAGGGGTTTGACGTCCGCGTCGCCTGGCGGCGCGACGACCTTCGCATCGAGGCCGATGCCATCGCTTTGTGGAATCAGCCCGGCGTCCTGCCCGCTGACGTGAGGCCAGAGGTCCGCGCCAAGCAGCTCGTCGCCGCGGCCTATAGCGGCGACCGGCTCGCGGCGGTGGCGACGGCGGTGCCGGAGCAGGTGAATTTCCTGCACGCGCGCATGCTGGTTCTGCGGGGCATGACGGCGCCCGACTTCCGCCGGAGCCATGCCCAGGTCGCGCTCACGCTGCCGGTGAAGGAGATTCTGGAGACCTGGGCCGCGGCCCATCCGGAGGAGCGGGTTGCGGGCGTGATCGGCTTCGTGGAGCCAGGCATCTGGGGCGAGATGTACCGTATGCCGGTCGCGCCGCCCTGGCCGCTGACTTTGGTCGCCTATACGCATGACGGCCTGCAAGTCCGCGCTGCCTGGTTCGATCACTTCCGGTTCGACTGAGGAGAGCAGGGTGAGCGCCAGTCCGGAAGAACTGATCCCCGGGTTCGAATTGCGGCCCGCCTGGCGACGCGACGACGCGCAGGTCGAGGCTGATGCCGTCGCCTTCTGGAAGCGTCTCGACATCCTGCCCGCGGACGTTTCGCCTCAGCAACGGGTGAAGGAGCTGATCGCCGTCGCCTACAAGGATGGCCAGGTGGTCGGCGTGAACACGGCGACGCTCGAGCGGGTCGAGCAGGTCCGGGCCCGGCTCGCCATGCTGCGCGGCGCGGTCGATCCCGAGCATCGCCGCACCCATGTCGCCATGGCGCTAACTCTCTATTCGCGCGCCTTGCTGGAGCGCTGGTCCGCGGAGAATCCGCACGAGCGGTTGGCCGGCCTTGGCGGGATTATCGAGAGCGAGCAGCTCGCCGAGCGGGGCAAGCAGCCTTATTGGCCACAGACCCGTTTCATCCTCGCCGGCTTTCTGAAGGACGGGCGGCAGCTCCGCCTGTCCTGGTTCGAGGATTTCCGGATCGATGCCTGACCCGGCCTGGCCGGCTTAACCGGCCTGCGCCACCAGCGGCCCGAATTCGGGATCGAAGGAAATCAAGCTGTGGATGTCGGCGGACTGCACGCCGAGGGCCATCGGGCAGCGAACTTCCGGAATAACGGTCACATCGAACAATTCCTTGATCGCGCCGTTCAGCCGGATCCACTCGACCAGGTCGCCGCTCCTGAGGTCGACGATGCAGACCCCGCACCAGGGCTCGCCGTCACGCTTCTTCAGCTCGTCCTGGAGCTGCAGCCCGGCAAAGGCGCCGTCGCGCGGCAATGAGACGGTGGCGATCGCATAGCCATTGTGGATGGCGAGGCCGCGTAGGAAGCCCGGGCAGAAGGCGATGTCCGTCTTCTCCCCGCTCTTCGGGTCGACGCGCGCGATCTGGCCGCGGCCGCTGTCCAGCAGATAGATGCCGTCCGCGGTTACGCGCGGGCTGTGTGGCATGCTCAGCTGGTCGGTGACGATCCGATTGTCGCGGACGTCGATCAGCACGCCGCCCTCGTGCCGCCGGTCGCGCCAGCCGTTGATCATATCGGAGCGACTGACCGCCGTGACATAAGCGGGCGCGCCGTCCTCCATGGCGAGGCCGTTCAGATGGCAGCGATCCTCGGCGGCGAGGCGCGAGATGAAGGGCGGCTTCCACAGGGGGCGGAAGCCGTGGGTCACGCTCATCGTCGCGATGCAGGAGAATTTGGTGTTCACGAAGATGACGCGGCCGGCCTTGTCCACATTGAGTTCGTGCACGTCGATGTCGCCCGTGGTCTGGGCGTTGCGCGGGACGTAGAGCCGGTCGAAATGCTCGTTCGCCCGCTCGTGCGGAGCGAGCACGTTTTCGAGGCGCCAGATCTGGAAGAGCGAGCCGACATAGAGGCGCTGCGGGGTCGCGTGCAGGCCCATGGCGCGCACATAATTCTGCTGATGAAAGCTCACCTGGCCATTGGGCAGCATGCCGACGAGGAAGAGCTGGCCGGTCTGGTAGGAACTGAAGGCAAGGCTGCAATTGTTGCGGATCAGCCAGTTGCCGAAGCCCCGCGAAACGCTGATCTGCGTCTGGTTGGCGGCGGGCTGGGCTGGCTGCGGCGCGGGCTGGGCTTCTTCGACCGCGACGTCCGGAGCGGTCTCGCTGTCCTGGGCGCCGGTTTTCTTCCTAGCCATTCGTCCCCCAATATCTCGGTTTCGGGCGGACCTTAAAGACTATTCCCGTCCGTTCAACACCTCGACCGGCCGCGCCGGAGCGGGGTTGGGTCCGTCTGGGATCCTGATCTCGGTCAACAAAGCTTTGCAAATCATTGCCCTTTCGTTAACCATTACGGCTCCGTTGGAACGTGCGATTCCGGCGATGAACGGGTGGAGGCATGAATGACGGTTCAGGGCCATGCTTTTTCGTTTAGCTCCAATGAGAAGCACGAAACGTCCGCGGGACGGTTCCGGCGCAGGGCGCTGCTGATCGGCGCCGGCCTCCTAGTCTCGACCGCCCTCCCGTCCACGGCTTATGCCCAGCAGGAATGCGGCGCGCCGCCGCCGGGTCCCGGCAGCACCGTCACTTGCCCGGATCTGGGCGGTGCGACTTATTCCTCGGGGATCACCTACACGAATCTTGTCGAAGATCTGACCGTCGTCATCGATCCCGGCGTCATCGTGACCGACACTCTCACGGTCGCCTCCACGGCGGGCGCGGCCAATCTCTCGGTCCTCGGCCGGACGAACACCCTGATCGCCACCAGCCTCGACGCCAATGACGGAGCGATTGTCGGCACAACGAACGGCTTCGTCTATGTCGGCCTCGACGGGATCAGCACGACCGGCAACGATGCCGCAGGCATTGAGGCGTCCAGCAACAACGGCACCACCGTGTTTGTCGGCGGCGTCTACACGTATGGCAATTTCAGCCGCGGGATCGACGCCCGGGTCACCGGCACGAGCACGCTCGACGAGGGTATTGCGGGCCTCGTCGTCGATGCGGGCAGAATTGATACGGTCGGCGCGTACAGCGAAGGCATCTTCGCGCAGAATTTCGACGGGTCGGTCACGGTCACCGCCGGTACTGTCCAGACGCGGGGCGAGAATAGCGAGGGCATTGTCGCTTATGGCGGAAGCGAGGTCAGCGTCACCGCCAATTCGGTGACCACCGCCGGGATTAATTCCGATGCCATCGTCGCCAATACGGACTTTGGCGGAGTCACGGTCAATGCCAGTTCGGTGTCGACGAGCGGCGACAATTCGCTCGGCATCGACGCCAGCGCCGGCAAATATGGCGACACCAACATCCGGGTGAATTTCGTCGATACGGCAGGCGATTTCTCCCCGGGCATCTTTGCCACGGCGTCGGATGGCAGCGTCGTCATCGATGCCGGTTTCGTCACGACCGAGGGCATGAATTCCAGCGGCATCACCGCGCTCGCCAGCAAGTATAACGGCTCGGCGTCGGTCACCGCGGGCACGGTGACGACCGGCGGCGACAATAGCACCGGCATCTACGCGGCCGCCGGCATCAACGTCACCGTCACCGCGACCGGCGCCATCTCGACCACCGGCGACAATTCGGCCGGCATCGACGCGCGCCAGCTCGAGGAAGATGACGACGACGATCAGATCGAGTTCGCCGGCGAGGCCTCTCAGCACATCATCGGCGTCGGCCCGGGCGTCTATGTCACCAATGACGAGATCACGACGACCGGCGACAACAGCCCGGGCGTAAACGGCTATTCGCAGAACGGCTTCGTCTCGATCACCAGCGGCGCGGTCGACACGTCCGGCGAGAATAGCGACGGCATCATCGCCGATGCGCAGACCGACGTTTCCGTCACCAGCGGCGCGATCATCACCCGCGGCGATTATTCCGACGGCATCGTCGCCGACGCCAATAGCGGCTACGCGATCATCGACAGCGGCACGATCACCACGAGCGGCAAATATTCCGACGGCATCGATGTCTTCGCGGACGACAATATCACGATCACGTCCACGTCCGTGACCACGTCCGGCTATGAGAGCGACGGCATCCTGGCGCTCACGCCCGAGGGCAATATCGGGATCACGAGCGGCACGGTGAACACGTCTGGCGACTATGCGACCGGAATCGACGCCGTCTCGGGCGACGGCAACGTCACCATCACCAGCGGCTCGGTGAGCACGACGGGCTATGAGAGCGAAGCGATCTTCGCCAGCTCCAAATATGGCGATGTCACCATCACCAGCACGGGCACGGCTTCCACCACGGGCGATGACAGCCCGGCCATCACGGCCACAAGCAAATATGCCGACGTGAGTGTCACGAGCAACATCGTGACCACGACCGGCGAGAACAGCATCGGCATCAGCGCGATCGGCGGCGAAAGCGTTTCCGTGACGTCGACGTCGGTCACGACGACCGGCGACAACAGCGCGGGCATCTATGCCTATAGCGGCTTTGTGCCGGAGGAGCCGGAGGAAGAGCCGCTGGGCACGCCGGCCGGCGCAAGCGCCGCCAATGGCGGCGGCCCCGTCGCGCCGAACGTGATCGGCGTCGGCCCCGGCACGACAATCGTCAGCGGCACCAGCAACACGGCCGGCAGTAACAGCCCGGCGGTGGTCGGCGTCTCGGCCAATGGCTGGGTGCTGATCAGCAGCAACACGGCCGGTACCACCGGCAATGGCAGCGCCGGCATCGTCGCCGACGCCTATGGCGACGCGCGCGTCCTGAGCGGCACGGTGACGACCACCGGCACGAACTCCACCGGCATCACGGTCGGTGCCTATTACGGCTATATCGACCTGCACAGCGTCAGCGTCACGACCTCGGGGACCAATGCGGACGGCATCGTCGCCATCGCCGGCGGCCCGGTCAATGGCAGCGGGGACGTCTATATCGACAGCGGCAGCGTCACGACGACAGGCAATAACTCAACCGGCATCATCGCCCTGGCAGGCGCCGGCACGAATGCGACTGGCGGGGCGATCGAGATTCACAGTGCCTCCGTTTCGACGCAGGGCAGCGCCTCGGACGGCATCGTCGCGATCGCCTATGGCGACATCGAGATCGAAAGCGGGACCGTCACCATCGGGGGGGCGAACAGCGTCGGCATCTATGCCGCGTCCGATTATGGCAATGTCGCGATCACGAGCGGCACCGTGACGACGACGAACACCAACTCCGCAGGCGTTGTCGGGCTGGCCTCTTCCGGCGATGTGACGATCGGCAGCGGCACGGTGAGGACCAGCGGCGCAACTTCCGCGGGAATCTATGGCGCCGCTTATTATGACGTGACCATCACCAGCACCACGGTCGGCACGACGGGTGCGGGCAGCCAGGGCATTCATGCCTATTCGTTCCTGGGCGACATCCTCGTGACCAGCGGGACGGTGACGACCGTGGGCGACAACAGCATCGGCATCTACGCTTATGCCTTCGCCCTCGGCAGCACCACCATCAACAGCACCAGCGTCTCGACGGCGGGAGCCAATTCAGTCGGCATTTACGGCTATGCCTATGGTGCAAACGTGACGATCACCAGCGGCGCGGTATCCACCACCGGCGCCAGCAGCACGGGCATTTATGGCCTCGCGACGGGTGGGGGCTCCACAACGATCACCAGCGGCAACGTGACCACAACCGGCTTTGGCAGCGACGGCATTTACGGCGTTTCGGTCGGCGGGAATGTCGTGATCACGAGCACCGGCACCGCCCTGGCGGGCGGGCAGAGCGCAGACGCGGTCGATGCCTATGCCAATGGCGGCAACATCACGATCACCAGCAACATCGCCAGGACCACCGGTAATGGCGGGAGCGCGGTCGAAGCGGTCAATTTCAGCGGCAATATCGCCATCACCAGCACCACCGCCAGCACGACCGGCACCGGCAGCGTTGGCATTTACGCCGCTGCGATCGGCAACATCACGGTCGGCAGCACGACGGTAACCACCGCCGGTGCCGGCAGCCACGGGATCGACACCGAGGCGAGCGGCACGATCACTGTGACGAGCGGCAGCGTCACCGCATCGGGGGCGGGCTCGATCGGCATCCGCGCGGACGCCGACGGCAATGTCGGCGTCACCAGCACCGGCACCGTCTCAAGCACCTCGCAGGGCATTCTCGGCACCTCCTCGGCCGGCAATACGACGATCGCCAGCAATGTCGTCAGCACGAGCGGGGCCAATGCTACCGGTATCGTCGGCAATAGCGACACCGGCAATGTGACGATCACCAGCACCAATGTGACCACGAGCGGAACCAATTCCAACGGCATTTCCGGCAGCTCAGGCATAGCAGGCACGGGCGTGGTCACGATCACGAGCGGAACCGTGACCACGACGGGCGACTTTGCCGCCGGCATCCTCGCGCAGAGCGGCGGCATCGTCTCGATTACGAGCACAAACATCAACGCCGCCGGCCGCGGCATTCAGGCCCTTTCGAACAATGTCGCGACGGTGACCAGCGGCAATGTCACGACGACCGGCGCGACCGGCACGGGCATCGGCGTTTCCGCGCTGAACGGCGCGACGGTCACCAGCACCGGCTCGGTGACAACGAACGGCGGCGCAATCGGCATTCTCGCGACGTCAACCAACGGCGCGGCCATTGTCGATGCAAACAATGTGAGCGTGGCGGGGGCAAATAACGCGATCCAGATCACTGGCGGGACGACTGGCACCGTTACCGTGCGCGGGTTGGTTCTCTCCACCGGCGGCTTCGAAGTCTTCGCGCTCGGCGGCGCGACGACGGTCAACACCACTGCATCCGGCATCATCCGCGGCCAGGTCTCGCTGACCGCCAATGCCGACATCGTGAACAATGCCGGCACCTTCAACGCGATCGGCGACAGCCAGTTCGGCGCCGGCACGGACGTGTTCAACAATAGCGGTCAGACCACTTCGTTCGCCGGCGTGGCGAATTTCCTCGCGCTCGAGACCTTCAACAACAGCGCGACCGGCCGGATCGACATGCGCGACGGCGCGACCGGCGACCGGCTCAACGTCAGCGGGAACTATGTTGGAACCTCCGGCGGGCGCCTGCAGTCGGACGTCAACCTCCAGACTTCGGTGGCTGACATACTCGGCGTGGGCGGCGCGGCGACCGGCTCGACGACCCTGGAGGTCGTCCACCTCGCGACGCCGGTGTTCAATTTCGCCGGGACGCTGGTCGTCGACGCGGCGGCCGGGACGAGCGCGAGCGCCTTCACGCTCGCCAGCACCGCGACGCCCAACCCGCTCGTCCAGGTGGCTCTGCTGTTCGACGCGCCCAACAACAACTTCCTGCTGGTGGGCCTGCCCACCCAGCCGGTGTTCGAGACGGTCACGTCCGGTGAGGCGATGATCAATTTCTGGTATCAGAGCGCCGACGCGATCACCATTCAGCTCGAGGCGGCGCGTGACGGGAGCGCGGCCCCGAACACGGTGCGAACCAACAGCCTGGCCGGCAATGGCCGCTGGGGCGGCTGGGTGCAGCTCTACGCCGGTAATGTGGACCGGGAGAGCAGCCAGGTGTTCCAGGGTGGTGGCCAGACACTTGGCTTCGACACCAGCTACGAGCAGGATTTCCAGGGCGTCCAGGCCGGCATCGACTATCAGTCCGGCGGCACGATCCTGGGCGTCAGCTTCGGTGCGGGCCGGTCGGAGGTCGATTTCGACGTCACGCTGAACGGCCTCGACATGGATGGCTACAATTTCGGCGCCTATGCGGCCTTCACCTCGGGCGGCTTCTTCATGAACGCCCTCGTGAAGGTCGACTGGGTGAATGCCGATTCCGAGCTCGGCGCCGGCCTTGCCACCCAGTTCGACGCGACCGCCTGGGGCCTGCGCGGCACACTCGGCTATCGCTACGAGAGCGGCAACATCTTCCTCGAGCCGTCGGTTCAGCTCTCCTGGATCAATGTCGATATCGACGATTACACGATCGGCGGCGCGACCGTGCAGTTCGACGACATCACCAGCTTCCGCGGCCAGGCCGGCGTGCGCTTCGGCGGCGACTTCCGGAGCGGGAGCGGCACCTTCTCGCCCTTCATCGGCGCCTATATCGTCGAGGAGTTTGACGGCGACATCTCGAACAGCTTCACGCTCGGCCAGGCGATCAATATCACCGAGCAGGAGCCGGGGACGTTCGGCCAGGGCGTGATCGGCCTGAACTATTCGACCGGGTCGCTGGAGCTGTTCCTGCGCGGCGAGGCCGATTTCGGCGGCAAGCGCGATGGCCTTTCCGGCCGGGCCGGGCTACGCATCCGCTTCTGACGAAGGGCGCGGCCCGCAGGAGCAAGGATGTCGGAGCAGCAGGCGAGGGAAATGGCGGCGGGCTACGACCTGCACGCCGCATGGCGCGCGGACAATGCCCAGTTCGAGGCGGATGCGATCGCGTTCTGGCAGCGGCTGTCGCTGCTCCCGCCGGGCGTCGATCCGGACGCCAGGGCCAAGGAACTGGCGGCGGTCGCCTATCGGGATGGCGAGCTGGTCGCGGTCAGCACGCTGGCGGTGACGCGGCTCAAGCAGGTCGGCGCGAATGTCGCCATGCTGCGCGCCGCCACCGACCCCGAGCATCGCCGCGCGCATCTCGCCAATGCCCTGTCCATCTTTACCCGGGAAGTGATCGAGGCCTGGGCGACGGACCACCCCGAGGCACGGATCGGCGGGATGGGCGCGGTGATCGAGAGCGAGAATCTGCGCGGGCGCGAAAAGGAGCCGGTCTGGCCGACGACGAAGATGATCCTGATCGGCCACCTGCCGAACGGCCGCCAGCTCAGGCTCTACTGGTTCCCGGACTTCCGGCTGGACTGAGGCGCGCCGGCGCGAAAACGGCGCGGCACCCTGGGGGGCACCGCGCCGTCTCGTATCGCCTCGAAGCTGACGACGATTAGTCGAACAATTCCTCGAAGAAGGACTTGCGGCGGTGCGGACGGTGACCATGGCTGCCGTGATGGCGGCGGCCGTCATCGTCCCCGTAAAAGGCCGGGCGCGCGGCATAGGGATCGGGCGCGCGCTGCACGCCCGGCGGGGGCGCCTGCGGCACGGGCCCGGCCTGCGGAGCAGGGGCAGCCTCCTGGGCGGCGTTGCGCTCGATGATCTTGTCGAGCTCACCGCGATCGAGCCAGACACCGCGGCATTGCGGGCAATAGTCGATCTCAACGCCCTGGCGGTCGCTCATCACGAGCGGGACCTTGCAGACAGGGCACGGCATTCCAACGGCGGCATTCGTCATTACAGACTCCTGGGTCTTGATATTGTGGGTGCAATTAGTGAGCGTGCCCGGAAGGCACAATGGGCGAGCGCACGGGCGCCCGGCCCAGGGGAGCTCAGCGCGGCGGCGGCGGCACCGGAAAAATGATCCGGGCGTAGCGGTTGAACGGATCGGGCACGCCGTCCGGGGTCATGACCTGCGGCGCATTCTCGCCGACCGGCCGGAGCGTGATCACCGCCGGCGGGATACCGTGCGCGATCAGCGCGTCGGCGACGGCGCGGGCGCGGCGCTGGGTGATGCGCCGATTGGCCTCCATGTAGCCGCTGTGATCGGCATTGGCCAGGATCTCGACCGTGACCCGGCCGTTCCGGCGATAATCCTCCGCCATGCTGCGGACGACGGCCACGCCTTCGCCCTCCACCCGGGCGCTGCCGACGGCGAAATAGACGGTGGCGGGGCCGGTCTCCGGCCAGGGGCGCGGGCGGACCTGCGCCGGCGCGGCCTGCGGCTCTGGCGGGGCCGCCGGCGCGGACGGAATCGCGGCCTGAAACAGCAATGCCAGAGCGAGCGCGAACCAGGCCATGCGCCTACATAGGGCGCCGGCGCGCGGGCGCAACGTACGTCTGGCGGCAAGGGCGAGGAAACCGGTTACCATTTTGCGGGGCGATGGATTAGAAAGCGCAGCAAAGGGGAGGGACGCGGTGGCGCACAGGATCATCTGCTTCGGCGAGCTGCTGCTTCGGCTGACCGCGCCGGGCCGGGAATTGCTGCTGCAGAGCGGGCGGCTCGACGTTCATGTCGGCGGGGCCGAGGCCAATGTCGCGGTGGGGCTGGCGCGGCTCGGCCATGACACAAAGATGGTGAGCCGGGTCCCGGCCAATGCGCTGGGCGATGCGGCGGCGGGGGCGCTTCGCCGCTTCGGAGTGCACACGAATGGCGTCGGCATCGGCGAGGGGCGGATGGGCCTCTATTTCCTGTCGCCGGGCGCGGGACTCAGGCCCTCCGACATCGTCTACGACCGGGAAGGCAGCGCCTTCGCTCTGGCCCGGGCCGAGGAATTCGACTGGGCCACTTTGTTGGACGGTGCCGATTTGCTGCATATGTCCGGGATCACGCCGGCGCTCGGGCCCCGCTCCGCCGCCGCGGCGAAGGCGGCGGCCGTGGCCGCGAAGGCGAAGGGCATCGCCATTTCCTTCGACGGCAATTACCGGGCGCAGCTCTGGCGCCGCTGGGACAGCGATCCCGCCGCGATCCTGAAAGAGCTGGTCGGCAAGGCGGATATCCTGTTCGGCAACCATCGCGACATCTCGCTCCTGCTCGGGCGGGAATTCAGCGGCGACGGGCCGGAGCGGCGGCGCGAAGCGGCCGAGGCGGCGTTCGACGCCTTTCCCGGGCTGAACCTGATCGCCTCCACCGCCCGCCATGTCACCGACGCGGACACGCACCGTATCTCTGCCCGGCTCGACGGGCGCGCGAGCTGGGCACAGACCGAGGAGAAGGTGGTCGCGGGCATTGTCGACCGGATCGGCGCGGGCGACGCCTTCGCGGCGGGCATCCTGCACGGCATGCTGAGCGACCAAGATCTCGACCGGACCGTCCATGCCGGCCTCGCGCTCACCTGCCTGAAGCACAGCCTGCCTGGCGACGCGAGCCTGTTCGGCCAGCGCGACATCGACGCATTCCTGGCCGGAGAGCTGGACGTGCGGCGCTAGAGTGGCCGACCCGATTACATCGGACCGAACACTCTAGTTCTTTGCTTTTCCGCGATTTCCGAGTCGTCGAATGAGGTCATTCGACTAGAAATCGCTCTAGCGCCGCCGCCGCGGCCGGTCAGGGAGCCGCTCGAACGCGTTCAACGGACAGGCGGAGGCGGTGCGGATGGTCATGGTCTCGCCGCGCGACGGATCGACCACGCGGAGCAGGTCGCCCTGGCAGAGGTTGCTGCCGTTGAGCTCGAAGCCGAGCGCGCCGAAGCCGTTGCCGGCCTGGCGGAGGCCGGGGCAAGGGGCGGACAGGCGGTTGCGGTAGCCGCGGCCGCCCAGCAGCTCGAAGCGGAGGCTCTGCTCGTCCTCGACGACGCGCGCCACGATCGAGCCGTTGGGAATGCAGGCGCGGCTGTCGCCGGTTTTTTCGGCGGCCTTCTGCTCGGCGCCACCATCGTCGATGGCCGGGCCGATGCCGATCGCCAGCAAGCCGGCGAAGGCGATGGTAAGGCGTTTCTGCATGGCCTTTCTCCCACAGGCCCGTCCGGCACATTCTCCACTTGCGGGAGACACCGGTGTCATAGGATGATAGTCGTATGACCAGGCCGCTGCAACTCGATCCCGACCGGCTCTTCCCCGCCGAGCCGCGCACCCGCGATATCGCCCGCGCGCTCTATGCGCCGATAGGTGGCCTGCCGATCATCAGCCCGCACGGTCATACCGACCCAGCCTGGTTCGCCACCAACGAGCCCTTCGCCGATCCGGCGTCGCTGCTGATCGTCCCGGACCATTATGTCTTCCGGATGCTCTATTCGCAGGGCGTGCCGCTGGAGGCCTTGGGGGTGCCGAGCGTCGACGGCAGTCCGGTCGAGACCGATCCCCGCAAGATCTGGCGCCTGTTCGCCGGACACTATCATCTGTTCCGCGGCACGCCCTCGCGGCTCTGGCTGGACTGGGTGTTCGCGGAGGCCTTCGGTCTCGATGTCCGGCTCGAGCCCGAGACGGCCGATCATTATTACGACGTGATCGACGCGGCACTGAAGACGGACGCCTTCCGCCCGCGCGCCTTGTTCGAGCGCTTCAATATCGAGCTGATCGCGACCACGGAAAGCCCGACCGACCCGCTCGATCATCACCGGGCGATCAAGGCGAGCGGCTGGGGCGGACGCGTCGTCACCGCTTATCGGCCCGATCCGGTGATGGACCCGGACTTTCCGGGTTTCGCACGGAATCAGGAGACGTTCGCCGCGCTTGCGGGCGAGGATATCTCGACCTTCGCCGGCTATCTGCGGGCGCATGAGAACCGTCGGGCCTGGTTCCGGGAGATGGGCGCGACCTCGACCGATCACGGCCATCCCAGCGCCTTCACCGCCGATCTGCCGCGCGGTGAGGCGGAGGCACTCTACGGCAAGATCCGCAGCGGCACCTTCACCCCGGCGGAGGCGGAGCTGTTCCGCGGCCAGATGCTGACCGAAATGGCGCGGATGAGCATCGAGGACGGGATGGTGATGCAGCTTCACCCCGGCGTGCATCGCAATCACAATGATACAATCCTCGCCCGTTTCGGCCGCGACAAAGGCGCTGACATGCCGGGCGCCACGGAATTCGTGCGGGCACTGAAGCCCCTGCTCGACCGGTTTGGCAACGACCCGCGCCTGACGCTGATCCTCTTCACGATCGACGAGGACGTCTATTCGCGCGAGCTGGCGCCGCTGGCCGGCCATTATCCGGCGCTTCGGCTTGGCCCGCCCTGGTGGTTTCATGACAGCCCCGAGGGCATGCGCCGGTTCAGGGAGCGCGCGACCGAGACGGCGGGTTTCTACAACACAGTCGGCTTCAATGATGACACCCGCGCCTTCCTTTCCATCCCGGCGCGGCATGATGTGGCGCGGCGGATGGATTGCGCCTTCCTTGCCCGGATGGTGGCGGAGGGCCGGCTGGAGGAGGATGAGGCGCATGAGGTGGCGCGGGCGCTGGCTTATGAGCTGGTGAAAGCGGCGTACAGGCTGTGATCCATAGCCTGGATGACGGAAGATGAAGCGGCTCTCGGAAGCTACGCTGCCGTTGCTCCCGAACTGGGCGCCCCGCCCCGGCCCACGCCCCGCGCCGCGCGTCGTCCACCTCGGCATAGGCGCCTTTCACCGGGCGCATCAGGCCATGGTGTTCGACGACCTCGGCTGGGGCGTCACCGGCGCCTCCCTGCGCTCGCCGGCGGTGCGCGAGGCGATGGCGCCACAGGATGGGCTCTACAGCCTCGTCACCGGCGACGAGGTGCGCGTGATCGGGGCGGTGCGCGAAGTGCTGCTCGACACGCCCGAACTGGTGGCGCGGATCGCGGCGCCGGAGACCCGGCTGGTAACCCTCACCGTCACCGAGAAAGGCTATCTGCCCGGCAGCCGCGCGGTCGCGATCCTCGCCGAGGCGCTGGCGCGCCGCGCGGACGGGATCACGATCCTCAGCTGCGACAACCTTCCCCGCAACGGCGCCTTGCTGCGCGAGGCGGTGCTGGGTGCGGCCGGGGACGCGGCGGAGCGGATCGCGGAAAGATGCGCGTTTCCGCAAACCATGGTCGACCGGATCGTGCCCGCCACCGAGGCAGCGGACATCGCGGCGCTGTCGGCCCGCATCGGGCTCGAGGACCGCGCCATGGTCAAGACCGAAGCCTTTACCCAGTGGGTGATTGAGGACCGGTTCGTGGCCGGGGAGCGGCCCGATTTCGAGACGGTGGGTGTCCGCATCGCCGCCGACATCGCGCCCTGGGAGGAGGCCAAGCTGCGCCTGCTCAACGGCGCCCATAGCGGGATCGCCTATCTGGGCGGGCTGGCCGGCATCGCCTTCGTCCATGAGGTGGTGGCGCTGCCGGGCGGGCGGCGCTTCATCGAGGCACTTTGGGACGAAGCGGAGACGACGCTGACGCCGCCGCCGGG
>Ga0268266_10001587_pt1 | contig 26563 bp, 17 predicted proteins | sample KBSS13metaG_FD_190356 | JGI IMG/M metagenome (GOLD analysis project Ga0268266, IMG submission 190356) | Switchgrass rhizosphere microbial communities from Kellogg Biological Station, Michigan, USA - KBS S1-3 metaG (SPAdes) (version 2) | ecosystem: Host-associated > Plants > Roots > Rhizosphere... | reverse complement strand
TTGCAGAAGACCACGCGAATGCGCGGCTGCTGGCGGAAGCGGTGGCGAATTCCAGCAGTGCGGAGATCGATCTGGAGGCGGTGCAGACGAACATCGTTATCTTCAATCTGCGCGGAGAAGGGGATGCAGTGAGTTTCTGCGCGACGCTGAAGCAGGCGGGGGTACTGGCGAGTGCGATCGGACCTCACAGCGTCCGCTTTGTGACTCACTACGATGTGAGCACAGAAGATTGCCAAAAGGCCGCAGAGGTCGTGTCAGGACAGTTGAAGCAGATTTAGTGCGCCCGCTGTGAATGGCCGGCAGCGATGGTCGGTTTTTCCGTCAGGAAGACAGCGACCGTAGTCCCGTGGGTGAGGTGGTCAGTATTGCTGGTGATCTCGATGGAGCCGCCGTGTTTGCTGATGATGCCTCGGCTTACCCAGAGGCCAAGACCGGTGCCGCGCTCTCCCTTGGTGGTGAAGAATGGCTGGAAGAGCTGTGAACGAACCTCCTCAGGGATTCCGGGGCCGTTGTCGGCGATGACAACGACTGCCCCGGAGCTCATCTTGGGTGTCGCTGCAAGCGCAGAGGTTCCGACGCTGATCTTTCCACCCGGGGCTGCCGCTTCTGCGGCGTTGGCGATGAGGTTGGTAAACACCTGACGGAGCTCGGCGGGGAAGGCATCGACGAGGACCGGAGAGGGAAGATCGGTCTGAACGGTGACCTGGAGCTCAAGGAATCGATGTTCCATGAGGAGAAGGATGTCTTCAAGAATCCCCTTGAGGTCGACCGGCACCGGTGCGCGGGACTCACGATAGAGACCGAGCATGGCGCGGCTGATCTGGGTGACGCGTGCAAGCTCGCTCTCGGCCATATCGATGAACTGCTTCGATTCTTCTTCTGAGACGCCGGTGCGCATGAGGTACAGGAGATTGGAGACGGCATCGAGAGGGTTGTGGATCTCGTGGGCAATCGTGGCCGCGAGTCGGCCTGCCACGGCGAGCTTTTCGTTGGCGAGAAGAGTGTCCTGGGTGCGGCGTTCGAGGGTGATGTCGCGAAAGACTAGGACGATGCCGGCTATCTCTCCAGTCTGATCGGGAATGGGAGCCCCGCTATCTGCGATAAGAATACGGGTGCCGTCCTTGCGGATGAGAGAGGTGTCGTGAGCGACACCGACCACAGAGCGAAGACGCTTGACCTTGGCTACGGGCGTGTCGACAGGTTCGCCGGTCTTTTCGTTCACGATGCGAAAGATCTCGTCGAGAGGACGGTTTACAGCCTCCGCTTGAGGCCAGCCGGTGAGGTCGGATGCGACCGGATTCATCATCTCGATCCGCCCATCGGCAGCACAGGTAATGACGCCATCTCCGATGGAGGCGAGCGTCGTTCGCAGGCGCTGTTCCGACTGAAAGATCTCTTCGGCGCGACGGCCCAGAACTTCGAGAGAGACACGATAAGCCGATGAGACGGCATTGAGCCGGCTACGAGTAAACAGGCCGATGAGGACACCCATGCCGAGAGCGATGGCGATGAGCGCTTCGACCATGTTGCGAACCTGACGATGCCACTGCTGAATCCTGTCGGATCGGCGCGCCTCGGTGTGGTGCGTGATGGCAGCGAGATCCTGACGAACCTGGTCCATCAGGGTCTTGCCATAGAGATTGAGGGTTACGTCGTTGGCTTTTCCGCCGGCACGAACTGTGGCGATGATGGGCAGAGCAAAGGCATCATGCCAGTTCTGATATCCGTTGCTGAGGTCTTCGATGTTGTGCCGTTGCGTATCGTCGAACTGGACCATCAGGGCGAGGTTGTTGAACTCGGACTGGATACTGCCCTCGGCCTGACGATAGTCGGTGAGGAAACGATCATCGCCGGTGGCCTCGTAGCCGCGTAGGCCTGACTCCTGGTCGATGATCAGTTTGGCTACCTGAGCGACCTGTGCAATGGTCGCATCGGCTTCCTGAATCTGGCGCACCGTCTCATTTGCGCCGCGCACCTGAAGGTAAAGAGCCCAGGCCGTAATCAGCAGGGCAATGATGGGGAGCAGGAAGACTTGCCGCAGAATTCGATTGAACTGAGTGAGATTCACTTGGTCATCGTATGGGTTGCGGCGCAGTTACGGGTTGCTGCAGCAAGCTTTCGAGCTTCTGGAGCAGGACCGGAGCCCCCTCGCCCTTGGTCATGTAGAGATCGACCAGAGACGTGACTTCGATAGGCAGACCGATGTAGGCAGAGAGAAGAAGAATAGGGACGTTTGGTTTGATCCCACGCATGCGGCTGGCCACTTCGCCGCCATGCATGCCGGGCATCGAGTAGTCGAGCACAACCGCTTCGATCGGTTCCGCCTCAAAGAGAGAAAGACCGCTGGCTCCGTCGATTGCGGTCAGAACCTGATATCCGGCACGTTCGAGCAGAATCTTCCTGACCTTGAGGCCGACGAGTTCGTCATCAACACAGAGGACGAGGTGGGAGTTCTGTAGCATACAATTCATCCGATCAGGTAAAACGTGCAGTTTCCTTAGAAGAGAAACGAATCCGTCAAACGCTATTTCGAGTATACTTAGTCGCTTTTCTCCCAACGAGTCATCAACGATTTATCGTACGTTAGCAAAATTTGCGTTGGTGTTGCGTTAAGCTGTGGACGGAAACGTCGCGTAATTCGATAGAGGACTACCCTTTGAGTCAGACCATTTTTCTGTTGGAAGATGATGCCGACATCTCACGGCTGGTGCAGTACCACCTTGAAAGTGCTGGATTTACTGTTCGCCCCTATCTTACAGTAGGGCAAATACTTCCCGATGCGGAGCGGCAGCCCCCTTCGCTTTTTCTTCTGGACATTATGGTTCCGGGAGGCGATGGTCTGGATCTTTGCCGCCGTCTGCGGCAGAACCCCACCCTGAGCGTGGTCCCGATCATCTTCCTGACGGCGCGGGCTGCGGAAAATGACCGCGTTCATGGCCTTGACCTGGGAGCGGACGACTACATCACCAAGCCATTCGGAACGCGCGAGCTGGTAGCGCGGGTGAAGGCGGTTCTGCGTCGCTTTGAGCGGCCGACGACGCCTTCCGTGGTGAAGTTCGAGAATGTCGAGATCGATGCGGGCGCAATGCAGCTTCGTGTCAGCGGCGACCTGATCACGACAACCGCGACGGAGTTCCGGCTGCTTGATTATCTGGCCAGACATCCTGGCCGAGTCTTCAGCCGTGACCATCTTCTGGACGCCGTCTGGGGCGATGCTCGTTTTGTGACACCCCGTTCGGTCGACGTCTATGTCCGCCGAATTCGGGAGAAGATCGAGGCCGATCCGGAGACCCCGCGCTATCTGAAGACGATGCGAGGAGCGGGGTATCGTTTTGAGATTCCGAAGGCGGCGCAGATTCCGGCCTAAAAGGAAGTGGAGTGACTCGCGGTTTATTCTTCTCTTTCTTTGTGCACATTACGATTGCCCTGACCTTGATTGCAATAACCAGGTCGATTGGGTGGTTGTTTGTGGCGGTGCTGGTGTTGCTCTGTGGAGTGATTGCTTCCGCGTTGCTGTCGCGACGGCTGCAGGGAGAGATTGCGCACTTTGAAACGGCAGCGGCCGCGATTGGAACCGGCTCCATGCCCGCTGTTACGTCCCGGTTCCGGGATTTCGAGGGGCTTGCGCATGTCATCTCGAATACGTCGACTCGCGTGGATCGCACGATCGTCGAGGCGGCGGAGAGCAGACGCGAGCTGGAGGCGATGATCGACAGCATGCAGGACGCTGTGATCGCGGTGGATCCTGCAGGACGCATTCAGTGGACCAACCAGAGAATGCAGAAGCTGATCCCGGGAATGTCGTTTTCGAGCACCATCCGCATAGGTCACGCTCTGGTGCAGACGATCCGCGATCCGGAGGTGCTGGAGTGCATGCGGATTGCGCTCGAACAGCGCGTGCTAACCGAGCGACGGTCGACGACCCTGATGCCGGGCCGCATCTTCGAGGTGGCGGCATCGCCGATGCCCGGTGGGGGAGCCGTTGCGGTGCTCCATGACATTACAAGGATTGAGCAGGTGGAACGGACGCAGCGGGAGTTTGTTGCGAATGTAAGCCATGAGCTCCGTACTCCATTGACTTCGATTACGGGATACGTGGAGACGCTGCTGGATCATGAGTCTGGCCTGACCACGCAGGCGCGCGAGTTTTTGACGACGATCCACAAGAATGCAACCCGTATGAATCGCCTGACGGAAGATCTGCTGGTGATGGCCCGGGTCGAATCTTCGGAGCAGAAGCTGCATCCTGCCCCGGTGCGTGCGGATATGCTCGTTCGCGATGCGGTGCAGGCGATGAGCGGGATGGTTCAGGACGAGGAGGCCGTTCTCGAGATAGGCGAGGTCACCGACTGTGAAGTGTTTGCCGACCAGGACGCCATCGTTCAGGTGTTGAGCAACCTGATCGAGAATGCGATCAAATATGGCCGGTCACGTGCCAACGAACGGAGCCGGGTGATCGTAAGCGCTCGGCCTGAGGTGGAAGGGGTCGAGTTCCAAGTCCAGGATTTTGGGCAGGGAATTGCTTCGGAGCATCTGAGCCGGATCTTTGAGCGGTTTTATCGGGTGGACAAAGCCAGGTCGCGAGAGTCGGGGGGGACCGGACTGGGGTTGGCGATAGCCCGTCACGTCGTCCAGACGCAGGGCGGAACGATCCGGGTGGAGAGCGAACTGAATGCGGGAAGCACCTTTATTTTCACTCTCCCACGCGTCTCCACGGCCTCTATCTAATTTGTTTCTCGTTGTTTTATGGCGATGTAACCTTGTGTTAACAATTTCCCATCACACTTAAAATTGGGTATACAGGTTTGCCTGCATATCGTTATTTGCGAGGGGGAAGTGTGAAAAAGAGTGTGATTGCAGCAGGCGTGTTGGCCTTGGCCGCCATCGGAGCCAGCGCACAGAACTTGAATGGAGCCGGGGCGACTTTTCCTTATCCGATCTATTCGAAGTGGTTCAGCGAGTACAACAAGCAGAATCCGTCGGTGAAGATCAATTATCAGTCCATCGGATCGGGCGGCGGGATTCGCCAGGTATCGGATGGAATCGTGGATTTCGGCGCGAGCGACGGACCTATGAGCGACGAGCAGATTGCTTCCGCCAAGGTGAAGACGCAGCATATCCCGACCGTCCTGGGTGCCGTGGTTCCCGTTTACAACATCCCCGGCGTAAGCAAGGATCTGAACTTCTCCGGCGATGTGATCGCGGATATCTACCTGGGCAGGATCACGAAGTGGAACGACGGCCGTATCGCGAAGGACAATCCGGGCGCAAACCTTCCGGATAAGCCGATTCTTCCGGTCTATCGTTCCGATGGAAGCGGTACGACCTATATCTTCACGGATTACCTCTCCAAGGTAAGTCAGGACTGGACCGGCAAGGTTGGGAAGAACACCTCTGTGAAGTGGCCCACCGGTATCGGCCAGAAGGGCAATGAGGGCGTTGCCGGAATGGTTCGTCAGTCGCCGTATTCGTTTGGATATGTCGAGCTGATCTATGCGCTGCAGAACAAGATGTCGTTCGGTTCGGTAAAGAACGCCTCGGGCAAGTTTGTGAAGGCTTCGACCGATGGCGTGACCGCAGCCGCGGCCGCCGCTGCCAAGGCGATGCCTGCGGACTATCGCGTATCGATCACCAACGCTCCAGGGGCAACCTCGTATCCCATCTCGAGCTTCACCTGGCTGCTGATTCCGACCCACTCGACCGACGCCACGAAGACGAAGGCGCTGAAGGATTTTCTGAACTGGATGCTGGATCACGGTGAAACCGAGGCGTCGGCTCTGAGCTATGCTTCGCTGCCGAAGCAGGTCCAGGACTCGGTCCGCAAGACCGTCGCTCAGATCAAATAACCAAAATCCGCCGCGTGTGTATGCAGTAGGGTCGCGCGCGGCGGACCTTGTTCTTACCAGATACAATCACTCTGTACTCCTTTTAACCAGGAAACTGTTTCTTCCGTTGCATGAGTATTGATAGAGAACACGGTGCACCACCGCCCGTTCAAGCCGCGATCCCGGTGGTCCCCGCGACGGAAGAGAAGTCGTCGACCTCCTCGGCGCCTCTTTCGGCGGTACGAGAGTTTCTAAATGCACGCGGCAGTGGCCGCATCGCGGACAATAGCTTTGCCGCCCTGATGCTGATCTGCGCTTGCAGCATCTTCCTCATCGTTCTGTTCATCTTCTGGATCCTGATCAAGAACTCTCACCTGAGCCTGGTCGCTTTCGGCTGGAAGTTCTTCACGCGTGAGGCATGGGATCCGGTCTCTGGCGATTTTGGAGCGCTTCCATTCATCTATGGAACGCTTGTGACCTCTTTGCTGGCCCTCGCGATGGCTGTGCCGCTCGCGCTGGGAGTCGCGATCTTCCTTACGGAACTGTGCCCCCGTCCGCTGCGAGCGCCGATCTCGTTTCTGTCCGAGCTCCTGGCTGCTATCCCCAGCGTGGTTTATGGCTTGTGGGCTGTCTTTGTACTCGTCCCCCTGATGCGGGATACGATTGGCCCGTTTCTGGTGAAGATACTGGGCTGGACGGGACTCTTTGAAGGCGCCAACTTTGGCGTTGGCTTGCTGACGGCCAGCATCATTCTGGCCATCATGATCCTGCCGATCATCTCGTCGTTGACGCGCGACATCATGAGAGCTGTTCCCGATAGTCAACGCGAGGCTGTTCTTGCTCTAGGCGCGACGCGATGGGAGATGATCCGTATCGGCGTCTTGCGCAACTCGCGCATTGGAATCGTTGGAGCCGTGATGCTGGGACTGGGCCGGGCTCTGGGGGAGACGATGGCCGTCACCATGGTGATCGGAAATCATCCGGATATCGGCAAGAGCCTGTTTGCACCGGGATACACCTTGGCCAGCGTGATCGCCAACGAATTCTCTGAGGCGACGGGAGACCTTTACTACAGCGCCCTGATCGAAATCGGCCTCGCGCTCTTCCTGGTTACCATCGTGGTCAATGCGATCGCCAGACTCATGGTCTGGGCTGTCACACGCGGCGCGCCTGCGAGGACCTCCTGATGAGCACACGACCCATTCAGGTCCAGCCCCTGGACGATCCCCGTAAACCCTCTCGCGCGAATGTGGCCAGACGGATGATCGCAGATCATATCGTCTCCGGTCTCGCGATCCTTGCGACGATCCTGGTGCTGGCTCCGCTGGCCGCTATTCTCTTTTATCTGCTCTACAAAGGCGCATCTTCACTCAACCTAGCCTTTTTTACCCATGTGCCAGCTCCCGTGGGCGAAGAGGGTGGGGGAATGGCAAATGCCATCCTCGGTTCCGGCGTCATCCTTGCGTTGGCGAGCCTGATGGGAATTCCCGTTGGTATTGCGGCTGGAGTGTATCTCTCTGAGTTCGGGCGAGGGAAATTTCTAGGCAATGCGATTCGATTCACCGCCGATGTCCTGAATGGAGTTCCGTCCATCGTGATGGGAATTTCAATCTATTCGCTCGTGGTGAAACCGCAGCATCATTACTCGGCCTTGGCGGGTGGCATTGCGCTTGCCATCATGATGATCCCAACGGTGACGCGCACGACCGAGGAGATGCTGGCCACCGTGCCGCTTGCGGTTCGTGAAGCTGCACTGGGGCTGGGCGTCCCGAAGTGGCGAACGGCTTTATCGGTAAGCCTGCGGACTGCGTCGCCGGGTATCATTACCGGCTGTATGCTTGCTTTTGCTCGCGTGGCGGGAGAGACTGCGCCTCTGCTGTTCACTGCATTCGGAAATCAGTTCTGGAGCTTCAGACTGGACGAACCGATTGCGGCCTTGCCTCTGCAGATCTTCGCGTACGCTATCTCCCCCTACGATGAATGGCACAGGCTGGCCTGGGCGGGGGCGCTGGTCCTGATCGCTCTGATTATGATTTCGGTGACGCTTGTCCGCATCTTCGCGAATCGCGGCATGCTTAAGGGAGGAAGTTAGTGGGAGTCGGAATCTTAGTAGAAGATTTGAATGCGTGGTATGGCTCGAACCATACGCTGCAGGATATTAACCTGCACATTCCGGCCAATCACGCGACCGCTCTCATCGGTCCTTCGGGTTGTGGAAAGTCAACCTTTGTTCGCTGCCTGAACCGGATGCACGAGACCAATCCCATTGCGCGTGCAACCGGCGTAGTGAAGATGGGAGAGGTCGATATCTATCGTGAAGCCTCTCCGGTAGAGATTCGTCGCCGCGTGGGCATGGTCTTTCAGCGGCCCAATCCTTTCCCGACCATGTCGATCTACGACAACGTGGTCAGCGGCCTTAAGCTGAATGGATTTCGTAACCGCCGTATTCTCGATGAAACCGTGGAGCGTTCGCTGAAGCAGGCTGCTCTGTGGGAAGAGGTGAAGGACGATCTGAAAAAGAAGTCCGGCGCATCTCTTTCGGGCGGTCAGCAGCAGCGTATGTGTATCGCGCGTGCGCTTGCCGTGGATCCGGAGGTTCTGCTGATGGATGAGCCCGCCTCCGCGCTGGATCCTGTCTCTACCTCGAAGATCGAAGATCTGATCTTTCAGCTCAAGAGCCAGTACACGATCGTGATCGTGACGCACAACATGCAACAGGCAGCTCGCGTCGCCGAGAATACGGGATTCTTTCTCAACGGAAAGCTGGTCGAGTTCGATTCGACGCACAAAATCTTTACCAATCCTCACGACAAGCGGACGGAGGACTATATCACCGGGAGGTTCGGCTGATGCGGGTAAAGTTTCATCAGAGTCTGGACGAACTGAAGGAGCGGCTGCTGGTAATGGCCGGCATGGCCGAACAGGCGATTCAGCGATCGATCGAGGCCTATCGCACTCGCGACCTGAGCATCTGCGAACTGGTGCTGCACTCGGAGCCCGCCATCAATCGACTGGAGAGGGAGATCGACCAGTTAGCCCTGGATCTGCTGGCGATGGAGCAACCGATGGCAATCGATCTGCGCTTCATCCTCTCCGTGATTCGCATCAATGCAGATCTGGAGCGAGTGGGAGATCAGGCTGTCAACATCGCCATTCGCGTGCGGGAGATGGGAGCGTTCGCCAACATCGACCTCCCTGTCGATATTCCAAAGCTTGCGGAGATGGCTTCAGCCATGGTGAGGAAGGCCCTGCAGGCCTTCATCGAAGGCGATGCGGAGATGGCAGATTCTGTCTTTCTGATGGACGATCAGGTCGACAAGATGAACGATGCCGCCTACTACGCGCTGAGTTCGCTTATCAAAGAGAAGCCTGAGCTGACGCCGCAATCGCTGAACGCTCTTATCATCTCGCGAAACTTGGAGAGGGTAGGCGATCACGCGACCAACATCGCCGAAGACGTCATCTTCTGGGTTCGCGGGGCGGATGTTCGCCATAACGCTACACCCGCAGTCTGATGCGATCTACGTCGATTCCAGCTTCCACCACGTAAGGCCCGGCAGAGTCGGGTAGTAGAGTCCGAGTCGAATCGAACTGAACTCACTGGAATCGTGCATCGTTCGAGCGTATGTTTCCAGCTGTGCCGCGTACCGCTCTCGTTCCTGCAAAAAGAACTCCTCTGGAGCTGTCCCCGTGTACGAAGTGGTCTTGTAGTCGACGATCCACAGATACTCTTTCCCGCTTACACCAGGCTCCGGACCGGCACGGAAGATGCGGTCGAGACGGACGCTGGAAAATCCCTCCTGCCAGGAACGAAGAGCATATTCGCTGTACGCTTCGTTGCGGGCACTGAGCACCCATACGCCTGCAGGGTCGCGCAGTGTGGAGACGAGCGCGCTTTGAACGCGAGTGGCAAGCTGTTCGACCGCTTGTGGCGGGAGTCCGTGACCGCGAAGTATGGCGGCGATTCGCCCCTTCCATTCGGCGACTCTCTCAAGCAGCGCGAGTGCGTCGGCACCACCGGCAAACTCTTCCGCAAGCAGCTCAAGAAATGCGTGGACGGTCGTTCCGAAGGCGCGCGCCTCGAAGGATCCCTCAGGTCTTTTGAACCGGACCGTGGACGCGGTTTTCAAGCCCATGTCGGTCTTATCCGAGGATTGAAACTGGACAGAGGGGGTGAAATCCAGTGGCAACCGGTGCAGGATCGCTCGTTTAGGCTCATCGGCCTCGGCCGCAAGGCTTGGGAGTACGAGCGCGGCTGCAGGAGGTGCTGGTGTCGGCAACGTGATGACAGGCGCGATCAGGGGACGAGCGCTGGATTGCGTGTCGACGAAGTGCGGTTCAGCAGCCGGCCAGGATGCCTGGAGCAGGCTGCCGGCATTCTGCCGGATGCTTCCATTTTGATTTTGCTCGGGCGAGGCAAAGAGGTGGAGTTCTTCTCGCGCACGTGTGCAGGCAACATAGAAGAGACGTCTTGATTCGGCACTCTCCCGCGCACGATGGATGCCATCGAGCCAAAGGTTCAGCGCCTCGGAGTCGCGGCCTTTCCCTGCGATGGGTGCAAGCAAGACTGCTGCGGAGTGTTCATCGGAAGAGACGATCTCGTTCCAGGTGAGCAGACGACTGCGACTGTTCCGGCTTCTCTTCTCGAGTCCCGGAATCAACACGACATCCCACTCCAACCCTTTGGATCCGTGGATCGTCATCAGATCGACGGCGCCCGGAGCAGAGGAGGGCTCGGCGTAGAGATAACGGAGACGAAGACGAAGCTGAACGAGATCGACAGGACCCAACCGTTCGAGTTCATCGAGAAGTTCGAGATAGACTCGCACATTCGTCTTCTCCTCAGCCGTAAGAGGAGCATCGCCGCCAAGAGATCGCCATGTTCTTTCGACCCACTCCGCGATGGAGAGACGAGAGTGCTGCCGCAGGGCAGCTTCGAGAACCGGCCAGATTCTTACGAGCCTCTGGCAGCTCTCTTCGCTGAGATCCTGGCCGCGCTCCAGGATGAGCTCTTCCATTGTTTTGTCGAAGAGGTTGGGATCGTCCTGGCCTGTCAGGGCATGTAGTTCGGCAAGCTCCAGTCCACACCATGGCGCACGGAGAACGGCTAGCCAGGCGATTCGATCAGCGGGATGGAGGAGTGCGCGTGTAAGTGCAAAGATGTCCAGAACCTCGGGGCGTTCATCCAGGGATTCGATCCTGACGGCGCGAAAGGGAACTGGCTCTGTCGTTCGAGCACGCTTCAACTCGGCCACGATGTCCGTGAGATGTGCCCGGTTGCGGACGAGGACCGCGATCTTCCACGGATTCGTCCGGCCATGAGGAAGGGGATTGGAGCGCCACTGTTCGATGAGCTTGCGAATCTCCATCGCCTCGCGCCTGGCCTGTCGATGGCGAGCGCGACGTCGGTCTTCGGTAGAGCCTCCGAAAGGAATGACCTGTGCGTGCCATACGATGCTTGCGACGTCTCCTGAAGACGAGCTGCGGACCGGTTGCGCTTCAACGAAGGGAACCTCTTCCGGGCGGTCGTCACGGAGGCTCTGCGGAAACAGCCGTGAAAAGTCGTGATTGAAAGACCGCACAAGATCGCCACGCGAGCGGAAGTTGGCTGTCAGGCGAAGGCATCCGAGCTCGAGATCACCAAGGCGCTGCCGCTGCATGGTGCGGATAAAGCGCTCCACGCGCGCCTGCCGAAAGAGATAGATGGACTGTTTGGGATCGCCAACGAGAAAGACAGTCTGGCTGTGACCATCCCATCCCTGAGTTAGAAGCTCAATCAGCTCATACTGGCTGGTGGAGGTGTCCTGCATCTCGTCGACGAGAATGTGCTGCAGCCGCGTTCCCATCGCTGTTTCAAGCGCGGCGTCTTCATTGCGCAAAGCAGCGCGCGCAATCAGGCCGGGCTCGGTGAAGTCGCACTCGCCACGCTCCGCAAAGACGATCTGAAGCTCGGCGAGCGCGCGATAGAGAACACGGAAGAGCGCCTTGGCGACTCGCCACTGCTCTGGCGGATACTTCGCCGGAGGAAGTGCTGCGATGCTTTCAATCGCTTTTTCCAGATCATCGCGCTCACGAAACTGCTCGGAGATCTCCTTCAGGCGACGTGCCTGACTTTTTTCAATCTCGAAGTAGAGATAGTTGCGGGTAAATCCCGCTCTCCAACCACCGGTCGGTTTCACGAGTAGATGAGCCAGAGCCTTCCAGTGCTCCAGATCTTCGGCGGTCTCTCCGGGAGCCTTCGAACGGCCGCTGCAGATTGCAATCGGCGAAGGCTGTCCATTGAGCCCCTCATTCCCTCCAAGTTCAGCAGCCAACATGGCAAGCTCATGCAGCTGCCAGCCGGGAACCATGCTCGCAAGCTTTGAAAGCTCCCGGCAGATCACGTCGGACAATGTGTGCTCGATCTGCGGCAGGACTGTTCCATCGAGGTACGCATCTTCCAGCATCTCGTGGCCGAGCGGAATCAGCCGCCCCCACTGGTCGCGCAGGGACAGCATCTCTGCCAGTAGATCGCGCACCTGGGCAAGGTTTCCATCGCGGTGCAGAAGAATCAGGCGCAGAGCGTCATCGAGAGCGTGATCGTCGCCGCCAAGTTGGAGCAGTGTGCGCTCGGCTGCAAGTCGATACAGGTTGGATGCATCCTCGACAGGAGAGAGAGCAGCATTGCCTGCCAGAACAGGCAGGCTGCGGGCGATCTCCGAGCAGACCGAATCGATAGTGCGAACATTGAGACGGCGCGGATGTTCGACAAGACGCCATCCCAGGGCGCGGTCTCTCTCGAGCACCGCGAGAGCAAGTGTGCGCGTCTCTCGTTCAAAGGATGAGGTTGGCTCTTCAGGCGTAAGAGCGTGCTCAAGCTGTTCGAGCACACGTTCGCGAATCTCAGCCGTCGCCTTAACTGTGAACGTGATGGCGAGGGCCTGCTCCGGCTGTTCGACGCCAGGCAGCGCCAGCAGCTTCAGAAAACGCTGGATCAACAGGCCCGTCTTTCCCGAGCCGGCGGGAGCTTCGACGATCCAGGAGCGCGAGACGTCAAGCGCTTGCTGCCGCTCCAGAAAATCGGGCGGCTCCGTCGACGGCGGTTCAGTTTTTTGAGGCTCCGGTGGAAAGGTGAACAGCTCACCCATTCCCTCAGTCCGTGGCCGTCTCTTCATCAATCTCCTCGTCAAAGGCTGCGGGGTTTAGCCGGCACAGAATTCTCTGAGCGCAGTGCAGGCAGGTCGTCGGATAGTTCTTAGGATCGACTTGCGCTTCGCCGCTATGGAATGCGTTTGCAAGATCCCCAAGAATTCTGCGCCATTCGAGCAGTTGCGACTCAAGCGGCATGCCGGGACGCTTTGGACTCTCTTTGTCCGCTGTGATCTTGCGGTGGAAGCTCTCAAGGCTCATCTCCTTGCCCGGGCGGATCTGTGCAAACGCCAAATCGGCCAGCGTAGTCTCAGGATTCGCTTCAGCCGAAAGAACAGCATAAAGAGGAAGTTGCGGTTCGTCCGGGCGTTCGGACTGCCATTGCGAAGATTTTGCCGAGCCCGTCTTGTAGTCGACGATAATCTCGCCGTCCTCCGTTACATCCACACGATCGATGCGAACATTCAAGCGCAGAGGGCCGATCCGCACGTCACGCGATTCTTCTTCGCTGAGTTTGACGGAGAAAGGTTCACGTCGGAGTTCCAGCTCGAGCCACGATTGCAACAACGCCTTCAACCGGGCGCGTTGCAGGTCCACGAAGGCCTTCTCCCAATCTGATGTCGCTGAAGCCGCAGCCCGCCGCAACCCGTGTTCGATGGATTGGTCAAGGACATCATCCCGTTGCTCTCGGGTGAGAGCTTTCAGAGCGCCATGGCTCTGCACGCTCTTCCAAAAAGATTCGAGAACTCGATGGACAAGACTTCCGCGTTCCGCCGCATCCATTCCTAATTCGAGTTCGCGCAGCTCCGCCGAGCCGAGACGACGTTCCGCAAAGGCACGGAAACCGCATGCGGCCTGCAGCTTTAGGATCTCGGAGCCTCCGGGGATCGCATGATCCGGCAGGAGAGGAAGCGGCGTCGCGTCGATAAATTCCTCCAGCTGCATCGCTGGCGTGCTCATGTCTTCGGGCGAAATCCGCGCCAGAGCGACAGGCTCGAGATTCAGAAGCTGCAAGAGAGGAGAGGGGCGCTGACGCCCTTCTGAAACCTCTTCCGCATAGCTGAAGACCACCGAAGAAGCACTCGTGGCTATCCTCTCCATAATCTTCCTGGACCGCGCATCATCCTCAGAGGGGTCTGCTCCTGCAACACCAAGGTCTCTCTGCATCGACCAGGGAAGCAACGGATTCGTCGCGCCTTTGATGGGCCACGTAAGGCTGCCCGCGCCCTGGAACCAGATCGCGTCAAAGGTGCTGCCCGCTGCTTCGAGCGGGCCCATCACCTGCACGGAAGCGCCATGGGATTCAGGAGCAAACATGGTCTGTTCAGCGAGACGCTCCAACTCACTTAACGCCTGTTCCAGCGAGATGCGGACCCCGTCAAAGTCCAGCATGGCCAACTCATCCAGCACGCTCTCCCACTTCTGACGTATCTGAAACTCAATACTGTCTTCGCCCTCTTCGCGTCCCCAGCGAGCCGCCTGCAACACCCTGCGAACAAAGTCGGCCCAGGATGCATGGGTTCGCAGCTCCGGCCCCGTTGCCGCGCTTGCCCGAACCATCGCCTCCAACGCATCGAACAGCCGGCCCAGTTGCGGTCGACGCGGAGACCGCCGCAGCACGCTTATAAGCCACGGCAGCGATATCGCAGGCCGCAGGATCTTCGCCTTGCGCAGTTCCTGCGCATCGAAGATGGCGCGCGTTTTGCGTTCATCCTCATCCATAGCAAACAGGGGAGAGACGAGCAGACGGCTCACCTGTTCCAGGGGAAGAGAACTGGAGGGCCACCGCGCGAGATTCAACGCCGCACGGATCATGGGCGTCTCGGAGAGTGGAACCCCAAGAGAGAACTCATACGGCTCCCGATGATTAGGTGCCTGAATGTCTTCCAGCTCAGGGGATAGAATCTGGCGAAAAATCCGATCGATAGCACCGCGCCGGCTGTCAAGAGATGGCACGATGAACGCGATTCGTGTGCTGGGATCTTCCTTGATTAAATTGCGTGCCCACCGCGCAGCTGCGGCGATCTCCTGCGTCTCGTCCGCAGCATGAGTAAGAGACCTGCCCTCCGTTGTCACCGCTACAGGAAGTCTTTCGACTTCTGCGCCAGACGTCGTAATGGATTCGATCAGCCTCTCCTGCGCCGGAGTCAGCTCGTCAAATCCGACCAGCGCGATAAGACCAGGGGAAGGCAAACGCCCCTCTTTCACCTTAATCTTGAGAGCTTCTTCGAGTGCTGATCGCGAGAGCAGCTGCATCGTGCGGCAGCGTCTCTCGAACTCCGCCGTCCATCGCTGGAAAGCCTTCGTCTCGGGATGAATCCATCGTTCGTTTAGCCTCTTGCGGCCGTCGTAATGCAGCAGGAGCCGCCATGCATCCGCAGCGATCTCAGCCATGGAGTCCGGCGATCGCAGGCTATGCGCAAGCTCTGGATCAGAGGCAAGAATATCGCGCCATAGCTTATGCTCCTGCGAACGGTTCAGCAGCAGCTCTGTGGTCTCCCCTCTCAAAAGCAGGGTCCTCCACAGGTCTGTCACCCAGGCATCCCAGGGAAGAATCGCTGCAGGCTGCCAGTTCGTTAACCCGGCTCGCCGTTTTTGTTCATCGAAAAGAGCAGTCAGGGTGCGGGCCGCGCGCTGATTGGCGGTCACGACAATCGCCCCTCGATCGAGTGCTTCAGCGATAGGTTGCGGAAGTTCTGCCGGAGGTGACGTTACACGCATACACTTCTGGTTATACGCCGGATACTGTTGGAAATGTGCGGTAGGCCCTCCTACAAAGGCGATCTTTCCTGAAGAGAAGTATCATCGATATAGGAGTCAGCCTCGTGTATCGGAAGTCCGCTGTAGTTTTCCTCGCTTGCCTGTTCGTCCTTTTGATCTCTCCCTTGACTGGATGCCGCCAGAGTCCATCCGCGAAGCCTTCCCAGGCAACGCAGCAGATGCAGGAAAAGACCTTTCCCATTCGCGGCAAGGTTATCGAAACCGACGCCAGCCATGTGACGCTCGATCACGAGGCTATCCCCGGCTTCATGGAAGCGATGATTATGCCGTACAAGCTGAAGGACCCCAGCGTCGTCGGCGAGTTGCATCCCGGGGATACGCTTACCGCCGTCATTCACGTGAAGCAGGATGAGGGTGGATACCACGATGCGGTGCTCGACAATATTGTCGTCGTAGCTCAGGCGCGGCCTGACTACAAACCGGCGAAACAGTACCACGTCCCTCAGGTGGGCGATTCCGTTCCGGATTTTCACTTGCTGAATCAGAACGGCAAGATCATTAACCTGAAGCAGTTTCAGGGAAAGGTTCTGATCGCGACGTTTATCTATACGCGCTGTCCGCTGGCTGACTACTGTCCTCGAATGAGCCGTAACTTCGCTGAGATCGATCAGGCCCTGGAAAAGGATCCAGCGCTCTACGAAAAGACCCACTTGCTGAGCATCAGTTTCGATCCGAAGTTCGATACACCGGCTGTCCTTCGCAACTATGGCGGAGCTTATACCGGCAATCACACCAAGGTGAAGTTCCAGCACTGGGACTTTGCCGTGCCGCCCCAGAAAGAGCTGAACTCCTTGCTTGAGTTCTTTGGCGTTGGGGTAACTCCAGAACAAGACCAAACCCTGACTCATTCTCTCTCGACCGTCGTGATCGGGAAAGATGGCAAGATCTCGGTCTGGTATCCAACCAACGACTGGAAGCCGGAGGATGTCGTAGCCGCGATCAAAAAGGCGGCGCAGGCCTAGCGGCAACACACGTCATTGACCACAGATGTAGGCTTCCAGATGGCGGATCGTCTCTTCCTGCTCGGTGATGATCCAGTTGACGAGATCTCCGATCGAGACGACTCCCACCACTCTGCCGCCTGTCTGGACCGGAAGATGACGAATGCGATTCTTCGTCATGATCATCATGCAGTCGCCGACGGTGTGTTCCGGTGAAACGCAGATGGCAGGTGTGCTCATGATCTCCGAGACGGCGGTCTCTTTTGAGGATCGTCCCTGCAGGATCACTTTGCGGGCATAATCCCGTTCCGAGATTACGCCGACCAGATCGTCGTTCTCCATTACCAGCAGGGCTCCCACTTCCTTGTCGGCCATCTTCTCTACACAGTGATACACCGAGGTATTGGGCGCGGTGGACCAGATATCGCGAGGTTTCTTGCTAAGAACTGTATTTATCTTTGTTGCCAGCTCACTCATGAGAGAACTCTCCTCAGGAAATGCTTCTCTGAAAGCTCGGACAGCAGTGCAGCTTAGTCTTTCGCACTGTGGTTTGGCAAAGGGGGCCTTCGAATCGCTTTTCTGAAGCGCCGGTGCATCAGGTATCCTGAATTTCTTACTGAGAGGAGCTGAATGTCTATGGCGAAGTTGACGATGGGGTTCGGGATGTTACTTATCATCCTGGGTGTAATTGGTTTTGTTGCGACCGGAAGCACTCATCCCACGGCGCTGATTCCAGCGGGACTAGGAGCGCTCTTTCTCGTCTTCGGTCTGCTGGCCAACACCCCCGACTCGAAGAAGCGAATGCTGTGGATGCACATCTCGGTGACGGTCGCTCTGCTTGGCTTTCTAGGAACGATTCCTGCGGGTCTTCAGACGATTCGGATGTCGCACGGAACCGTTTATCCGCATCCAGCCGCGGTTCTTGAGAAGGCGGCTATGTCGCTTGCCTGTCTGATCTATGTTCTGTTCTGCGTGCGTTCCTTCATTAATGCGCGAGTAAGAAGAAGCTAATCGGCCTTTCGCAACTCTAATATCCATGGATCAACCCCGCCAGGATGACACGTCGACCCCGCGCGCCCAGGGGCCGGGGAAGGCGTACACTGCCAATAAGATGCCTTCTATCGGACCCTCCAGCTTCGGAGCTCCCGGAATGAAAGCTGCGGACCGCCCGTCACGCGGCGGGCGCTCTGAGCTTCCCGCCAAGCAAAAGCCGAACCTGCAGCGGGTGCTTCCGGAGATGTGGAAGCTGATGAAGCCGCGGCGTCTGCTCCTGGGCGGCAGCTTCCTGCTGATGGTCATCAACCGGGCAAGCGGCTTGATTCTGCCTGCTTCGACGAAGTTCCTGATCGACAACGTGATGGGCAAGCATATGCTGGGCCAGCTGCCGCTCATCATTGGAGTTGTCGTCGTCGCAACCGCGATCCAGGGCATTACCTCGTATACCCTTACCCAGCTCCTCTCCAAAGAGGGGCAGCGACTGATCGCCGAGCTGCGAATCAAAGCGCAACGGCACATCGGGCGGCTTCCCGTTGCCTTTTACGATGCGAACCGAACCGGCGCGCTTGTCGCCCGCATCATGACCGACGTTGAGGGCATACGCAACCTGATCGGTACCGGGATCATCGACTTCTTCGGCGGTCTGCTCACCGCGCTCTTCGCCTTGGGTTACCTGCTGCATCTGAGTGTGCAGATGACGGTCGTCACGTTTATCATCCTCGTGATCTTCGGTCTGATTCTGCAGCGAGCCTTCAAGACGATTCGCCCGATCTTCCGGGAGCGATCGAAGATCAACTCCGAGGTGACCGGACGACTGACTGAGTCACTGGGCGGCGTTCGCGTCATCAAGGGCTATCACGCCGAGGAGAGCGAGTCGAACGTCTTCGCCGCCGGAGCCCACAGACTGCTGGCGAACGTCATCTCTTCACTGACAGCCCAGTCGCTGATGTCGCTGGCCTCCACCGTCGTGCTTGGAGTGGTCGGCGCGCTGGTGATGTATCTGGGAGCCCATCAGGTCGTCGCCGGAAACCTTACAACGGGTGGCTATGTCACCTACGTGATGTTTCTCGCGTTCATGATCGCGCCGATCGTCCAGCTGGTTTCGATCGGAACGCAGCTGACGGAAGCCGCCGCGGGGCTGGATCGCACGGCGGAGCTGCTCTCCGAGCAGACCGAAGACGCCGAGCCCGGGCGCGTTCACGATCTCTATGCCGTGCGCGGAGAGGTCGTCTTCGACAAAGTGACCTTTGCCTATGATCCCGGCAAGCCGGTCCTGCACAGTATCGCCTTTCAGTCCCATCCCGGAACAGTGACGGCGTTGGTGGGCTCCTCAGGCTCGGGCAAGTCGACCATCATCTCACTGGTCTGCGCCTTCCACACTGCCACCGAGGGACAGGTGCTGGTGGATGGGGTCGATCTGGCGACGGTGCGGCTGGACAGTTACAGGAGCCAGCTTGGCGTCGTGCTGCAGGAGACCTTTCTCTTCGACGGAACCATCCGCGAGAACATCCTGTTTTCGCATCCGACAGCGACCGAGGAGCAGTTCATCGAGGCTTGCCGGATCGCGCGCGTGGACGAGTTCGCAGAGCGTTTCGCCGAGGGCTACGAGACGATCGTAGGCGAACGCGGCGTGAAGCTTTCAGGAGGCCAGAGACAACGGCTCTCCATTGCTCGTGCCATTTTGGCGGACCCGCGCATTCTCATTCTGGATGAGGCGACCAGTTCGCTCGACTCCGAGTCGGAGGCGATGATTCAGGCAGGTCTGAATCATCTGATGAAGGGAAGGACCACCTTCGTAATCGCACATCGGCTTTCGACGATCCGGCGCGCCGATCAGATTCTGGTAGTGGAGGCGGGCAACATCGTCGAACGTGGAACCCACGAGTCGCTTTATTCTCTGGGCGGCCGGTACTACGATCTGTACACGCGCCAGCACGGACTGGAGACAAATCTATTCCTCGCTCCAGGTGAAGGCGATAAGGTCGAGGAGACCACAGAGGTCTGACCCCACCCTCGCGTGTTTTAGCTAAAATCTTGATCTCGCTGGATTTAGCTAGGTATTGATGCGCTAAAATATTCTATCCAAACGGTTTATGGCAAGATATTGAAAGCAAATGAGTTGGCCGGTTCCAGTTCTATCGATCTCTGACGGCCCTTTGCGTTACTAGTTCTATTCTAAAGGGTGGATTGAAACTCATCGGCAGCGGGTTACCCCCTTGTTTTGTGTAGTTTATAGCGCACGGGGGCTTGACAGCGATTTCTGCCCCTGCGAATGCCGTCATGATGCTCTCTTGAACAGTTACTGTACGGCAACGGTGATCGAGTTCGATGCGCTCGCGTTGGGGTTTGTCGCAATCAGTTTCGCAGTGCTGGTCGTCGCCAAGTCGCTCGCGGGAATCGCTACTGTGACATGTGTCGCATCCACAATTGTCGTTGTTCGATAACTGCCATTCCATGTGACTGCGACGCCGGGAACAAAATTGCTTCCTGTGAGCGTAAGCAGAGTGTTCCCGCTGCCGGCCGCAATCGTTGTCGCCGAGCTTGCAGTTAGTGCCGCAGCTGAAGCGGTCGTGAGCAGCTGCGGAGTGATCAGGCCGCCATGCATCAGGTAGACGCGTCCTTTGCTAGTCAGAATCGCAAGACCATCCTGACCCCAGCGAACCACATCGACTCCGCTCGCCGTCGCGCCCTCGAGAGCGCTGAAGGGCAAAGGCAACAACGAAAGTGGCAAGAACGTTTTCGTATCTACAACGGCAAGCTGATCGAAGGCGGTGGAGTATTGATTGGTTGAAGACGTCAGATAGTACGCTAAACCCTGCGATGTATCTCCTGCCATATCCGTCACGCCCGCAGCGTAATACCCCAAGTTAGGCGGTCCATAGAAGATTCCTTTGAGTATCGGCATCGGGCCAGTGATATCGGCGACCCCCCCTCCTTGCGAATACAGCTGACCGCCATCCTTCTTGTTACAAGAGAAAGGCCCAAGGACAGCACCATTTGAGCTGTCAATCAGGCCGGATGAGGTTACAGCGATCATGCCTAGGGCTTGGGCGCCTCCCCGGACGTTGGTCATAAACAATGTGTTCGCATCCTTGAAGATAAGGCATGTACCTGAATTGAACGTGACAGTGCTTGGCCTCTTGGCTGCCGTATGGGAGACAGGGTCGAAGTCGTACATCGCTACTCCGGGGCTATCCCCCATATCGACGGCAACCGTGTCATGGCTGCCCGGAAGTGCCGCAACATCGCGCAGCCCCATCTCGTAGCCGTCTGTCTGGAGGCCGTTGATCGCAAAATCAATCGCCTGGGTCCGCATATTGAAACGCAGGATTCCGGCCGAAGTGGATGACGGCAGCAGAGCATACAAAACCTCGCCATCATCGGTGAGTGCAAGCCGCGTGGGGGTTCCGCCTGTAGACACCGGCGCACCAGTACTGGTTGTCTCCGGAGTGATCGCAACGATGGAATTTGCTGCCGTCGAAGGCGATCCCGTACCCACAGTCGCCATCAGCTTGCGAGTGTAGGGGTCGTACACAATGCGGTTGGCTCCAAGGTCTAGCGTCGAGAATACCGTGAGCGGGAGTGCCGTCGAGGTTCCGCCTCGAGGTGCAGGGTTTTTGACTGTTATCGCTGCCCATCCCATCTGGGAGAGATTGTTGGATGGAATCAGTGCACTCAAAGTTTCGGCGTCAATGAAAGAGGTGACTAGCGGTGTTCCATCCAGCATCACAGTGGCAGCATCACTGAAGTTTGCGCCTTTCACCGTGAGCGTCGTGTCGCTCGCTCCACTCGCGATGACTGCCGGAGCTATGGATGCGATGGCAGGTTCGAGCGAATAGTTCCCCCCAGTGACTGTGACGGTTGAAACAGATCGATTGTTATCGAGAGTTGAATCGCTCTCTGAAGCGATCACCTGAACCGTAGTCGAACCAGTTCCGGCGGTCGTCTGCAGAATTTTGATCGAAACTGTGACTGAGGATCCACTGGCAATGTTGCCGAGATTGCAGGTGAAGATCTGTGATCCTACACAGGAACCTACCGAAGAGGTCACCGACGAAAGAACGCCTGTGGACGGGTTTGTGCCCGACAGAACGATGCTCGTCGAGGTCGAAGGACCGTCGTTGCGTACAACCGCGGTGTACGTAGTCACTGCCCCGGTCGTCGCCGCACTATCCGGCGTTATGCTGACGGATAAGTCCGCATTCACTGCACCCAGATCCCGGATTGCGTTAGAGCGCAGGCTTACGAAGCCGCCGGTACCGCGGAACGCCAACCCATCACTGCCCCAGCGAGTCAGGCGGGCTCCTGACGGCCCGGCGTATCTGTAGCTGGCACGATAGACAGGAATAGATACCTGTACAGGGGTCGAAGAGATCAGGCTATTGTCCGACAGGTTGTAAGCGAACAGTCGGGCTGCGACTCCGACTACGGGCCCCTCAAAGGAGGCATCCGCATATGTCGAATCATTCAGGATAAATTCCCTGCCGAGAGTCGCATCCAACGCAATCGAACCACGTGCGGTCGAGCCATCCGGAAGGTTGAGTGTGCTTAGAAGCGCTCCTGTTTCAACGTCAAATATCTTTCCGATACTGCTGTAGAGACGACCGGCGGAGAGAACCATGTCATCAGAATTGTTAGCTACTAAGATTGGCGAGCTCGATACGGTGGTCTTGAGCGTGATGCCATCGGCGTCGTAGGAATAAACTCTGTAAGCAGTAATAGAATCGTATCCGCCGGGACCGTAGATCTCCTTTTTCGTCTGATCCAGGAGGAGTACCCAGGGGAACGTATCGAACATGTCGGTCGTCACAGCATTGTTGCGTGGAACTCCGCCATCAAAAATAGCGACCTGAGCTCCCACCGAAGGTGAATAGATCCCGTCGTAGGTCGTGACCGCGATCGAGTCCGATTCTCCAGGCAACGCAATCATCGCGGAAACCGTCAGCCATCCATTTCCAGCGGGGGCGTAAAGGAAAGGCGGCGATACCACCCCGGTCGCCAGATCAATCTTTCGGATCGCTGATGCACTGTCCAGTGCAACCCACAGATACCGCCCGTCGGAGCTGATTGTCATCCGGTCTGGTTCGCTTCCCACCGGAATTGGCGTGCCGACATTTCCAGTCGACGCATCAACCGAAACGACCGAATTTCCATACAGAGCTCCTGCCGCACTAGGCACGGACAAGTAAAACAATCCGTTCGTCGGGTTGTAGATCATGCTGTTGTTCACAATCGGCACATAGGCCGTCAGTGTGGTTGCCGCAGATGTCCCCCACTCGCTCGTGAAGGTAAGTTTTTTAAGGCCGGGGGTTGTGATTGCAGTCGCTGGCACGTTCACTGTCAATATGCCATTACTGTAAGTTCCCGGCACCGTCACGCCGTCAATCTGCGCAGTCGTCGATGAAGTGAAATACGCTCCGTAAACCGTGATGCTCGAGGACGTGCGAATTGGGACAATTGAAGTCGATACGGAGTTGGCGATCGGTGGTGGAGGATTCGTAACATTGAACTGCACCGCATTTGAATCTGCGGCAGAGCTCGTGCAGCGCACCGACACATTGACGGTACCTACAGCCGTTAGCATGTTGGCTCGGGCTGTGGTGAACAGAACACCGGAACTCGCTAAATATCCCGTTGGAAGCGGTGTGCCGTTCCACAGTACAGAACACGACGAGGAGAATCCCGTACCTGACACCGTGAGGTTCACTAGGGCAGTGCCGACGATCGCTTGAGTTGGGGAGATCGAGCTGATGTGTGGACTCGCAGATGTTCCCACGGGGAGAGTGGCCGCAGCAGATGCGCCACCACCTGGGGCCGGATTGAGAGCTTTCACTTGAAGATTTGTTTCGACCGCCTGTTCCGCCACGCTTAACTGAAACGTGACCTGCGACGCGCTCTGATAAGCCGTTGTGCGTGCGACCTCATTCACCTGAATCACCGTTGAGGGCACGAATCCGTTGCCATTGACGGCGATCGTCTTCAGCGTGCTTCCTCCGACCGTTACACTTGCCGGATCGAATGTCTTGATTACAGGTGCCGGGTTATTTACTGAATAGGACACGGTTGATGAGGTTCCGCCCCCGGGCCCCGGGTTTGTCAGAGCAACATTGAAATTCCCTGTTGTTGCAAGGTCAGTCGCAGACAACGGAAGGTTGATCTGCGTCGAGTTCACATAGCTTGCCGAACGCGCAACGCCGTTTATCTGCACTACTGTCGACGGCAAGAATCCGGCACCCGAAATGGCCAATGTCGTTGCTGTGGCACCTACTGTAAAGGTCGACGGCGCAACCCCCGTGACCACGGGCGCAGGATTATTCACCGCATACGATGCAGCGGAAGAGCTTCCTCCGCCTGGCGCGGGATTCGTAACAACCACGCTGAAACTACCTGCGGTCGCAAGCTCAATAGCAGATAACGCAATATTGATCTGGGTTGAGCTAACGTAAGTGGCCAGATGGGCAGTGCCATTTATTTGCACGGTAGATGATGCTAAAAATCCTGTGCCAGATAAATTCAGCACCGTATCTGAAGATCCGGAAACAAAGTTTGCAGGTGATACTGCGTTGAGCGCCGGAGAAGGGTTATTCACTGTCAGAGTGAGTGAGGAATCCGCACCGGCCGTGGCGCCGCCGTCGATCACCGTCACCTTAAATACTGCACCAGAGATCAGCTGGGAGGCAGCTACAAGCGCCGTTACTTGCGTGGGGCTGACATAGGTCGTTGTCTCATTCAGGCCATTGACTTGAATCACTGTCTGCGTTGTGAAACCTGTACCATTCACGGTTAACGTCATCGCGGTCGCCCCGGCACTTACACTGTTCGGCGAGATCGATGTAATGGACAACGATGGCTTCGGTGTCGCGGGACTATCGGTATCTGCTCTTTTTTCGGTAGAGGTCGAGCAACCGGTGACCAGAAACGCGAGGGAGCAGAGAGTAGCAAGGCGGACAATATTCAAGAGACGCATGGGAAGGCTCATTGTCGCAAATCCGATCTCGGTGGGCTACTTAATTTCCAAGGATTTCGGGACTGCTTTCGCAATCTCAAACGTTAAACATAGCGATTTGGCTGACTCTCCGGGAAGTTGACCGAACTGCGGACTCTCCACGCCACCGCGCGACTCCAGATTTGGCCGGTAGTAGCGTAGGCAAGCAGTGGCTGTCCTGCTTGCGCAAGTTTTTGCTGACTGGCTTTTGGATAGAGTCGGCGAAATCTCCGGTGCCTTCCAGCACGTGAGGTGCAATTCGCCATGAAGTTTCGAGCAGGGCGTTTACCCGGCATCCGCTCACGCCACACTTTGACAGCCCGTCTACACTATCAGTAGCACTCAACTCCGTCGGATCTTCTCCGGACCCAGTCCGGGAATCTCCAAGGACCACCATGCAGCAGACTCTCCCAACCGGAGTCCCCACTCCCACCGCTCCCCGCTTCTATATCACCGTCCGCCAGCCGCTCCGCCCCGGAGCCATCCTGCTGGCAATCGTGGCCGCCGTCGGTGCGCTCTTCCTTGTCCTCTATGCCCAGGGTCACGGACATGCACATCTCGCCTCCGACAACTCCGGCGCTGCCCGGTCCAGTGCCACACCCGGAGCCGACCCGGCCGACGACAAAGACGATCCATCTCAGATCGACACCATCGTCCTCGGAGATCCCGCCGACGCTCCTGTGCCCGCCCGCAAGGGAGACCACGTCAGTCCCGTTCACCCGACCATCCTCGTTCACCTGCCCCGCTTTGGCGATCAGATGGGCCTCATCCCCGACAGCCCTGCCGGGCGCCTCCTCTACGCTTGGCTCGCAGCCTTCAACCAGGCAAGCTACCCCGCGCTTGGGAACGCTCTGCCCAACGTCGCGCTCTCCTCTGCAACCGCCGCACAGATCGAGCTCCGGCAGCAGACCGGCGGCTTCAATCTGCTCTCAGCTAAAGAGGTCCAGCCCGGCCTCCTCGTCTTCCGGCTTCGCGACCAGACTCCGCAGGCAACCGAGGTCCTCGGAACCCTCCAAATGCTTCCCGACTCCAACCCCGCCTCGATCGCGAGCTTCAGCCTCCGCTCCGTTCCTCCATCCACACACGACGCCGCCGGAAGAGCGATCCCAGCCTCGGCAGACTCACAGCAGTGAATCATGGAAGTTCCATGAAAGCTTTCCCTTTATATAAGAGCTGAAAGCCAGTAAACGCGAAGACGCTGCCCATCGTCAGACCCGCGAAGGCACGTACCCCTATAGCGCAGAACTATACCTTCAAAATTCCTGTCATCTCGATCGAAGCAACGGACCGTTCATCCTGCATTGTGAGCAGATAAATCTGTTTTCCATCACAGATCTCCAGCTGGATCGAAGTCGAACAGGTGAACCCTCGAATCGTTAAACCCGATAAAATAATCCTTATGAGCACCAAAAAGCAGAACAAGACTACCGGCTATACCGACGATCACGCCGCAGCCGGCCTCGATACCAAATTTCCGGCGATTGAAACCTGGCCCAACCAGTTTCCTGCCTACGAGATCCTCATCGACGATCCCGAGTTCACCTCCGTCTGCCCCAAGACCGGACTTCCCGACTTCGGCCGCCTCACCATCCGTTACATGCCCCGCAAGCGCTGCATGGAGCTGAAGTCCCTCAAGGAATACCTCTTCACCTATCGCAATCTCGGCATCTTTCAGGAGAACATCGTCAATCAGGTCCTCGACGACGTCGTCAAAGCCACCAACCCCGAATGGGCTCTTGTGGTCGGCGACTTCCGCCCTCGCGGCGGCATCTCCACCATTGTGGAAGCCTTCTACCCTCGTCCAAAGAACTCCAAAGGGCCGCGCGGTTAAACTCAATCCGAGGTGCGTCGATGGCCATAGAACTACGCGGTGTCGTTCCGTTGGTTCAGGTCTATGACATGCCCAC
>Ga0268266_10001584_pt1 | contig 26568 bp, 17 predicted proteins | sample KBSS13metaG_FD_190356 | JGI IMG/M metagenome (GOLD analysis project Ga0268266, IMG submission 190356) | Switchgrass rhizosphere microbial communities from Kellogg Biological Station, Michigan, USA - KBS S1-3 metaG (SPAdes) (version 2) | ecosystem: Host-associated > Plants > Roots > Rhizosphere... | reverse complement strand
TCGGTTCCGCGAGCCTGGACTTCGCCGACCGCGACGATGCGGCCGCCTTCCATCGCGACGTCGGCTTCGAACGGCGCGCGGCCGGTCCCGTCCACCACCTGACCGCCCCGCACAACAAGATCAAACACCGCATTCTCCCTTTTCGTGGTGACCGTTCAGTCCTGAAAGGCCGCATCCGATCACGCCGGGCGCGAAGCCGTCGAGCTGTTGCTGCGTCGGTTGCTTCTTCCATTTCGGGCCCCGCGCCATCGGATCGAGGCCGGTCTCTTCGATCCACATGTCAACCTCGCGCTCCGGCAGCGCGGCGCCGGCGAGCAGGGCGAGGCTGGTGGGCGGTCGATCGAGAGGGCCGATGCCGGTCTCGGCGGCGCCTACGTCGCGGACTCGTTTCGTCAGGTCCGCCGCTATACGTGGACGACGTCGGCCGGACCGGGGATTTAATCGAGTAGCCGCAGGATTGCTGAGCGCGCCTCATCGCTGACACGCTGATCCCGGTCAGCTGATAAAGCCATCCGCTATGGATCAGCGGATCGGCATGCCCGACGCGTTCTTGGATCATCTGGTTCGGCGATACAGCAAACTCGCGGCCTAGTAACGCCAACTCATCTCCAACCGCGGGGCACTTGCCGGCGAGGCTTTGCACGAGCATTCCTTCTGATCCGCCATGCAGCGGCGTGTGGAGCTTCAAAGTCACGGTGTCATGACGGCATGGAAGATCGACGCTCAGCGACGGCCAAGTCAACGGCGAGCCGCATCTGCGCCTTGAAATACATAGCTAAGAGATTTTTTCCGTGTAGATGGAAAAAGACTTAAGCCAGCGTCGCGTTTCGCGCAGTGCGCGAACGGCTATCTTCCCAACACGTATTTCCGATAGAATCATCTGGAGACGACGTCCGGCGGGCGATTCCACTTGAGATTCTCACCGGACAAACCATTGATTGGCCAATGACAAGCGCCGGGCGGGGCGTCAACGCCGCTTAGATCACCACTTTGGGCGCGAAAGCCGCGGGCGTTCAAATCGAAAGCCTTTCCTGAGACGTCGGGAGATATTGGCGAGAAATCCTACCCTTATACGAGAAATCTTACCCTTATAAATGAGAGATCCGAGCCGGCGCCCTAGAAGGTGGAAACCGAGCCTCCGCTGGCGACGAGGTCGAGGTGCGAACGCCATTTTTTTCCATCTAAACGGAAAAATCGTCTCAAGTGTGTATTTCAGTGCGCGGATGCGGCGCGCCGTTGACTTGGCCGTCCCTGAGCGCCGATCTTCCATGCCGTCGCGACACCTTGGCTTTGAAGCTCCACACGCCGCCGTATGGCGGATCATAAGGAATGCTCGTACAAAGCCTCGCCGGCAAGTGTCCCGCGGTTGGAGATGAAGCTATGGTGAAGATATCCCGCTACATTTGCGGGGTTGATATTGGTGGAACCTTCACGGATAGCGTGATCCTAAGCGAAGGCGGCGGGGTCATAGTCGGCAAATCGCCGACCACGCCCGACGACCTGTCTCGCGGCTTTTTCGACTCTATCCTCGACGCGGCGCGGCGTTTGGAGATTCCGCTCGACGACTTCTTTTCCCGCCTGGACCGGATCGCTCACGGAACGACCACCGGTCTCAATGCTCTCATCACGGATGGCGGCGCCAAGGCGCTGTTGATCACGACGGCCGGGCATGCGGCCGCGATCCGCATCATGAACAACCGCGGGCGTGTCCAGGGCGCGTCCTTGCAGGAGATGCTGGACTGGTCCATCAGTTCCAATCCCGATCCGATCGTGCCTGCGGAGCGGGTGATCGAGATCAACGAGCGCATCGACAGTATGGGCGAGATCGTCGCCCCGCTGTCGGAGAGCGAAATCGAGCGCGTTCTGGACGAGATCGCCGTACGCAAGCCGCAGTCGGTCGCGATCTGTCTGTTGTGGAGCTTCGCGAACAGCACGCACGAAGAACGCCTGCGGAGCCGGCTGGCCGAGCGGTTTCCGGACTTGGCTGTCTCTTGTAGTTTCGAAGTCGCATCCCGCATCGGGGCCTATCCGCGTATGGCCACTACGGTCATGAACGCCATGCTCGCGCCTCTGATGAGCGCCTATGTGCAGCAGATCGGTCGCCGCGCGTCTGATGCCGGCTATCGCGGCGACATATTCTTCGTTCAAAACGAGGGCGGTCTGGTGCCCGCTTCGGAGGCCGCGGCGTTCCCGATATTGACCTTGAAGTCCGGTCCGGTGGCGGGCGTCGTCGGCGCCGGCCTCGCCGGGCGGCAATTCGGGGATCCGAACGTCATCGTCGCCGACATGGGTGGGACGACGCTGGACGTCGGTGTGATCCAGGACGGCGCGCCGAGCCGGTCCGACGAGAGCATCGTCCGCCGTCAGCAGGTGCACTTGCGCGCGGTGGACGTGGAGTCGATCGGCGCGGGCGGCGGCAGCATCGCCTGGATTGACGAGCGGACGAACGCCTTGCGCGTGGGACCGCGCAGCGCGGGGGCGCGCCCCGGCCCGATCTGCTACGGCCATGGCGGCACTGAGGTCACCGTCACGGACGCCGACCTGGTTCTGGGCATCCTGGACGAGCACCGGCCGCTCGCAGGCGGCCTGCGGCTGGATCGCAAGGCTGCGGAGGAGGGCCTTGCCCGCCTCGGCGCAAGGCTGGGCCTCGACGCGGTTCGCTGCGCCGCCGGCGTGGTCGAAGTGGTGGACAGCCTGATGGAGGATCTCATTCGCCGCACGACCGTGCAGCGCGGGCTCGACCCTCGGGATTTCAGCCTCTGGGTATATGGCGGCGCGTCTGGCGCTCACGCCGGTTTGTTCAGCCGGGATCTCAACGTGAAGCGGGTGGTGCTGCCGCTGGGGAATACGGCCTCGGTCTGGTCCGCCCTCGGCTGCTGCCTGCTCGATCAGCGGCGGGAGTTTTCGACCTCGATCTATCTGCCTCCGCCCTGGGACCTCGATTTTCTGGCCCAGCAAGTCGGCGAGCTGAAGGCGCGGGCGGAGCGTTATGCGGCGCAGATCGGCCTTGGGCCGGAGGCGTATGTCATCCGCCCGATGGCGAGCCTGAAGTATGGGCTTCAGGTCCATGAGATCGAGGTGGAGGCGCCCGCCGGCGAGCTAGACGCCGGGTGGCGGACGCAGCTGGCGCGGGCCTTCGAGGCGGCCTACGAAAAGCGCTTCGGCGCGGGATCGGGATCTTCGGGCACCGACATCATGCTGACCGGTCTGCGCGCCGTGCTCGAAGCGACGGCGCCGACGACCGCCATTACCGCGGCCGGGGCGGCCTCGCCCGGAGAGCCGTCCGCCGGGGGCAGAACCCGACCGGTCTTCTGGCGCGAATTCGACGCTTGGCGCGAGACCCCGGTCTGGCGCGGGGACGAGCTCCCCGAAGGACGCGCCATCGAGGGTCCGGCCATCGTCGAATATTCTCACACCACCGTCGTCGCCCGCCCCGGCCAGCGGATGTGGCGGGACAAGACCGGCAGCATCATTCTGGACGTGAGCAAGCGCTGACATGTCGCCCATCGACAACAGAGCCGCCGAGCACGTTGCGCGAAAGCGTGACAGCCTGAAGTTCGGCTATCTGCATCCCGATCTTTCAGCCGTACCCGAGCTCGTTCCGCTTCACACGGAACAGTCCAATGATCTGGACCCTATCCTCTATGAGATCATAAGATCGAAGCTAGCCAATATAAATATCGACCATGGCGAGACGATCCGACGAACGTCGGGGTCTTTTCCAGTGGCCGAGGGAAACGACTACAACGCTTCGATCACAACGGAACTGGGAGAGGGCACGGCCTTCGGCGCCCATAATTGGTTTTTTGCAGGCTATGCCGACTTGGCGATCCGCTGGATTCTCGAGTTCAGGTCAGCCAATCCGGGGATATTTCCGGGTGACGTTTTTATCCATAACGATCCCTGGGTCGGGACCAACCATCAGAACGACGCCGCTGTCATGGCCCCGGTGTTCTGGGACGGAAAGCTCTTCGCCTGGATCTACAACAGCGCCCACCATCAGGATAACGGTGGCCCCATACCCGGCTCGATCAATCCGCTCGCGACCAGCGTCTTTGAAGAATCCAACTGCCTGTCGCCGATCAAGATCGTCGAAAGGGGCGTCGTCCGCGACGACGTTTTCGAGGCGTGGACGCGCAGGTCGCGCAGCGCCGTGACCTCGGCGCTCGAGGTCAAGGCGCAGTTGACCGGCGCCGCTCTGGCCAGGGAACGGCTGCTCGACGTCATCAGGCGCTATGGCGCGCAAAACGTAAAGCGCGCCATGTACAAGACGATCGAGGACACCAGTCAGATCGTCGCGGGCCGTCTCTCTCGCCTGCCCGACGGCGTTTGGCGGGACGAGAGGGAGATCGCGACCTGCGGCCAAGGCGGTGCGGCTGTCTACAAGCTCTGTATCCAATTTGAGAAAAGAGGCGATCGCCTGCGGATCTCGAACCGCGGCGCCAGTCCGGCAGGCGAGGTGGTGAATTTCACCGTCGGCGCGTTTCGGGGATGTGTGCTGAACGGCCTCTTCCACGTGCTCGGGTTCGACATCGACCTCTGCGGCGCGGGCCTGCTGCGGCAGCTTGATTTTGACCTGGAACAAGGGTTGGTCAATTCGGCGATATTCCCGAGCCCCGTGTCCAGTTCGATCGGCACCATGGCGACGGTGGCGCAGTCGTTTTGCCTTGGATCCAAGATGATCTCGGGCTCGGACGAGTTGGCCGCCCACGCCACGGGCTCCAACGCGCTCCACACCATGGCGGCCGCCTACAGTCTGAGCGGTTCGGACCGGTTCGGGCGCGTCTTCCGCGACACCATACTCGACGCAATCGCGGGCGGGTCGGGTGGATATTCGAACCGTGATGCGATCGACCACGCTGGCCCAGCCACGGGCATCAACCACCCAATACCCGACGTCGAGCTCGTCGAGCGCCGGGTCCCGATCCTTTGTCTTTTCCGTCGCGAAATGCCCTCGTCGGGGGGCATCGGGCGTTTCCGCGGGTCGCCGGCGATCATCTCGGCGTGGATTGCCCATGGTTCGCAGGATCTGTCGGGAATTGGCAGCGGCGTCAGCGCGCGAGTGAGCTTGGGGCTGGGCCTCGACGGCGCGCCGCCCGCTTCTGCAGGCGGCGCCTTTTTGAGCGCCGGGGCGACGTGCCGGCAATGGCTGGAGGGGGGCCGCGTGCCTTCCAGCCTGGACGATCTTGCCGAGATCGCTCCGCCGTTCGAAGGCGCGCCGCCGACCAGGGTTCCAATCAACGCCGATACGGTCATCCTCGTGATGTCGAACGCCGGCGCCGGTTTCGGCGATCCGTTGAAGCGCGATCCGAAAAAGGTGGCGGCCGACGTCGCCTCAGGACGGATGAGCGCAGAGAACGCGTCGAAGCACTACGGCGTGGTCCTGCGCCCGGACCTCAGCTGCGACGAGGCCGCGACATCGGCCCTTAGGCTTCGGGCGGCCGAGGAGCGGCTTCGGGGCGGCCGGCCCCCGCGATCCCCGTGCATGGGCAAGAGCGCTACAATGGACAGGCCGCAGACCGCCATTCTCGCCAGCGTCGGGGTCGATGATGCGCACGTCTTCTGCAGGCACTGTGGCCAGCATCTCGGAGGGCGCCACGACAACTACCGCTACGGCTGCGTGGAGTACGACGCCCGGCCGAGAGATATAATTCCGATGTATGATTACTACACGGACTTTGCGCATGGAGAGCAGATCGTCAGATTGTATATTTGCCCATCATGCGCAACGTCCATCGACTCAGATTGCTTATTCGAGGATGAAGAGCCACATCTCTCGGCCGGAATACTGAGAACGTAAGCTTATTGACATCTTGGGAACCCGGCGGATGGAAATGTGCTGGTCGTCGATGTCTGCAGTTTCGGCTTGGTCCTTCACCGGGCGATGGACCGAACTATAACTCAGCCGATCGTTTGGTTTAGTTCAGCGGCGGTGGACCGAAAGATCTATCGAGCTCCTCCCCGGAGCGAATGGCGGACTGGCAGGCTGGCGCACTCGCGCTGGCGCGTCGGTCCGCCATCTGAAGGCCCGCTCGTTCAAGGCGTGCGACCGCGGACTTTTGCGAACGGACGCGGTGCAGCCCATACAAGCGGCAGCGTGGTTTTAGATGCTCATGAGGCGAAGGTTGCTCGCAGTTGCGAAACCGTCGACCCGGCCTGAACCTCAATGGATCCGAGGACTTGAAATGAGTGAAGGGTGGTCAACGCCACCGTACAAATCCGCGACCTCACGATATTGTCGGCTACTCGCGAGCCTTCATCATCATCTCCATACAGCGCATATCGGGCCATGGCGCTACATGGAGAAGGGGTGAGGCCTCTCACCTTGCAATCGGCAGCGAAGCTAAGTCCCCGTCGCTTCACATGACAACGAGATCCTCGCCGAAGTGCGGTTTGAGGCCCGCGTCGACCCTCTCGGGCGGCGGCCCAACGGGATCGCGCAGCCAATGCCACATCCGCCGAATATCGATCGGGCCGTTGACGCAGGATCTGCCAAACTCGTTTTTATAATAATTGAACGCGCGCGGGTCGGTATAGATCATCGTCCGCTCTTCTCTATCAAGTTCATCGTTGAACCGCCAATAGGCGTCCGGTTTCACCTCGACGATGCGCTTGCCGCTTTCAATGAGGCCGGCGATGCATTGGAGCGCAAAGCGTATTTCGATCTCAAGCAGGTCTATGATCTGCAACCCGCCGAAATTGTTGGTGTTGGGGCCGTACGCCATGAAGAAATTCGGAAACCCCGGCAGCATCGAGCCGATGTAAGCCCGGGGTCCGTCCTTCGCCCAAAGCGTTTCGACGCGAACGCCGTCACGGCCGCACACCTCCATCGGCCACAAGAAGTCGTTCGCCTTGAAGCCGGTGGCCAGGACGATGATGTCGACGGGATATTCGACGCCGCCCGCCACGATGCCCCGCGGCGTGATCTGGGTGATCGACTCGGTGACGAGGTCGGCGTTGTCGCGCATGAGCGCCGCATAGATGTTGTCTTCCGGATCGATCCGGATCGGGCGCGAGGTCATCGGCGGCGCGGCAGGAGTCATCTTTTCGATAAGATCGGGTCGGCCTGCGAGCTTCTCGCGTATGAAGCTGAGGCAGCTTTCGCGCATTTGCTTGTTGATGGCGCTCCGGGCGTGAGGATCGTCGAACGTGGGATCGACCCGCTGCGTTCGAAGCGTGTTGTCAGGCCCATACATCCGGCCCAGGCGGAAGCGGGCGAAATTCACATAATAGGGAACGTTCCGGTCGAGCCAGAGCACCTGCTCGGGCAACGGGCTGACGTAGGAAGGGGTGGGGTAGCACCAACTCGGCGTGCGCTGGAAAAGATACGTGTGAGCCGCCGTCTTGGCGATCACCGGCGTGGTCTGGTAGCCGGAGGCGCCCGAGCCGATCACCGCCACCCGCTTGTTCGCCACGTCCAGGCCTTTCGGCCAGCGCGCCGTGTGGCAGGCTACACCCTCGAATGTTTCCAGCCCGGGAAGCTGCGGCGTTTGCGGGCGGGAGAGGAAGCCCACGCAACTGATGACCGCGTTCACGCGCCAGGTCTTGGGTCCGGAGGGGCCATTGGCGGTGATGTTCCAGAGCTGGGATCGCTCGTCCCAGATTACGGACTGAACCTCGGTGTTGAAGACGATGTTGTCCCGAACGCCATATTGGTCCGTAACCCACTGCATATAGCGGACGTTTTCCTCGCCCGGACAGAACGAATACGGGTATGGAAACTGCAAGCCGAACAGGTGCAAGTAACCGCGGCTCGGCGAGTCGACGCGGATTCCTGGGTAACGATTCTCGAACCAGGTGCCGCCGACGCCAGCGTTCTTCTCGATCACGACGAAGGGTATGCCGGCATTCTTCAAGTGAACTGCGGCGTTCAACCCGGAAAGGCCGCAGCCGATCACTCCGACCGTGAAGCCGTCGAGCTGTTGCTGCGTCGGTTGCTTCTTCCATTTGAGGCCCCGCGCCATGGGATCGATGCCGGTCTCTTCGACCCACATTTCGAGCTCGGCCTTCGGCAGCTCGGCGCCGGCGATCAGGGCGAGACTGGCGGGCAGCCGGTCCAGGGGGCCGATGTCGACTTCGGCGGCGCCCCGGTCGCGGTAGTTTTTGAGCAGGTCCGCCGCCATCTTCTGTACGCGGGCGACATCGGCGGGATCGGCGATGTAATCGAGGTGCGAGTAGCCGTAGGATTGCTGAGCGAGTTTCATCTCCGATAGGCTCTCGTTTCCCGTCAGCTGATAGAGCCATCCGCGAAGGATCAGCGGATCGGCATAGCCTACGCATTCGTCGATCGTCTCGTCAGTAGCTGCGGCCAACTCGCTGCTTATCAGCATCAACCATCTCCCAATGGCGGGACACTTGCGTGACGCAGTCCTCAGATCCGCCATTTTGGCGGCGCGGGGGGCTCCAAAGGCACGGTGTCCGTCACGGCGTACAGGATCGGTGCGTGCGGTTGGTCAAGTCAACTACGAGCGGCATCTGCGCCACGAAATACGTAGTTGAGATGGTTTTTCCGTCTAGATGGAAAAACATCCAAGCCGGCGTGAGCGGACGCTCATTGCACGAGCGAGCTATCTGGCAGCACGTATTGCCTATCGGCGGCGAACTAATCTGGAGTCCACGTCAGGGTATCAGTATTTCTTTGATCGACCGCCGCATGAGATCGGCGAGTTCAGCTTCCTCTCGCTGGATTCTGTCGCGGGGGCCCGCAAAGCCCAGAACAAGACCGACATCCGCATCGCAGGTAGGCAAGGCCATGGCGATGGACCAGGTGTCATGCTTCGATCCGATGCCGCCCACGGCATGGCCTCGCGCCCGGGTCGCCTCCACTTCCGCCATGATGGCCGGCAGCCGCTCGCCGGGATCGCGCCGACGCCGGTCGAGGTGGCGGATGATCTGGCGGATCTCGCTGTTTGCCCGGGCGGACAGATAGGCGTCGCCGAGGGCGGAGCCGATCAGCGGCACCTTCACGCCCCTGGGAGCGGGATGCGGACTGTTGAGTGACTGAACAACGTCGACGACCTGCATTTGCTCGTCTTGCCGGACCGCCAGGGTCACGACCTCGCCGGACCGGCTGTGCACGAGGGTCAGCAGGCGGTACAGCCGCTCGCCGCCATAGTAATCCTCGGTCAACCAGGCGCCGAAACGCACCAGGCGAGGGGAGGGGCGGTAAAGTTTCCGCGCGGCCTCGAAGATCAGATAGCCGGAGTCGACCATGGTTTTCAGCAGCTGGTCGGTGCTCGAGCTACGCCAGCCGAAGGTGTGGGCGATCTCTGTGGCGCGCAGGGGCCGCCTTATAGCCGCGAAATGTTCGAGCACGTCGAGCGCCCGCGTCGCCGATTTGGCCAGGTTCTGGCGTTCGCCGGGCAGCTTGACGCGCGTGTTGCGGGATGGGTTGTCACTCACGGTGCGGCCAGGGTGTGCATCATGCGGCGTCGGGCAGAATGGCTCTCGCGAAGGCGGCGACAGCATGCAGGGCCTTGATCGAGGCGGGCTCTGCTGGCTGCAGCACCGGCCAGACATGCCACTGCCCGGGCGTGACGTGAAGCTGCACCGGACGGCCTGCGGCGGCTAAGCCGGCGGCGAGGCGCAGGCTGTCGTCCAGCAGGACCTCTGCGCCGCTGGTGAGAACCAGGGTCGGCGGCGCGTGCTCCAGGTCGCCGAACAGCGGCGAGGCCAGCGGGTTGGTGGCCGATACGCCCTGCAGATAGGCGGCGGCGGCCTCGTCGGCCGACTCCTTGGAGAACAACGGGTCGGTGGCGGCGCGGCTGTTGAAGCTGGAGGAGCTGTTGGTGAGGTCGAGCCAGGGCGAAAACAGGACCGAGCCCGCCAGCGAGACGTCCATGGCGGCGGCGACGAGCGCGGACGCCAACGCGAGCCCGCCGCCGGCGGAATCGCCGCCCAGCAGCAGCGGCATGCGATCGGCCCGCACTGCGCCCAGCACGGTCAGCACCTCATGCAGCGCGTTCGGGAATGGCTGTTCCGGCGCAAGCGGGTAGTCGACGAGGACGACGGTCAGGCGCGACGCCGCGGCCAGCCGGGTCCCGAACGGCCGGTAGGCGGCGGCGCTGCACTGCCGATATCCGCCGCCATGGAGGTAGATCATCCGGCCCTGCGGCGCCGGCGGCCTGCAGACCAGGCAAGAGACGCCGGCGACCTCTGTTTTCGCGACCCTCACCGACGTCGCGGCCGGCTGCTCCGCCAGCGCCGTGGCGGCGCGCCTCTGCAACAGGTCGTCGCTCGCGGGATAGCCCCGCCGCCGCGGCGGAAGCCCTGCCGTCAGGTGTGGGCGGCGCGCGGCGTCAGAGTTCATCGCCGCGCCGAGCCGTGTCGCGGATGAGCCATCGCGTCAGCAGGTCCATGGATGTCTCCGGCATTACTCGGCGGGCTCACGGAACGGGCCGGCGATGTGGCCGCCATCGACCACCAGCGAAGCCCCCGTGACATAGCTCGCCTCGTCCGACGCAAGGAACAGGGCGGCGTTGGCGATTTCCTGCGGGCGCCCCATGCGGGGGATCGCCTGCCGATCCAGCGCGCGTTGCAGGCGGGCGTGAACCTTCTCGGACGCGCTCGCCACCAGCGGCGTCGCAATGATCCCGGGATGCACCGCATTGACGCGAATTCCGAGCTGGCCGACCTCGAGCGCCAGCGAGCGTGTGTAGCCGGTCACCGCGAACTTGGTCGCGGCGTAGGTCGACATCCCAGCCACTCCGACCAGGCCGTCGATCGAGGAAATGTTGACGATGGCGCCGCCGCCTCGCGCCATCAACGGGATGGCGGCGCGCATGCCGGCCCAGACACCGGTGAGGTTCACGTCCAATACGCGGCGATGCACTTCCTCGCTCTCGTCGACGAGTTGGCCGACCCCGCCGGAGACCCCGGCGTTGTTGACCAGGATGGCTAGACCGCCAAGCCGCGCCTCCACCTCCGCGGTCGCGGCCGCCCACTGGGCCGGCTGGGTGACGTCCAGGTCGACGAACAGGCCGCCGATCTCCTTCGCCGTCGCCTGACCCTGCTCTCGGCGCACATCGCCGATCATCACGCGCGCGCCCTCTTCGGCGAAGCGCCTCGCAATAGCTTCGCCGATGCCCTGAGCGCCGCCGCTCACCAGGGCCACCCTGTCCTGTAGCCGTCCGGCCATGGCTTACCTCCCTATGGCATCACCGAGCCGCCGTTCACGCGCAGGACCTGGCCGGTGACGAACCGGCTGGCGTCGCTGGCGAGGAACAGTAGGGCCATGGCGATGTCCGACGGCTCGGCGATGCGGCCGAGGACCGCCTTCGCCGCACGCTCGTTGAAAACCTGCGTCCGGACGTCTTCGTCGATCGAGCCGTCCGGTCGCCGGAAGCGATAGGTCACCATGGGGGTGTCGACGAAGCCGGGGGACACCGTGTTCACCCGCACGCCCTGGGCGCCGACCTCGGTGGCCAGCGAGCGGGTGATCATGTTCACGGCAGCCTTGGTGAGCGCGTAGACCGAGATCCCGGGCGCGGGGATATCGGCCCCGGCGGAAGAGATGTTGATGATCGATCCCTTGCCTTGCGGTGCCATCACCCGCGCCGCGGCCGCGCAACCCCAGTAGACGCCCTTGAGGTTCACCGCGATCAAGCGGTCAAGCGTCGCCTCGTCCACGTCCACCACGGGCGCGGGCGCGGCGATGACGCCCGCCACATTGGCCCAGACATCGAGCGAGCCGAGCGCTTGCGCCCGCTCGGCCAGCCGGTTCACCTGCTCGCGGTCGGCGACGTCGAGGTAGACGGGCTCCGCCGCCGCGCCGATTTCGTGCGCCGCCGCCTTCGCTCCTTGCTCGTCGCGGTCGGCCAGGATGATGCGCGCGCCGGCCCTGGCGAACAGCCGCGCGGTCTCCCGGCCGATGCCGGAAGCCGCGCCCGTCACCACGGCGACGCGCCCGGACAGAGAATAGAGGGTTTCGATCTCGGACATGCCTTCAGCTCGGCTGTTGATTCTTATAGGCGACGTTCGTTGCGTGCGGCGTGGTGATCTCCGACTTCCAGTCCATCAGGAAGGTGGACATCCAGCCGCCGTCGACGGCGAGGGTCTGTCCGGAAACAAAGCTGGCCAGGTCCGAGGCCAGGAACAGCGCCGCCTTGGCGATCTCGTCCGGCTGGCCCATCCGCTGCATGGGCACGCGCTTGCGAATATTTGCGAGGCGCTCCTCCGTGGCTTCGACCCGTGCGGTCTCGATCGTGCCTGGGGCGATGGCGTTGGTGCGGATCAGCGGGCTCCATTCGGAGGCCATGGAGCGGACCAGGTTGACCATGCCCGCCTTCGCCGCCCCGTAGTGGGCGTGCATCGGCGCCGCCGAAAGCCCGCTGACCGAGGCGACGCCCACGATCGCGCCCGGCCGGTTGCCCGCGATCATCGATCGGGCTGCGGCTTGAGCGGCCAGAAAGAAGCCCTTGAGATTGAGCGTGACGATCCGGTCCCATTCGGCTTCTTCGAGCTCGACGAGCTTGGTCCAGCCGGCCATGCCGACCACGCTGACCATGACATCGAGCGGGGCGAGGGCGGCTTCGGCCTCGGCGACGGCGCGCTGCACCTCCGCCTGTTTGGTGATGTCGGCGCAGATCACCGCGGCCTTGCGACCCAGGCTCTTGATCCGGCCCGCGGCGGCCTCCGCGCGCTCTGGAACCACATCCACCAGCGCCACGTCGCAACCGGCGCGCGCCAGGCGAAGCGCGGAGGCCTCGCCCATCCCCTGGCCGCCGCCCCAGACGATCGCTGTCTTGCCGGCCAAACCAAACATGTCGTCCACGTTCAAACCTCCCGAAATTAACGTGAGCGAAGCCGTGGTGGGATCGTCCAGCTTCCGCCTGCAACTGAGCTTGAGAACCCGCACCGGCCGCGCCCAGTCAGCCGCGGCAGAGGCTAGAGATGTCTCGGCGCCGGTCTCAAACGACGGTGAGATCTCCGCCGAACCACGGCCGCAGGCCCGCGTCCAACTCTGACCGAGGCGGCCCGGCAGGGTCGCGTAGCCAGCTCCACATGCGGCGGATATCGATCGGTCCGTTCACGCACGAGCGGCCATGCTCATTCTTGTAATAGTTGAAGGCCCGTGGATCCATGTAGATCATTCGGCTTTCGACTTTGTCCAGCTCGTCGTTGAAGCGCCAGTAGGCATCCGCGGAGACGTCGACAGACTGCTTTCCACTTTCAATGAGACCGGCGATGCACTGGAGCGCAAAGCGTATCTCCATTTCGAGTAAGTCAATGATCTGTAGTCCGCCGAAGTTGTTAGTGTTAGGCCCGTAGGCCATGAAGAAATTAGGAAATCCTGGCAGCATAGAGCCGATGTAGGCGCGCGGCCCATCCTTGGCCCAGAGTGTTTCCACCCGCACACCGTCCCGTCCCCGCACCTCCATCGGCCAGAGGAAATCGTTCGCCTTGAAGCCGGTGGCCAGCGCAATGACGTCGAGCTCGTATTCCTTTCCGCCGGCCTCGATTCCTCTGGGCGTGATTCTGACGATCGGATCGCTGACGAGGGTGGTATTGTCCTGCAGCAGGGCGGTGTAGACGTTCTCCTCCGGATCAATCCGGATCGGCCGCGAGGTCATCGGCGGCGCCACGGGCGTCATCTTCTCCATGAGGTCGGGCCGGTCCCCCAAGATCTTGCGCATGAACAGGAGGCAGTTGTCGCGCATCGCCTTGTTCGAGGCGCTGCGTGTGTGCGGGTCGCTGAAGTTGGGATCGACCTCATGGGATCGGTTGTCCGGCCCGTACATCCGTCCCATACGGAAACGCGCGAAATTGACGTAGAAAGGAACGTTCCGATCGTTCCACAATACGTCGTCGTCCAATTCCCTTACGTAACCAGGTGTCGCGTAACACCAGCTCGGCGTTCGCTGGAACAGATAGGCGTGACCAGCGCTCTTCGCGGCGACTGGAAACATTTGGTAGCCGGAGGCTCCTGAACCGATCACCGCAACGCGCTTGCCCGAAATGTCCAGATCTGCTGGCCAGCGCGCCGTGTGGCAGGCGACGCCCTCGAACGTATCCAGTCCCGCGATGGTGGGCATCTGCGGGCGCGACAGGAAGCCCACGCAACTGATCACCGCATTGGCGCGCCAAGACTTCGGCCCGTCCGGCCCGCTTGCCCCGATGTTCCAGGTCTGGGAGGAATCATCCCAGATCACTGAGTTCACCTCGGTATCGAGAACGATGTGGTCCGACAGATCGAAACGCTTAACCACCCATTCCATGTAGCTGACGTTCTGCGCTCCTGGGCAGAACGAGTAAGGCTGGGGAAATTCTAGCCCGAACAGGTGCAGATATCCGCGACTTGGCGAGTCCACACGAATTCCGGGGTAGCGGTTTTCATACCAAGTGCCCCCGACGCCCGGGTTTTTCTCTATAAGGACGAAGGGTATGCCGGCCATCTTGAGGTGCACGGCCGCGTTGATGCCGGAGATGCCTCCCCCGATCACCGCAACCATAAATTGCTCCTTACGAGCGCGCGCCGGTTCCTCTTTCCACTTGAGTCCGCGCGCGTGGGGGTCGAGGCCAGTCTCCTCGACCCACATTTCGAGTTCGCGCTGCGGTATGGCTGCGCCTGCGATCAGCTCAAGGCTGCGCGGCAGGCGCGCGCTCGGGCCAGGCTCGAGTTCTATCACACCGCGATCACGCAGGCCTTTCAGGAATGCTGTGGCTTTGCGCTGGACCAGGGCCACGTCGGCCTCATTGGCGAGGCGATCCATGTTCGAGTAGCCGAAGGCTTCGCGAACCAGCGGCAAGTCGATCAAGTCTTCATCGCCGGTTAGCTGATAGATGAGTCCGCGTAGCACCAGCGGATCAGCCAGCGCCACTGAGCGCTCGATCGTCGCGTCTGTGGCCTGCGCGAGCTCGTCACTGATACGCAATGTCTTTTCTCCTACCCTCATTCGCAGAGGACCGCCGTCGCGATCGAGTGACGCATTCTCGGATCCGCCATTCGGCGGTGGGTCACGGCTTCAAAGCCGCGGCATCCGTCAGCCTGTGCAGGATCGGAGCGTGCGGGCTACCAAGTCAACAACTAGCCGCATCCGCGACTTAAAATACTGGGTTGAGGCATTTTTTCCGTTTAGATGGAAAATGTCTAGGGTTGCGTGCGCCGTTGGGACGGCAGGTATAAATTACGTATATTGCGCCACATGCCCGAGCGCGCCCCGAATTCATCTCAAAAGCCGAATCGAGATGTCAGTATCTTTTCAATAATCAACCACGCAAGAGCGGCGATTTTTGCCTGCCCTCGACTGGCTTTCTCAATGGAGCCCGGCGCTGCCGCGCACCAAGCGGCCGGGCAGGACGCCTGTCGCCTCGCCTTCGCGGTAGGTCACTGCGCCCGCGACGACGGTGGCGTCGTAGCCGCGCGAGCGTTGGCGCAGCCGGCCTTGCCCCATGGGGAGGTCGTAGACCATCTCGGGGATGTGCAGCCCGATGTGGTCAAGGTCGATGACATTGAGGTCGGCCCGCGCTCCCAGGCGGATCTGGCCGCGGTCGGTCAGCCCCATGGCCGCGGCGTTGTCGGCGGTGAGCATCTGCACCGCGCGCTCCAGCGGGAAGGCGCCGGCCCGGTCGCCCACCCAGCGAGCCATTAGATAGGTGGGGAAGCTGGCGTCGCAGATCGTGCTGCAATGTGCGCCGCCGTCGCCAAGTCCCACGAGGGTCTGGTCGTGACGGAGCATGGTCCGGGTCGCATCCGAGCTGCAGCCGACGTAGTTGCTGGTCGGCATGTAGATGATGCGCTTGCCGCCATCCTCCAAAAGCAGGTCGTAGGCATATTCGACGGGGGAGATCCCGCGAGCCCGCGCGACGGCGGCGATGCTGGTCTCGGGCGCCGGCTCATAATTCGGCGGATCCGTCATCGGGAACAGGTTGTCCAGGCTCCAGGCTTTGGCGCGCAGGCCGACGATGGAGTCAGGTTGCTCGGCGATCAGCCGCGCGCGCAACTCGGGGTCCGCGAGCGCCAACCGCCGCTGCTCGAAGGGCAGGTCGGCGATCGGCGCGTAGCTCGGGCACCGTGAGAAGGGATGCTGGAAAAGCTCCAGGCCGAGCAGCGCGCCGATCGGTCGTGGCGCGACCTGCGCCTTGATCTGGACACCCCGCGCGTTCGCCTGTTCGATACGGTCGAGCACCGCGCGCCAGCGCTCGGGCTCCCAGGCGTGCTGCATCAGGGAAATCCAGAGCGGCCGACGCGACGCTGCGGCGACCCGCTCAAGCATATCGAATTCGACGTCCACCGCCTCGAAGTCGGAAATCAACTGCAAGGCGCCGGACCCGACCTCCCGGAGCGCCTGGCCGATCCCCGTGAGCTCGTCCTCCCCCGCGGCGTAGCTCGGCGTGAGCCAGCCGTCGCGCGCGCGGTGATTGAGGGTCCGCGAGGTGGAAAAGCCCATGGCGCCGGCGTTCATCGCCTCGCGGGCGAGCACCCGCATCTGTCGCACGTCGTCGGGCGTTGCCGGCTCGCGCGCGGCGGCGCGCTCCCCCATCACGAACACGCGGAGCGGCGCGTGCGGCAGATAGGCCGCGACATCCATGTCGTAGCGACGCTCGGCCAAGCGATTGAGATAATCCGGAAAGCTCTCCCAGTCCCAGGTAAGCCCGGCGGTGAGCACGACTTCCGGTATGTCCTCGACCCCTTCCATCAATGAGACGAGCCGGTCGCGATCGCTTGGCCTGCACGGGGCGAAGCCGACGCCGCAGTTGCCCATCACCGACGTCGTGACCCCGTGGTAGGAGGAGGGGTTGAGCCGCTCCGCCCAGACCGCGTGGCCGTCGTAGTGGGTGTGGATGTCCACGAAGCCTGGCGTGACGATACGGCCGCGGGCGTCGATCTCCTCGGTTCCGCGAGCCTGGATTTCGCCGACCGCGACGATGCGGCCGCCTTCCATCGCGACGTCGGCTTCGAACGGCGCGCGGCCGGTCCCGTCCACCACCTGACCGCCCCGCACAACAAGATCAAACACCGCATTCTCCCTGATCAGCAGGCGATTTTAAGTAGGTATATGGCGACGCCGCGGCGAAATAGGCGTCGATCGCCAAGCCCCACATGGCGGCGGGGCAGGCCTCACCTCAGTTCGGCCGTTCGCTTTTGAAATGTGGGTACCAACGCAAGGCGAAGAAACAGAGCGCGGCAGCGGGGAACGTTATCGCGGCGAGCATCAACGCCGGGGCGTAGCTTCCCGCCATGTCGTACGCGGCGCCGAAGGTGAAGGTGCCCACGGAGAGGGCGAACGTGTACAACATGAACGCCAAGCCGAAGAAGAACCCATAAGAGCTGAAGCCCAGGTACCGGGCCGTGAAGAAGGCGAGCAGATCAAATTCCGCGCCCTGTTGCAGTCCCATCAACCCTACGGCGAAAGCCGCCAGCGCGAAGTTCAGGTCCCCGCCCAGGAGGAAGATCGGATACCCGATGCCCGGTAGGACGGACATAATCCCTGCCGCGACCGTCGGCGACATGTGGTCGAGCATCAAGCCGCAGACCACCCGCCCAACGATGATCGATATAGGGAAAATCGAAACCAGAACAGCCGCCTGAGCCGGCGTGAACCCGCTGTCTGTCATCAATGGAGACAGATTGAGCAGGATCCCACCGCCCGGGATGTTCAGCAGAACCATTGCGGCGACGATCAACCAGAACTGAACCTTCTTCACCCCCTCCTTGGGAGTGAAACCGGTAGTCTTGCCTGCGGCAGCGGCCGTCGCCGCGATCGCGAGCGCGCCCGCCTTGGGTTCGCGAAGCGCAAAGACGATTGCGGGCAGGCCGATGAGCACGGTCGCGGCGGTGAACGTCCAACCGATCCGCCAGCCGTGGCTGTCCAGGACCCTCTGGTAGATCGGCACGTAGATCGCCGCGATGAGCGGGATGATCGACATGGCGATCGACAGCGCCATGCCCCGGTGTTCATGGAACCAGCGGGTGATGATACGCGTGTGCGGGATGGCGTTGCATCCACCCGCCACCACCTGCTTCGCCAGCAACAATCCAAAGAACAGGGCGATGGACCCAGGCATCCAGGCCATCGCCAGCAGGATCAGGGACAGTAGCACGGTGGAGACGAACGCGACCGGGCGCGGGCCGACACGATCCACCAATCGGCCGATGAGCGGGAAGGTGAGAGCGCTGAGCCCAGCCAGCCCCGCGGCGGCGGAGATCTCGCCACGGGTCCAGCCGAACTCCTTGACGAGGTGCGGCATCATGAGGCTGGCGGTGTAATGGTAAAGGGGCGCCGAGGTGCCCATGGCGAGGCCGGACCCAATGACAAGCGGCAGCGCCCGCCACTCGCCCCATCGGCTGGCGGATGTTGCTGTGTTTCCCGACCGCATGGCCGTGGGGGTGTCCGGTGTGACGCTCACCGCCAAGACTGCCCAACAGAGCAATTAGGCGATCTGGACGCTTGGTGATCGATATCGTCATCGCCTTCCATCTCAGCCCCTCGCTCACACCGGCGAGGCCAGGGGCGCGCGTCGCGTCTGCTGACGCATTGGCGCTCAAGCTCGTCTAGATCGACGCTGCCGCCCTCGGCGCGCGCGGTCGCCTTTCGGGCGCTACGACTGGCGCCGGTCACCCAGCGCAACGGTCTTTCCACTAGATCTGCCTCCCCGAGGGTCGAGGCGGTGAACCCACCTTCATTTATCGTGAAGTCGGAAATCGGTATTTGTCCAATATCACTGACTTATGTTTTGAGGCCATGTCGATATAAAAGGCGGGAGCGACCAGTGAGCACAGCGCGAGAATGTCGCCAGGCTGCACCCTTGGGGGGATCCGGTATTGAATTTTCAGCATCTGAAACACTTCCTGACGGTGGCCGAGGAACTGCACTTCGGCCGCGCGGCCGAGCGCCTGGGCATGGCTCAACCGCCCCTGAGCCAATCCATTCGGCGGCTTGAGGAGTCGCTGGGAAGCGCCCTTTTTCTACGCACCCGGCGGCGTGTGGAGCTCACGCCGGTCGGGCTGACGCTGGTGCCGCATGCGCGCGAGATTCTGAATGAATGCGCGTTCGCTCAGAAGGCGGTGCAGCGCGCCAAGGCGGGGGGCGTCACGCAGCTCAGCATCGGGTTTTCCCCCAACATCCTCTCCGAGGCGGTGCCCACCGCCATTCGCGCCCTGCACAATCTGCTGCCGGGGGTGCGGATCTCGCTGGTGGAGGGAACCGGTGACGACCAGGTCAACCGCTTGCTGAGCGGAAACTTGGATCTGGGCTTCTTTCACCCCGCGGCGCCGGAATTCCGCCGCTTGGAGATGAAGACGGTGGAAAGCACTGCGGTAAAGGTGGCGATCCCAGAGGGGTGGCGGTTAGCCGAGAGACCGCACCTGACCCTGAAGGACCTCGACAACGAACCCCTGCTCATGTTCCCGCAGCACCACCGCCCTGAGATTCATGCGTCGATCATGGCCGCCTTCCGCAAGGCTGGGGCGCGGGCGAGTATCTTTCAGGAAGCGACCTACGACTACACCCGGCTGAAGCTCGTGGCGGCTGGATTAGGCTACTCGTTCATCAATGAAATGGCTGCGCCGCGCGGCTACCCGGGGGTGGTCGTCCGGCCCATTCCGGAGCTCATACAGTCGACGCGGGTGGATACGGTGTTGGCCTGGCGGCGGGCAGTCTCCACGCCTCTACGCAAGGTATTCTTAGCTGTGTACAAAGCCACCCTCAAGCCTGGTGTTGAATAGGCCGGGGGCATAATCGGACCATATCAATATGGAATTCAAATTCTCAAGTCCGTATTGACTAAGCTTTCTGGGCGATGGAAATTCCAGTGCTTCCCCGAACTCAAGTTCGCCCCGATAGAGAGCGGCGTGGGCTGGTTCGCCTGGCTGGCGAACTAACTGGACGAGACGTGGGAAAAATCAGCGGTTCTGGACCAAAAGCCCCCTGAGGGAGTCGCCGAGCTTCTACATGGATCGCAACGTCTTCGGCTCCTTCAGCCACGACCACGTGGGCACCGCCAATCGCCACCTACCGGGCTGCAGGAACATCATGTGGTCGTCCGCCTACCCGTATTCGGAGACGACCTATCCCCATTCGCAAGAGGTGATCCGCACCTTGTTCGACCCGGGGACGGCATGGCTCAGCCTGTGACGGCCAGCCCGCACGCGGCGGAATAGCGCCAAAACAAGGTGTACGCCGATGCAAGGCGGCCTCGATGCGCCTGACCGATCAATTCGGGGGAGATGAAAGCGCGCGAGCACGCCGCTCGCAGGCATCGCGAGCCGACAGCCGCCGCCGGTTTCCCCGGGCGAGCTACTCCTCAAAACCGATAAGTCGCCTCGAGGTACCAGGTCCGGGGATCGGCGTACTGCTGAAGGCCAAGGCCGTTGGCCACCCGCAGGTCCGTCGTCGTCTGGACATTGCGTTTGTCTGTCGCGTTAGTCAGGCCAGCGGCGAGGGATAACGGCCCATTGTTTAGGTCGGCCAACTCCGCGCGCACATCCAGCTTCGTGTAAGCAGGCACGATGTGGAAGGGGATGAACGGCCCGTTGAGATCGGAGGTGGCCATGCTGCTCTGGTGGTAGAGGTTGGCCGAGAGGCTGACCTTCCCCATGGCGTCGGGCAGGCCCGGCAGATGCACCGTGGGTTCAATTCCCCAGCGATGCTTCACCGTCATAGCCACCCGGTTCTGAGTCAGGTCGGCGGTGATAGGCACGCCATTCGAGATGAACTGGCCAGTGTTAGGCCACTCGTTGTACTTCGCGTCCGTGTACGAGTAGTAGGCCTTCACATCCAGCCACTCGGAAAACCGCGCAAAGGTCTCCAGGTCAACGCCGCGGATCGTCGCCGACGCAACGTTGTCGATCACCGAAACAAAAGTGTTCTGCCCGGCCACCACCAGGGGGATCCGAACCGACCGCTGGATATCCGAGTACTTGTCGTTGAAGATGCTCAGGCTGGTGCGGCCGGTCACGCCTCCCAATGACCACGTGGCCTTGGCTCCGACCTCATAGTCGGTGACGGTTTCGGGTCCGAACTTGGAATTGGAGCCTAAAGAGGTGTTGAACCCGCCCGGCTTGTAGCCGGTCCGGATCGTCCCATAGAGGAAGAGGTCGTTGTTCACCGTATAGTCGGCCGCTACCATCCAGGTGGCCTTGCTGAACGTCCCCTTCTGGTAAGACACGTTCGCGCCAGGCAGACGCTCTAGCGCCTCGGGCACCGCGAATGGCCGGGGATTGCCGCGGACCGAGGCCAGTCGGGTGGCGATGTCGGGAAGCGGGGTATTGGGCGAGGTGGGGTTCGTCAGGCCCAGGCGGTTGGTGAGCAGGCTCCCCGACAGGCTCTTGCGTACGCTCCAGGTGTTGCGGACCCCGCCTGTCAAGCGCAGCTGGTCGCTGACACGGAATTGCGCTTGGGCGAATCCCGCGTAGTCAATGTTCAGGGTCTTGGCCGGCAGCAACGTCTGGCCGGTGTAGTTGTGGCAATAGTTGCTGTTCACTTCGTTGAACGGCGCGCCCGCCACGCAGCTGTTGTAGGCCGCCACCTGGGCCGCTGACGCCCCGGGCCCGGGGACGGGCACGCTATTGCCGAAGCCTGCGTACTGGCCTGAGAGGACCCGGCTGAAGATCGGGCTCCACGCCTGTTCGAAGTAGCCGCCCGTGGTGAGCTGCAGCCGGCGGTCCAGGAAATCGGCCTGCAGCTGAAGCTCCTCCGTGACCGAACGCGGGCCAGGACCTTGGACGGTGATGCCTTCATGGAGGGGCAGGAACATCAGGTCGATGCCGTTGCCCACGTCGCCGTCGTTGAGCGTTTTCTGCTCATCGTAGCTGGTGATGTTCTTCAGCAGAAGATTTTCGGCCAGCTGGAATTCCAGCGTGTTTATGACAGTGTAGTTGCGGGTCTCAGCGCGAACGGCGTTGGAATTGTCGTAGGTGACGCTGGGCCCCTCCGCCTGCGTCCGGGCGAAAACCTGCTGGGCCACCGACACCCAGGTCGGACAGATGCCGACGGGGCAGGCCAGACCTGCGGCGGCGGCTATGGAGGCTGGGACCGGCCGAATGGTGCCCGTGGTGACACCGGTGGAGGGATTGACGGAGCCGAACGGCGCCACCACGCCGAGCTGGCCGCGGGAATAGCCGTCCGCGACGGTGCGCATCATCAGGATGGTGCTGTTGCTGACGGTGTCCGTCGGTTTGAACCGGAGGGTTAATCGGTAAGTGTCGATGTCGTAGCCGTCGACCCATCGGTTCAGGAACTTGTTCCTGGTAAACCCGTCGCTGGCGCGGTGCTGACCCGCAAGACGCACCAGCAGCTTGTCGCCAAGCAGGGGCCCGCCAGCGCCAAACTCGACCATCCGTCCGCCGTATTCGCTCAACCTTGTGCGGAGGTAGCCTTCCATGCCCTCGGTGGGCGCTCTGGGAGTCACCAGAACCGCCCCGCCGGTGGTGACGCGGCCGAACAATGTCCCCTGGGGGCCCTTCAATACCTGGACGTTCTGCAGGTCGAAAAAGTCGATGGCCGTGAAAGGGACTTCGGCGAAATAAGCCGCGACTCCAGAGCCGCCAGTCAACTGGGAGCCGCCCTGGCCTCGAATTGTGAACTGAGCATTGATCCGAGAGCCAGTGCCGCCGCCGGCTGCGCCAGTGATCAGCCCAGGAACAACCTTTCGAAGATCCTGAGCATTCTCAAGAACATTTCGATTGAGAGTCTCGCTTCCGAGGGCGGTCACCGCGACCGGGACCTTCTGGATACTCTCTTCGCGACGACGAGCGGTGACGACCAGCTCTTCCAGGTTGGCCCGGCCTGGGGCCTCCTGACCTATCGCCGGCGCGGCCGTCGCAAGCGCGGCAAGGGCCGTGCTGCTCGCAAGAATAACCCGGACGTTATGGAACAATGATTGCCCCCCTCTTTGTATTTGTCTGTCGCATAGCGTTACCGGCGACAGTTAGGGAGTGAGGTCAATTTTGCTAATATGAAATCGGCGCGTAAAAATATTGCCGCGATATGGTTTTTAGCGCCTTGGCCTCGCCGCCACCACCCAGATCCCCCGCAAACTCTCCAAGCTTATCCCGCCGCCGATCTTGCAGCCGCGTGAGGCGCCGCGGACTCAATGCGCCGCTGCTCATCGCCCGCGCCAACCGCGGCCTTACGCTCGGCAATTCAGAGTCGCCTTGAGCCTAACGTCTCGCAAAACGGCGTCAGTTGTCGTGGATCTTGCGTCGTTAGTGGCTTAGAGCTTGTTTCGGCCCATAGCGGCCCGAGCCCGTCATCAAGCTTAGCGCCGTCGTCTGCACTCGGCCGCGGCACGCCCCTTCTCGGCCGCCCTCTGGACGCTCAAGCTCGCGGCCGGAGGTCCGGCGGCATCCGCCGAGGCTCAGCGTATGGTGGCCGAGCGAGAAGTGAAATAGTAGTTCACTCTTCGCGCGGTCGAAGAAGAGCATGAAAGTCTACTGCAGATGCTCGACGAACGGCCCTACGGTGGTCGCAAACGCCTGGGCTCCGAGAACGTCGAGCTGCGGGCGGGCGGCGCTGTCGCCGAGCGCCGCGAACCGGGGCCTGCCAATCACATTCTATGAACCGAAGGCGTAGCGCACCGAGATACCGTAGTTGCGCGGCGGAGCGTGGATGAAGGACTGCACACCATTGGTGTTGGGCGAGCTGGCGGACGTACCGAAATCGTAGTTAGCGTTCGTCAGGTTCCGTACATACAAGGCTACGTCGACACCCTTGCCGAGAATATTCGCCAGCTCCACCCGTAAATCGGCGGTCGTATAGCCCTCGATCGTCGAGGCGCCCAGGATGAACGAGTCCGAATATTTGACATCCAGGTTGGCGCTCAGGTTCCCACCCAGAACCTGGTCCGGATAGTTGATCGTGACGTTGCCGTTGCCCGTATATTTCGGTTGTTGCGCCAGGATGATGGTGTTTGTCGGCGGGACATTCCCGGCCTTCAGAAGGTTCAGCAGGTTCTGGTCGAGCGAGATCTTATTGACCTTGTAGTCGACGTAAGCCATGCCGACGCCCAGCGTCAGCCATTCGGCCGGAGTCACCGTCGCGCCCAGCTCGAAGCCGCGGATGGTCAGGTCGGCGACGTTGCCCACGGTGGTCGCGGCGGAATGCCGGATCGTCACGCCGGGCGTGCCGACCGGATAGGCGACCTGCGTCACGTTGGTCGTGCAGTTGGCGGCGCGGCCTGCCGAGCCGATGGCCTCGGGCACGCATACGCCGGAGCCGAGGCCGGATGAGAGAACGCCGAACTGATTGCCCTTGTCCTTGCCGGTGAAGACAGCGAGGTCGAAGGTCCCGCGGGCGTCGCCCGCGTCCCAGCGCAGCTTGGTCCCGAGCTCCCAGTCGGTGAGCGTTTCCGGCACGAACGTCTGCACCGAGGCGAGGTAAGGGTCGAACAGCGGCGTGTTGTAGTTGCCGGCCCGGTAGCCGCGGCGGTGAGTGACATAGACCATGGCGTCGGGCGTGACCTGCCAGTTGGCCCCGAAGGTGTAGGTCAGCTTGTTGAAGTCGGCCCGAGGCAGAATTTGCGCCGAGGCCGCCGTCGCGCCGGTGACCTGGGCGGCGGTCAGCGTCCCCGACCTGCATTGGTCTTCGCTGATGTAGTTGGAAGAATGCCTGCCCGTGTAAAGCGCTTGGCCGAACGGCGAGTAGGTCGCGCTCGCCGAACACCCGGCCACCGAATCCCAGGTCTTGCGCAGCCCCGCGGTGACGGAGAGCCCCTTCACGAAGTCGTCGAGCGAATAGTCGACCTGGCCGTAGAGGGCTTCGCTGCGGTTGGTGAGGTAGCCCATCACCTGGGTGTGCGACAGGCCCATGAAGGCGTTGACCTCCAGGCCTTGGTTACCCCCGGTCCCGTTCGGCTGTTCCTTATAGTAGAACCCACCAAAGGTGTACTTCAACTTGTCATCGAAGAACGAGCCCGAGAGCTGCAGCTCGTCCGTGATCTCTTCGAGTCTGACCTGCGTACTCGCTTCGACAACATCGATAGCCGTCCCTTCGTTGTCGCCCGTGTTGTAGGTGTCGACATAACGATAACCGAAGATGTTCTTCAGCGTGTGATCGTTGCCGATATTGAACGTCGTCGTGTTGCTGATGCCCTTGACGATCACCACGGTGTTGCGCGGGTCGTAGTTCGCATATTGAATCCGGTCGCTTGCGGTTCCGGCCTGCTGGGCGAGCCGGTAGTCGCAATTCACCGCGGTGCCGCACTGGGCGAGGGCGAGCGTATTGCGGGCGAAGATCGGTCCAGCCGTTGGGCCGAAGATGGCGGTCGCTCCAGCAAGGAGCTGCGCCGGAGGCCGCAGGTAGAGCGCCGGCGGCGATCCGCCAAAGCCGTTCGGGAAGAAACTCCTGAACAGCTGGTTGTTGGCGCCGCGGATTTTGGTGTAATCCGCGATCGTCACGTTCTTGATCCAATCGACCGGCGCGAACCGGACCGAGGCGCGGTATGAGCGGGTGTCGTATTCGTCGAGATCGTGTTTGATCGGGAATTGGTGACCGGGCGTCGCAAGCAGGGTGACCGGATCGACCGTATAGGGCGTGAAGCCGACGATCTTAGTGAAGCCGCCGCCGGTGGACATCTGCGTCGCGAGACGCACGGCGAGTTTATCCTGCCACAGGGGCACGTTGATCGCGCCCTCGAACTGCTTGAAGGTGAAGCTGGCGACGTCGACTTTGGCGTAGCCGCCGAAATTGTTCGTCGGTTCCTTGGTGTAGGTCAGCACCGCGCCGCCGATGGAGTTCCGGCCGAAGAGCGTGCCTTGCGGACCCTTCAGGACCTGGATGTTGTCCATGTCGTAGGTCGGGATCAGCGATCCCTGCGTCGAGAGCGGCACTTCATTCAAATAGGTGATGACGCCGGCGTTGATGTTGCCGGTGACGCCGCGGGTCTGGCCGCGGATGGTGATGAAGGGATTGATCTTGCTGCCGCCGTCCGAGATGTTCAGCCCCGGCGTGATCTTCACGAGATCGGCGACGTTGTTGACGCCCTTTTTCTCCAGGGTCGCCCCGGAAAAGGCGCTGATCGAGATCGGCACTTTGGAGACGTCTTCCGCGCGCCGGCGGGCGGTCACGACGATCTCGCCGATGCTGGTCCCCTCGGGCTCCACGGCCGGGCTGGGCTCGCTGGTCGCCTGAGCGTGGGCGGCCAGAGGAAGGCCGAAGGCTCCCGTGGCGAGCAGTGTGCCTGCGAGCATCTTCAGTTTAGGCCGATTCATCGAAGTATATCCCCCTGCGGCTGCGGTTCGAGTACGATTTTAATTATAGTAATGGCGTAACATGCGAGCTATGTCAGAACAATTAATCAAGGCGGCAACAACAAGATCGGCGGCCCCTATCCAGCGTCAGGTCGGTCATGTACAATTTGATCAAAATGGCAATGCTGGGCGCCTGAAGCATCCCATGTCCATCAACTCAGGACAAACCTTTCCCTCAAGGTCTCGGGAGTCGCGTTAGCCCGGTTCCTCCAAGTGCAGAGCTAGTGAAGTCTATTGTGAAGTCAGTGGAGCCCGCTGCCGCGCACCAAGCGGCCGGGCAGGACGCCTGTCGCCTCGCCTTCGCGGTAGGTCACTGCGCCCGCGACGACGGTGGCGTCGTAGCCGCGCGAGCGTTGGCGCAGCCGGCCTTGCCCCATGGG
>Ga0268266_10001583_pt1 | contig 26570 bp, 26 predicted proteins | sample KBSS13metaG_FD_190356 | JGI IMG/M metagenome (GOLD analysis project Ga0268266, IMG submission 190356) | Switchgrass rhizosphere microbial communities from Kellogg Biological Station, Michigan, USA - KBS S1-3 metaG (SPAdes) (version 2) | ecosystem: Host-associated > Plants > Roots > Rhizosphere... | reverse complement strand
CGGCCTACCTCGAAGCACTCTATGCCGGCCGCCGCCGCTCGCCGCTCGCCGTCGCGGCCGACTACGCGCGCCGGATCGGCGTGCTCGGTGACGCCGGGCGCCATGACCTGATCTGGGTGGAACGCGAGCTGCTGCCCTGGCTGCCCTGGGGCCTGGAGCGGCACTGGGTGCCCCATCGGCCGCTGGTCGTCGACTACGACGATGCGGTGTTCCACCGCTACGACCGCCATGACCGCGCCCTCGTGCGCCGGCTGCTCGGCGACAAGATCGACCGGGTGATGCGGCGGGCCGCCCTGGTAGTGGCCGGCAACGACTACCTTGCCGAGCAGACCCTGCCCCTGATCCCTGGGGCGGAGATCGCCGGCCAGACCAACGACGGCCGCCGTGTCGTCGCCCTGGTCGGCACCGGCGGCTACGCCGAGAAGGTCGCCGTCCCGCAGGCGCAGCTGATCGAGCTGCCCGACGGGGTCGATTACGACCAGGCGGCCGGCGGGCTGCTGCAGGGACTGACCGCGATGGCGCTTGTCCACCGCTGTGCCCGGATCGAGCCCGGCGAGACGATCGTCGTCGAGGCCGCCGCCGGCGGCACCGGCACCCTCTCGGTGCAGCTGGCCAAGCGGGCAGGCGCGCGGGTGATCGGGCTTGCCTCAAGCGAGGAGAAGCGCGAGCTGGTCCAGAGTCTCGGCGCCGATGCCACCGTCGATTCCCGCGCCGAGGACCTCGGCGAGGCGATCCGCGAGGCCAACGACGGCAAGCGGGTCGACGCCGTCCTGCACATGAGCGGCGGCGCGGCCTTCGACGCCGAGATGGGCGTACTGGCGCCGCTGGGGCGGATGGTCGTCTTCGGGATCGCCTCGCGCGAACAGCGCGAGGTCTCCACCGCCGCGCTGCTGCGCGGCTCCAAGGCCGTGATCGGCTTCTGGCTCGCCCACCTGCTGAGCCGTCCCGACCTGCTGGTGCCGATGATCGGCGAGCTGCTGGGGACGATCGCCAAAGGCGAGCTGGCGGTTACGATCGGTGAGGTCTACCCGCTGTCGGAAGCGAAACGGGCGCACGAAGACCTGATCGCCCGCCGCACCACCGGCAAGCTCCTCCTCGATCCCAGCAAGTGATTCGCACTAAGTGACCACCTTCAAAGACCTAGGCCTCTCGCCTGACGTCCAGCAGGCGCTGGACGAGCTCGGCTTCGAGGAGCCGACGCCGATCCAGGAGCAGGCGGTCCCGGAGCTGCTCGGCGGCCACGACGTGATCGGCCAGGCGCAGACCGGGACCGGCAAGACGGCCGCCTTCGGCCTGCCGCTGCTGCAGTACCTCGACCCGGAGAACAACGAGGTGCAGGCGATCGTGATGACGCCTACCCGCGAGCTCTGCATCCAGGTGACCCAGGCGCTGCGCACCTTCGCCGAGCACCTCGACATCGAGATCGTCGCCGTCTTCGGCGGGGCCCCGATCCGCTCGCAGCAGTCGCAGCTGCGCTCCGGCGCCCACGTCGTCGTCGCCACCGTCGGCCGGATGATGGACCTGATGTCCCGCCGCTCGCTGGTCCTCACCGCGGCCCGCTATGTGGTCCTCGACGAGGCCGACGAGATGCTCGACCTGGGTTTCATCGAGGACGTCGAGAAAATCCTCCGGATGTGCCCGAGCGGGCGCCAGACGGCGCTCTTCTCGGCGACGATGCCGCCGCCGATCCAGAAGCTAGCCGAGGGCTACATGTACGACCCGGTGACGATCAAAATCACCCCGAAACAGCTGACGGTCGACAAGATCTCCCAGGCCTTCGTCGAGGTTCCCGCCAAGGAGAAGGCCGCGCGCCTGGTCGAGCTGCTGAAGACCGAAGAGCCAGAGCAGGCGATCATCTTCACCCGGACCAAAATCGGCGCCTCGAAGCTGGAGAAGACGCTGAAGGACAAAGGCCTCGACGTGAAGGCGCTGCACGGCGACCTCAGCCAGGGCGTCCGCGACGGGGTGATGATCTCCTTCAAGGACCACCGCGTGAAGCTGCTGGTCGCGACCGACATCGCCGCCCGCGGGCTCGACGTCGACCACGTCACCCACGTCATCAACTTCGACGTGCCGAACTCCTCGGAGACCTACGTCCACCGGATCGGCCGCACCGGCCGCGTCGGGCGGACCGGGCGCGCGATCACCTTCGTGACCCCGGACCAGAAGGACGAGATCGCCCGCATCGAGCGCGACGTCAAAACCAAGATCGGCGAGTGGGAGACCCCCGAGGAGCGGCTCGAGCACGCGCCGCCGCCGCGCCGCCGCGAGCGGACGCCGAGACGCGAGCGCGAGAAGGAGGCGCGATCCGAGCGGGAGGAGGAGCCGAAGCGCGAGCGCGAGCCCGCGGCCGAGGCCAACGGCGCCGGCGACGCCGAGAAGGCGGACACGACCAAGCTCTTCGTCAACCGCGGCGAGCGCAGCGGCATCGACGAGGAGGCCCTGCGCTGGGCGCTGAAGGAGGGGGCCGTGCTCCCCGACGAGGCGATCCACGACGTCCGCGTCCTGCACCGGTTCTCCTTCGTCGAGGTCGACCCCGACGTCGCCGAGCGCACCGTCGAGTACCTCGACGGGACGAAGCTCGAGGGCAAGGAGATCCGCCTCGAGATCGCCAAGAGCTGACTAAGCGGTCAGCTCGGCGACTGTCTCCAGCAGGCGGTCGAAGTCGATCGGCTTGGTGATGTAGCCGTCGATCGCGAGGTCGGTCGGGGCGTCGGCGTCGCCGGGGTTCTGGTGGGCGCTGACGATCAGCGCCGGGATCTCGCTGCCGGCGTCGCGCAGCTCGCGCAGGGCGTCGATGCCGGACTTGCGCGGCATCATCGCGTCGAGCAGCAGCAGGTCGGGGACGGTGCCGTTGGCGATCTGGTCGAGGACCTCCTGGCCGTCGGCGGCGGTGGCGACCGCATGGCCGGCCATCTCCAGCCGGGTCCGCATCAGCAGCAGGATCGTCTCCGAGTCGTCGGCGACGAGGATCGTCGCCATCAGCCGGCCTCCGCCGTCGCCTGACCCTGGCTGGCGGCGCCATCGGCCGCCGGCCCGGGGGCGGTCGCGACCGGCAGCCGCAGGCGGAACGTCGATCCCTGCCCGACCGTCGACTCGGCGCCGATGCTGCCGCCATGTGCCTCGGCCAGCGATTTCGAGATCGCCAGCCCGAGGCCGGTGCCGCCGACGCGCTGGGTCAGCCCGGCGTCGCCGCGGGTGAAGCGCTCGAAGATCCGCTCCAGCTGCTCTTCCGGGATGCCCGGTCCGTTGTCGCTCACGGTTATCTCCACCTCGGCGCCGATCGTCCGCGCCGAGACCCCGATGGACGCACCTTCGGGCGAGTACTCATGTGCATTCGTAATCAGATTCACCAGTATTTGCCTAATCCGGTCCGGCTCGACTTCGATTGGCGGCAGGCCTGGATCGACCGCTTCGCTCAACGCCTGCCCGCTCGCCTCGGTCTGGGCGCGCATCGTACGCACGACGTCTTCGACCAGCGGCGCGACCTCGGTCGGCTGCGGCTGGATCGAGAGCCGGCCGGCGTCCGAGCGGGCGAGGTCGAGCAGGTCGTTCAGCAACCGCACCAGGTGGCGGCAGTTATCGAGGATGACCTCGACCGTCTCGGCCTGGCGCGGGGTCAGCGACTCGCGTTCCAGCATCAGCAGCTCGGCGAAGCCCTGGACCGAGGTCAGCGGGCTGCGCAGCTCGTGCGAGGCGGTGAGGACGAACTCGTCTTTGAGGCGGTCGAGTTCGGCCCGCCGGGCCTCCTCCTGCTCGAGCTCCTCGGCCATCTCGTTGAAGGCGTTGCCGAGGGTCGCGGTCTCCGAGAGGCCGCCGACCTCGACCCGGGCGCTGCGGTCGCCGGCGGCGAGCCGGCCGGCGGCGTCGACGAGCTGCTCGAGCGGCCGCCGCAGCGAGGAGATCAGGCCGCTGAAGAGGAGGAGCGCCCCGGTCAGGCCCGCCAGCAGTCCGGCGGCGACGAGCAGGGCGGTGTCGCGGGTGTCGCCGGAGATCTCGTCGCGCAGTTCGTCGCGGCGCTGGGCCTGCTGGACGACGACGGCGCGGGCTTTCTCGCCGCTGGTGCCGCGGGCGATCCGTTCCCGCGCCACCATCTCCACCTGGTAGGAGCGGGCGATCGAGTCCTCGAAGTCCTGGCGCTGCTGGATGAAGCGGCCGACGCCGATCACCGCCATCGCGGTGAGCACGGCAAAGCCGATCGCGAACCCGATCCGCAGCCGGTTGGCGAGCGACGGGCTCAGCCGTCGATTGGATCGTGAATATGCTTGCGCCCCTATGGCTGACGAGGCTACCGAGCAGGACGGCACCGTCGCGGTTCCGGACGGGATCGACAAGGCAGCGCTCGAAGTCTGGTTCGGGGAGAACGTCGCGGGAGCCGACTTCCCGCTCGCCTTCGAGCGGATCGCCGGGGGCCACTCGAACCTGACCTATCGCGTCACCGACGCCGCCGGTCGGAAGTGGGCGCTGCGCCGCCCGCCGATGGGCAAGCGGCTCGGCTCGGCCCACGACATGGGCCGCGAGTTCAAGGTCGTCTCGGCCCTGGGGAAGACCGACGTGCCGGTCGCCCCGGTGGTCGGGCTCTGCGAGGACGAGAGCGTCAACGACGCACCTTTCTACGTGATGGAGTTCGTCGAGGGGCCGATCCTGCGCGGCCTCGCCGAGGCCGAGATCTTCCCCGACGAGGGCGACCGGCGGGCGATCGGCGAGCGCGTCGCCGACACCCTGGTCCAGATCCACGCCGTCGGCCCCGACGCCGCCGGCCTCGGCGACCTCGGCCGCAAGGAGGACTACGTCGCCCGTCAGCTGCACCGCTGGCACGGCCAGTGGGAGAAGTCGAAGACGCGCGAGCTGGAGCCGATCGACCGGGTTCACGAGGCGCTCTCGGCCCGCATCCCCGAGCAGGGGCCGGCGACGATCGTCCACGGTGACTACCGGCTCGACAACATGATCCTCAGCCCGAACGGCGAGGTCGCCGCGGTGGTCGACTGGGAGCTCTGCACCCTCGGCGACCCGCTCGCCGACGTCGGCCTGCTGATGGCCTACTGGCCCGAGCGCGGCGCCGGCGACGACGTCGTCGCCCTCGGCATGCCCGCCAACCTCGCGCCCGGCTTCCCGACCCAGGCCGAGATCGCCGCCCGCTACGCCGAGCGCAGCGGCCGCGACCTCTCCGACCTCAACTTCTACGTCGCCCTCGGCTACTGGAAGCTGGCGATCATCCTCGAGGGCGTCTACGCCCGCTACGTCGCCGGCGGCTATGGCAAGGTCGACGAGGGAATCCACGCCTTCGCCCGCCTGGTCGAGCGCCTCGCCGAAGAGGCCGAGAAGCGCGAGCAGGCGGATTGACCAGCTTTCCCGTCCACCAGTTCACCTCAAAGGAGAAACCCGTTGAAGCAGCTACGCAAGCGGCTCACGTACGCAAACGTGATGTCGACCATCGCCGTCTTCCTCGTCCTCGGCGGGGCCACCGCCTTCGCCGCCGGCCTGGGGAAGAACAGCGTCGGCAGCAAGCAGCTGAAAAAGAATGCCGTGACCACGGCGAAAATCAAGAAAGGCGCGGTGACCGGCGCCAAAGTGAAACCCGGATCGCTGAAAGCGTCCAGCTTCGCCGCCGGCCAGCTTCCCGCCGGTCCGAAGGGCGACAGGGGCGAGCCTGGCCCGAGCTTTGGCGCCTTCGCCAACGGCGGGTGCGGCCCGCTCGAAGATGCGTTCCAGGACTGTGTCAGGACGGGGTCGGTCAATCTGCCCGCCGCCGGTCCTGTGCTCCTGATCGCCTCGGCGGAATGGGATAACGACGAATCCGAAGATCCGCCACCCGACGCCGGCAACTGCCGCTTCTCGGTCGACGGCGCGCCGCTCAACCCGCAGATCTCCTTCGGTGAGGCCACGGATACCCACGGCGTCGGCCAGGGAGGCAGCATCTCGCTGAACAGGATCACGCAGACGCTGTCGGCGGGGTCCCACACCTTCGCCCTCGAATGCAACGAGGACGCCGGCAAGCTCTACAACGCCGAAGCGATGCTCTCGGCGGTCCTCCTGGGCAGCGCCTCGATCCAGGAGATCCTTCCGCTTCCCTGAGGCGCCTAAACCATCCGCGTAGCGTGCCGGGGCTCGAGGTTGCCTTCGGCTTCGGCCTCGGCGCGCTTTGCCCAGCGGTTCAGCTCGCGGCGGGCGAGGACCATCTTGTGGACCTCGTCGGGCCCGTCGGCGAGGCGGAGCATGCGGCTGAAGCGCCACATGATCGCCAGCGGGGTGTCGTCGGTCATGCCGAGCGAGCCGTGGATCTGGATCGCGCGGTCGAGGACGTCCATCACCATGTTGGCGGCCACGATCTTGATCGCCGAGATCGCCTGGCGGGCGGCGCGCTTGCCCTCGGTGTCCATCTTCCAGGCGGCGTAGAGGGTCAACAGGCGGGCCTGGTCGATCTCCATCCGGCTGGCGGCGATCGACTCCTGGACGAACTGCTTGTCGCCCAGCGGACCGCCGAAGGCGGTGCGTTCGTTGGCGCGGCGGCACATCATCTCGTGCGCCCTCTCGGCGGTTCCGATCGCCCGCATGCAGTGGTGGATGCGGCCCGGGCCGAGCCGGTCCTGGGCGACGGCGAAGCCGGCCCCGCGCTCGCCGAGCAGGTTCCCCTTCGGCACCCGGCAGTCTTCGTAGCGGATCTCGCAGTGGCCGGGGCCGCCGTCGTGGCCCATCACCGAGATCGGCCGCACCAGATTGAAGCCGGGGTTGTCGGTCGGGACGCAGATCATCGAGGCGCGGGCGTAGGGGGGAGCGTCGGGGTCGGTGACGACCATCGCGATCGCCAGGTCGGCGCCGACGGCGCCGCTGGTGAACCACTTGTGGCCGTTGACGACCCACTCGTCGCCGTCGAGCTCGGCGCGGGCTTGCAGCAGCGTCGGGTCGGAGCCTGAGACCTCGGGCTCGGTCATCGAGAAGCAGGAGCGGATCTTCCCCTCGAGCAGCGGCTCGAGCCAGCGCTCGCGCTGCTCCGGCGTGCCGTGCTCGGCGAGGATCTCCATGTTGCCGGTGTCCGGCGCCGAGCAGTTGAAGGCCATCGGCGCCGCCATCGGGCTGCGCCCCATCTCCTCGCAGAGCAGCCCGTACTCCCAGTTCTTCAGCCCGGGCCCGAAGCGCTCGTCGGGCATGAACAGGTTCCAGAGTCCCTCGCCCCTGGCCTTCTCGCGGACGGCGGTCAGGTTCTGCGGGTAGGGGACCCCGGGGCCGACCTCCTCGTCGAGCGCCTCCATCAGCTCCCGCTCCTGCGGGTAGATCTCGTCGTCGATGAAGTCGAGCACGCGCTCGCGCAGCTCGGCGACCTCGGGGCTGGGCTTGAAGTCCATCGTTTCCTCTCCTCGCTCTCCGGAAAGGGAACGGTATTTGATCGGCGGCTCAGGCCCGCCGGTAGCGGGCGAAGAGCTCGCCGTCCTCCTCCAGCAGCCAGGCCAGCTCCATCTCGACGACCTCGGGCAGATGGCCCTCGAGGATTCGCGGCCCACTGCCGCCGCTCAGCTTCGGCGCGATCGTCAGGAACAGCTCGTCGACCAGGCCGCGGGCCTGCAGCGAGGCGTGGAGGGTGGGGCCGCCCTCGCACATCACGGCCCGCACGCCTTCGGAGCGCAGGGAGCCGAGCAGCTCGGCGAGGTCGGCCCGCTCGCCGCCGCTGCTCTCGACCACGACCAGCCGCCGGTCGAGGTTGGCGTAGCGCTCGGCGCGCAACGTCCCGGCGCCGATCATCACCGCGTCGAAGCGCTTGCGCAGCCCCGCCAGCATCGCCGTGTCGGTCTCCGACCCGATCGGCCCGGAGACGCCGCCGATCGTCGCCCCGCCGTCGAGCGTGGCGGCGAAGTTCATCGCCACGAAGGGTCTCTCCTCGGGCGCCTGCTTCCACGGCTCGTATGACTCGAGCTGATCCTCGACCGTGGTCGGACCCGCGTCTGGGAGAAGCCGCCGCATCGGCGGAAAGCTACCCGGACCTGCGCGGGCTCATGCGAGCCCGCTTCAGCGGTAGTCGTGCCAGCCGGCGAACTCGCGGCCGGCGAACTTCTGCAGCTCGGCGACGTCCTCGGTGAAGCGGGCGCGGACCGTCTCGAAGAGGTCATCCGGGAGCTTCGGCTTCGGCGCCGGCGGCTTGTCCGGGTCGTGGACGACCTTCTCGACCAGCCAGCGCAGCGACTCGGGGAAGCGGTCGAAGTTGCGGTCGAACGAGCGCAGGCCGGGCAGTTTCACCAGCTTCTCCATCAGCTGGTATTTGTCGCCCTCCTTGGCGCTCGACTTCTCCCACTCGCGGTCGAACTGCTCGGAGGTGAAGGTCTCGTCGACGCCGGCGAAGGCGAAGGCCTTGCGCATCGTCTCCTCGCGTTCGCTCTGCAGCTCCTCCTGGGTGATGATCTCGATCTGGGAGCGGTCGAAGCGCTCGAGATAGGGCTGCAGCTGCATCCAGTACTTGGAGCGGTTCATGTAGGAGGTGTCGGGCCGGGAGAGGACCTCGACCAGCTCGCCGGTCTCGTAGCCGGCGCCGGTCGCGTGGACCCAGTGGGAGAGGATCCGCTTGATCGGATCCCGCACCATGTAGAGCAGCCGCGCGTCGGGGCAGTTCTGCTTGATCCGCTCGGCGGATCCCTCGAAGCGGGGAAGGTTCGTGTAATGGGGCGAGGACTCGCCGCGGACCTTGAAGCGGTCGTCGAAGCGGCTCGCGTACCAGTCGAGGCCGAGGTCCCAGTTCAGCTCCTCGACGAAGAAGTTGAGCTCCTTCGGCTTCGACATCTGGACTTCCGGATGCAGGCCGAGGTAGTGGTGGATGCTCGTCGTCCCGCACTTCAGCCCGCCGATGATGATCAGGTTCGGCAGCTGCGCGTGGCGCTTGCGGCGCTTGCGCCAGCGGCTCTTGCGATCGGCGGCGTAGCGCTCGCGGGCGCGAGTGCACATCGCTTCGTCAGCGGGGTCCCGGGTGGCGGAGGGGGGCAAGGTGTGCGTGTCGGTATCCGGCACGAGCGTGGCTAGTCTAGCTGCGATGCCCGCAGCCGATCTCCAGGCCAACTTCCAACGCTTCTTCGAAGCCGCGACGGAGTTCTTCCGCCACCTCTCGGAAATCGACTGGACGGTCTTCGCCCTCGCCCTGCTCTGCCTGCTGGCGATGCAGCTGGCCCGCGCCTGGGCCTGGCGCAACGTGCTGCGAGCCGCCTATCCGGACAAGCCGATCCCGTTCCTGCCGCTGGCCGCCGCCTACCTGGCGGGAGCCGGGATCAACGCGATCGTCCCCGCCCACGCCGGGGACGTCACCAAAGTCTTCCTCGTCAAGCGCCAGATCCCCGACTCCTCCTATCCGGCGGTGACCTCCTCCTTCCTCGTCCAGACCGTCTTCGACACCTCGGTCGGGGTGCTGGTCCTGCTCTACGCGATCAGCCAGGGCCTGCTGCCGCCGCTGCCGCGGATCCCCAACCTGCCGGCCTTCGAGATCTCCTTCTGGGCCGACAACCCGAACCTGTTCTTCATCGCCGTCGGGGTGACGCTGCTCGCGATCGTGATCGGCATCTACCTGCTCGCCCATCGCGTGCGCCGCTTCTGGGCCCGGGTCCGCCAGGGCCTGGTGATCCTCCGCGAGCCGGGCCGCTACATGCGCGAGGTCTTCGCCTGGCAGGGGATCGGCTGGCTCTTTCGCTTCGCCGCCTTCTGGTTCTTCCTCGAGGCCTTCGGGATCGGCGGCTCGGTCGGCAACGTGATGTTGGTGATGAGCGTCCAGGCGATCGCCAACGTCGTCCCCTTCACCCCGGGAGGCGCCGGTGCCCAGCAGGCTCTCCTGGTCGCGACCCTGCACGGGCCGACCCGGACCGCCGTCCTCTCCTTCTCGGTCGGAACCCAGATCGCGATGGCCGCCTGGTCGGTGGTCCTCGGCTTCCTCTCGATCCTGCTCGTCTTCAGGACGACGGACTGGCGCGGCCTGATCCGCCAGGCCCAGGATGAAGCCGAGAGCGACAAGGCCGCCCAGGCGGCCAGCTCCTAGCTCGACCAGCCCGGGTAGCGGCCGCCGACGCGCCATCGCCAGGGCGGTTGCTCGCCGGCCGGGAAGTCGTAGTGGTTGCGGCCGGGGAGGGTCTCCAGCGGGACCAGGGCCGGGTCGTCATCGGCGCGGACCTCGGTGCCTGCGGCGGCTTCGACGTCGGCCCGCGTCGCCCGGCGGGCGAGGCGTTCCCAGCCGAGGGTGGGGCGGTAGAGCCAGTAGACGAGCTCGACCCAGCCAGCGGAGCGGCGGCGGTCGATCAGCTCGGTGAAGGCGGTGATGCGCCGCCCCGACGCGGTCAGGTGCGGGCCCGCGGCGACCGCGCAGCTCTCTCGCCGGCAGCGGCGGAAGTCGACCGGGACGAGGGGCAGGCCGGAGGGACCGGGGAGCGCGAGCGGCGGCGGCGCCATCGCCCGCGTTAGCCGGGCTAGCGGCCAGCCGTAGGCGGGAACCAGGGGGTGGTGGCGGCAGGCATCGGGCAGGCGCGGGGCGCAGCGCATCTTCTTCCCGATCGCGTCGGCGAGCTGGCGGCCGGCGTCGACCTCGCCGCCGGAGGCAATTGCGGCGATCGCGGCGACCAGCAGCAGGGCGACGAGCGCCGCCAGCGCCGCCTGCTCGACGCTGGCCGATCCTCGTTCGTCCCCGAGTCTCCGCCTCATCGCGCCGACGCTAGGGCGGCCCGGCGCGCGTGTGGTGCGCAGAAGGTGCCGATTGTGAGCCGGAGGCGAGACGGTTCTGCTTACATGGGGGGCGATGGAGGGCTTCAACCTTTTCGGCGACCCGGAGGAGTTTCGCGCCCGCATGGAGGAGCTCCAGGAGCAGATGCAGTCCTCGCAGCGCGTCGCCTGGGCCGACAACGCGATCAAGCTCGCGGTCGAGATGACCGTCGCCTCGATCGGCCGCCTCGACCTCACCGGCAGCGCCGACCAGCAGGCGATGCAGGTCCGCGACTCGATCCGCGTCCTCTTCCCCGAGGCCGTCACCCTCGTGCGCGAGGCGCGCGAAGGCCTCAGCTAGCTCAGAACAGCTCGACCCGGACCGAGATCACCGCGCCGCGGCCGACGAGGCCGCCGGCCAGCTCGACCGGGATCGCGACCAGCAGCGCCGGGATCGCGAGGACGACCGAGGCGAGGCCGTCGATCCGCCGCTGCCAGGGCTCGGCGGCCGGCACCGCCGGGACGTCGCGCAGCGCCCCGAGGGCGACGTTGCGGCCGAAGGTGACGCTGTTGAGCAGCGTCTGCCAGGTCGCGGCGAGGCTTGCCAGCGGCAGCCAGCGGCGCTTCTTGACGATCTGGTCGCGGCGGGCGACGAGCCGGCGCACGGCCTCGAGGGTGAAGAGGTGGGTCGCTCCCGGGCGCAGACCCGACCAGCCGGCGGCGCCGAGCGAGCAGCCGAAGCTGGCCCGGTTCTCGAGCCGGATCGTCTCTCCGTCGCGCAGCCTGTCCAGCTCCCGCAACGCCGCTTCGCCGCCCGCGGGCTCGCCGACGACGCCGAGGCCGCAGCTCTCGCAACGGCGGACCGGCCCGGCCAGCCCCGGCCGCTGGGCGATCCAGCCGAAGAGCGGCTCGCCGCAGGCGGGGCACGGAGGGTTGTCCGGCCCGGCTCCGGCCTCGAGCGGGACGACGGCGTGGGGGCTCTCTGCCTGGTCCATGCTCGGGTAGCGTACGCGTCGTGCGCCTCAGCGAGATCATGACCTCCGGCGTCGTCACCGCCGGCGCCGAGGCAAGCGCGCTGGAGGTGGCGAGGCTGATGCGGGACCACCGCGTCGGCTCGGTCGTGATCGTCGACCCGGCTTCCAAGCCGGTGGCGCTCCTGACCGACCGCGACCTGACCCTGCGGGTCTTCGCCGAGGGGGTCGAGCCCGCCGCGGCGGCGCTCGAGTACGCCTCCCGGCCGCTGGTCTGCGGCGAGCCGGAGATGGAGCTCGACGAGGCGGCGGCGCTGATGGTCCAGCACCGCGTGCGACGCCTTCCCGTCGTTCGCGGCGAGGAGCTGGTCGGGATCGTCAGCCTCGACGACATCGCCGTGCGCAGCGGCAACCTCGAGGTGGCGCAGAGGATGACCCAGGACGTGATCGAAGGGGCCTTGCCCCAGTTCTACTTCCACGAGAGAGGATAGGAATGGATAACAGCAGGGCCGAGATTCGAGCCCGGGAGCAGCGCTGGAGGGTTCCCGTCGGCCTCGCGAGCATCGTCGCGGTCATCTTCCTGATCGCCTCGCGGCCGCTCAACGTGAGCGGCGACGGCGAGGCGGACTTCCTCCGCGAAGCCCACGCCCACGGTGGGTCGGTCCTGCTCTCCGGGCTGATGCAGACCGTCGCCTTCCTCCTGTTGGCGCTGCCCCTGGTCTTCCTCTTCCGCGCCGTGCAGGCGCGCAGCGACCGGGTGCGGCCGCAGCTGATCGGCCTGATCGTCGCGGCGCCGCTGTTCCTCGCCGCCTCCTCCGCGATCGCGATCGGGATCACCAGCGAAGCCGCCGACAGCTTCGTCGGCGGCGACGCGAAGCCCGAACTGACCGTCGCCGAAGCGCGCGAGGAATGCACCGAAGAGCGCGAAGACGAAGGCGCCGACTTCTTGACCGACGAATACGACCCGGCCGCGGGCGAGACGCCGCAGCAGGCCTGCGAAGACCGCAAGCTCGAAGACGACGCCGCCTCGCGGGCGACCAGGGACGCCTCGCTGGCGCCGCTGGCGACCGGCCTCGGCCTCGCCGGGGCGTTCGGGTTCGTCGTCGCCCTCCTCTACACCGGGCTCTGGGCGATGCGCACCGGCATGCTGTCCCGTTTCTGGGGGTCGGTGGGGATGGTCGCCGGCATCGCCTTCCTGCTCGGGCCGCTCTTCCTCGTCGCCCTCGTCTGGTTCGTCTACTTCGGCCTGCTCTGCCTCGGCATCGTCCCCGGCGGTCGACCGCCGGCCTGGGAGGAAGGCGAGGCTGTCCCCTGGCCGACCCCGGGCGAGAAAGCCGCCGAGGAACTCGAGCCGGAGGGTGGCTGGGACGAGGGCGAGAAGGAGGACCCGGCTACTCGGGACGACCGGCGCTGACCTGCTTGCGGTGGGTGCGGATCTCGCTCATGATCCGCTCCAGCCGCGGCTCGGCCGAGGTGTCGACGTGCGACATCGCGGCCGCGACGCCGGGGTGGACGGCGGCGATCCGCTCGTGCATCGCCTGCGCCACCGCGCGGTAGGTGGGGTGTCCCTCGCGGCCCGAGCGCAGCTCGATCAGGTGCATCGCCTCGCGGGCGTTGAGGTCGAGGGTGTAGCGGATCCGGTAGGCGAGGCTGAGCGCGTAGGGCGCCTGCTCGGTGAGGCCCGCCTCGACCAGCCGCTCGTACTCGGTCCGCGAGACCTCGAGGGCGCGCTCGAACTCATCGCCGACGCCCGCTTCGCGCACCTCCTCCGGGATCCCGGCTCCGAGGTCGGGGCTGAGGCGCTGCCACTGGCAGGTCAGCATCCGGTGGCGCTGCAGGTCGCGGAAGGCGCCGTAGTCGGAGACGACCTCGAAGCGGTAACGGAGCGCCTCGAAGCCGCGGCCGGGGCGGTAACGGCGGTTGGCCCGCTCGCCGATCATCGCCCCCAGCAGCTCGGCCCGCTCGGCGCGGTCGAGGACGTCGATGCGGGCGAGAATCTCGGTCTCCGGCGCGCTGGCGCCCTCGAACAGCGAGGAGGCGAGCAGGTCCTCTTCTGAGCCGTCGACGTGGAGCAGCTCGACCGAGGGGGCGTCGTCGCCGTCTCCGCGGCGGTCGAGGCCGAGCCGAGCGACCCAGCTCTCGGTCCGGGCGCGCCGCTCCTCCAGGTAGGAGATCCACTCGCCGCCGCGCTCGGGCCGGTCGACCCGGGAGACGAAGCTCGGCATCACCTGCTTCAGCTCGGTGAGGATCATCCCGCCGTACTCGCGCGCCTCGGGCAGCGGCGAGGCCATCAGCCGCATGATCAGCTGCTCGTAGGCCTGCCCGGTCGCGTAGATGCCGACGTGGCTGAGGGTCGCCGCCGGCAGCAGGCCGCGCAGCAGGTCCAGCGCCTTGGCCCGGATCGAGCGCCGCCAGGCGCCTTCGGGCTCCTCGTCGCCGCGCGGCCAGCGGGCCGCCGCCCACTCCTCGACCTCGCCGAGGGCGCGGGAGTAGATCGCGAAGATCTCGTCCATCGCCGCGGCGAACTGCGGTCCGAGCTCGTCTTCGCGGTAGAAGCGGTAGCCGCCGCCGGGCATCGGCTTGTCGTAGGGGATGTAGCGGGTCGACTGCTCGAGATAGGCGGCGAGGCGGCCGCGCTGAAGGACCTTGGTGAGGATGTTGGAGACCCACTCGCAGGCGACATGGGCGCCGCCGAGCTGGGCGATCGAGTCGTCGCCGTAGCCGGCGAAGACGCGCTCGTAGAGCTGGGCGGCGCGGGCGCCCTCGTCCTCGTCGAAGGGCCGGCCGCCGTCCGGCGCGTCGGCGGCGAACTCCTCCAGGTAGAGCCGGCGGACGGTCCCGGAATACCGCGAATAGCGGGCAAAAAGCGCCCCTTTGACGGTCTCCGGCAGGTTGACCAGGGCGAAGACGGGCCGGTCGAGATTGGTGAAATGGGGGGCGAGCAGGGACCGCTCGGAGGCGGTGAAGTCTTCGACCGGGTAGCGCACCGGCGCATCGTAGTCCGCGGGGGAGACGTGGCGGGCCGGCGGCGTAGTCTTTGCCAATCGCTTCATCGGCCAGAGCCTCGGAGGACGGCGGTCGCGGCACCGCAACGCCCGACGGGCAGCGGCTGGTGCCGCTCGGCGCGACCTACCTGCTGGCGGCGCTCTTCGCGATCGCCCTCGGGCTGCTGGCGCCACTCTTCTTCGGCGGCTTCTCGCGCACCCAGGAGACGATCCTCGCCGTCGCCGAGGCGGCCTGCCTGGCGGCCGTCGCGGTCGGGATCGTCCTCCTCGTCCGCCGCCTGCGGACGAGCCACGAAACGCTCTGGGAGCTGGCCCGGCGCGACGAGCTGACCGGGGTCGGCAACTACCGCGCCCTGCACGAGCGGCTGGCCGCCGAGATCTCCCGCCACACGCGGCACGGGCGCGAGTTCGCCCTCGTCCTCATCGACCTCGACGGGTTCAAGCAGGTCAACGAGCGCTACGGCCACCTCGAAGGCGACCGCCTGCTGGCCGAGATCGGCGGCTCGCTGCGCAAAGAAGTGCGCGGCGGCGACTCGGTCTTCCGCCAGGGCGGCGACGAGTTCGCGGTGATCGTCCCCGAGGTCAACGCCGAGGAGGCGGGCGAAGTCGCGGGCCGGCTGCGGGGGCGGGTCTCCGCGCGCGGCTTCGGCAGCGACGAGGTGCGGCCGCTGAGCGCGACGACCGGGTTCGCGATGTTCCCCGCCGACGGCAGAACGGTCGACGACCTGCTGCGGGTCGCCGACGCCGACCTCTTCGCCGCCAAGCCGGGCGTTCGCGCCCGCCCGGCCTAGCTCTGCGGCCCGGGCGGGGCCGCCATCAGCTCGACCCGGTGCCCGCCGGGCGCGATCGCCAGCGCGCGGGGCTGCCCCCAGTGTTCGCGTTTCGGCTCGACGCCGAAGCCGGCCTCGCGTAGGCGGGCGACGGTGGCGTCGAAGTCCCGGGCGACGAGTGCGAGATGCCCCGGCGAGGGGACGGTCGGTTCGTCGATGGGCATCAGGTGGATCTGGGTCCCGCCGCGCGCGAGCCAGGTGAACTCGGAGAGCGTCGCCGGCGGCTCGATCCGCTCGAACTCGATCAGCTCGAAGAAGGCGGTGGCGGCCTCGACGTCGGCCGGCGAGACCTCGATTCCCACGTGGTGGAGCACACCGAAAATTTACATAGGTGGCACTCATACGTAACATTTTGTCTGCTAGCGTCTTGGACATGGAGGCAGCGGTCGCAGAGAGGGAGGTGGCAATGACGGAGTGGAACGACGGACGTCTTGACGAACTCAGCAAACGGATCGACGACAGCTTCGCCGAGGTGAGGGAGAGTTTTCGGGATGTCGATCGCAGGTTCGAGCAGATCGATCTTAGGTTCGACGCTTTGCAGCGGTTGTTGATTCGGATGGCTTGGACGTATGGCATCGGAATGCTGGCTTTTGCCGGAGCCCTCCTTGGCTTGATTGCCGCGAAGTTCTGATCAGAGCAGCAGCGACCCGAGCGCCGCCAGGACCACGATCGCGGTCGACCAGGTGACGGCCTCGGCGGTTATCTCCATGTCGAGGCCGTAGGCGTGGGCGATGACCAGGGAGTTGAGGCCCGAGGGCATCGCCGAGAGCAGGCGGTAGGCGGCCGGTAGGTCGATCAGGGGGGCGGCGAGGAGCATCAGCAGGCCGGGCACGATCGCCAGGCGGGTGGCGATCACCAGCACGACCGGCCGGGTGATCGGCGGCGGCATCGGCAGCTCGCCGTGCTCGGCGTTCTCGGCCAGGGTGGCGCCGACGGCGAAGAAGCCGATCGGCAGAATCGCGACGATCAGGACCTGGGAGAGGTCGACGAGGACGGTGGGGGCGAGGGCGTCGGGCGCCAGCAGGCCGGCGATCGCCGCGTAGAGCGGCGGGTTGCGGGTGAAGAAGGCGACGACGCGCTGGCGCGGCGTTTCCCCCGCCTTGGTCCCGAAGGCGGCGCCGACCGCGAAGGCGCCGAGCAGCAGGCAGGGTCCGGTGACGAGGACGTCGTAGAGGACCGCGGTCGAGAGCTGGTCGCGGCCGAGCAGCGCCACCGCCAGCGGGTAGCCGAGGTAGCCGGTGTTGACGCTGAGCACGGTGCAGACCACCGCCCCGACCTGGGGGCGGTTGAGGTCGAGGAACCGCGTTGCGACGCTCCAGGCGAAGAGCGCCCCGATGGAGGAGGCGACGATTCCCAGCACCAGTCCGACGCCGTGGCTGACGTCGATCTCGCTGGCCGCCGTGTTGAAGAAAATCACCGGCGGCAGCAGGACGTAGAGCAGCAGCGTCAGGGCGCTGCGCGAGGCGCCGGCCGCGCCCTGCGGCCAGCGGCCCTCGGACCAGACGCCGATGGCGACGGCCGCGACGATCGCGCCGGTGGTGAGAAGGACTCCGATCGGGCGTTTCTACCCGAAGAGGGTGGAGCCCGCGTGCGAAGCGAACTCGACCAGCGGCTGCGGGATGACGCCGAAGAAGACCGTCGCCGCCGCGGCGAGCAGCGCCGGCCCGACGATGTACCAGCGGCGGCTGGCCTCCGGATCGACCGGGTCGGCCTCCGGCGAGGCGCCGGCGATCACCGGCGTCGCCCCGGTCACGCTCTCGCCCTCGGGCCCCATCCACATCGCCGCCACGACCCGCAGGTAGTAGGCGAGGGAGATCATCGTCCCGACCGCGATGAAGACCGCCAGCCAGGTGTAGTCGCCTTCGACCAGCGCCTCGATCAGGTAGAGCTTGCCGATGAAGCCCGCCGTCGCCGGCAGTCCGGCCAGCGCCAGCATCGAGATCGTCAGCGGCCAGGCGAGCAGCGGCCGCTCGACGCCGAGGCCCCGCACCGCGCGGATGTCGTCGCCGTAGATCGTTTCCCGCTCGCGGCCGACGATCACCGCGAAGGCGGCGAGGTTCATGAAGGCGTAGGCGGCGAGGTAGAAGACGAGCGAGCTCGTCCCGGCGTCGGAGAGGACGACGACCCCGCCGAGCATGTAGCCGGCCTGGGCAACGCCGGAGTAGCCGAGCATCCGCTTCAACGAGTCCTGGCCTAGGGCGCCGACGTTGCCGACGACGATCGAGATCGCCGCCAGGGCCGCCAGCGCCGGCTGCCAGGAGTCGAGCTGGGAGCCGAGGGCGACGTCGAAGAAGCGGAGGAAGACGGCGAAGGCCGCGGCCTTGGTCGCCACCGCCATGAAGGCGGTGATCGGGGTCGGCGCGCCCTGGTAGACGTCGGGCGTCCACTGGTGGAAGGGGGCGATCGAGGTCTTGAAGGCGAGCCCGACCGCCGCCATCGCGATCCCGATCAGGATCAGCGGGTCGCCGTCGAGGCCGTTGCGGGCGATCCCGTCGGCGATCCCGGCGAAGTTGGTCGCGCCGGTGCCGCCGTAGAGGAAGGCCATCCCGTAGAGCAGCGTCGCCGAGCCGATCGAGCCGACGATCAGGTACTTCAGCCCCGACTCGAGCGAGCCCTCGCGCCGCAGGTTGGTCGCGCAGAGGATGTAGAGCGGGATCGAGAGCATCTCCAGGGCGACGAAGAAGCTGACCAGGTTGGTCGCCTGCGCCAGCAGGACCATCCCCAGCACCGAGCCGAGCAGCAGCGCGTGGTACTCGCCCGAGCCGGCTTCCTCGGTCGCCCGCTCGCGGATCGAGAGGACGACGCAGAAGGCTGCCGTCAGGATCGCGATCAGCGAGATCGAGATCGCCAGGTCGTCGAGCCGCAGGGCGCCGGTGATCAACGTCTTCGGATCGTCCCACTGCCAGATCAGCAGGCCGGCGGTGACGCCGAGCGTCAGCATCGTCAGCAGCGGCGCGCTGCGCCGCAGCGGCTTGAAGACGGCGCTGAGGAGGACGACGCAGAGCCCGACCGTGAGGGCGATGACCGGCGAGATGCCGGCGTAGTCGATATGCGGCTCGTGGAAGTTCACGGGGTGTTCCCCGGGGCTGGGGTGAGAATTTCCTTCAGTTCCTGCTTGCTCATGCTCGCCAGTCGCGCCGAGGGCGTTTCGCCGTCCCGCACCCGCGACACCGACTTGTCGACGCTCGGCGCGGTGCGCTCGAGGACCAGCTGCGGGTAGAGGGCGAGGCCGAGGATGCAGAGCACCAGCGGCACCAGCACCAAGCCGTCGCGGAGGCCGATCTCCCGCGAGAGAAGTCCCTCGGGCTTACGGTTGTGCATCGTCTGCTGGTAGAGGCGCAGGGCGTAGTAGGCCGACATCGCGACGCCGCTGATCGCGATGAAGGCGAAGACGATCTTCGCCTCGAAGAGGCCGTTGAGGATGTAGAACTCGCCGACGAAGTTGGCCGAGCCGGGCATCGCCAGGGTCGCCAGGGCGACGATCAGGAACAGCGCCGCCAGCACCGGCGCCCGCAGCGCCATCCCGCCCATCTCGCGGATGTCTTCGCTGCCGGTCCGCTCGAGCAGGATCGCGACGATGACGAAGAGCGGTGCGACGACGAGGCCGTGGTTGACCATCTGCAGGACCGCGCCGTCGGCCCCGTCGGCGCTGAGGGCGAAGATCCCGGCGGTGATGAAGCCGAGCTGGGCGACCGAGGAGTAGCCGGCGATCAGCCGCACGTTGGTCTGGGTGAAGGCCATCACCGAGCCGTAGAGGATCGAGGCCAGGGCGATGATCAGGATCACCTCCTGGAATTCGACCGTGGCGTCGGGGAAGAGCGGCAGCACGACCCGCAGGAAGCCGTAGGCGCCGACCTTGGCGAGCACGCCGGAGAAGACCACCAGCGCCGGCAGCGGCGCCGCCCGGTAGGCGTCGGGCATCCAGCCGTGCAGCAGGAAGGCCGGCATCTTGACCAGGAAGGCGGCGGCGAAGAACCAGAAGATCCAGCGCTGGCTGCCCTGGGTGAGGCCGTGTTCGTTCAGCGAGGCGATCGAGAAGGTGAGGTGGCCGCCGTCGGCGGCGAGGACCGCGGTGGCGATCGCCGCGACCAGCATCAGCAGCGAGCCGATCAGGGTGTAGACGATCATCTTCAGCGTCGCCGCCGAGGCGGTCAGGCCGCCCTCGGCGCTGCGGTCGTGCCCCCAGGCGCCGAAGAGGAAGTAGAACGGGACCAGCATCAGGTCGAAGAAGAGGACGAAGAGCAGCAGGTCCTGGGCCAGGAACGAGCCCAGCGTCGCGGTCTCGGCGACCAGCATCAGGAAGTAGAAGGTCTTCGCCCGCTCCTGCTCGCGGAAGGCGGCGAAGGCGACGCCGCCGGTCCAGAGCACGGTCGTGAGCAGGATCAGGAAGAGGTTGAGCCCGTCGACGCCGAGGCTGTAGTCGACGCCGAGCCCGGAGATCCAGGGCTCGTCGACCGCGTACTGGAGGGCCGAGCTGTTGCCGTCGAACCCGATCGCGACCGCGATCGCGAGACCGAGGGTGACGACGGTGCCGAGCACCGCCCACCAGCCGACGGCCCGCTTCGGCAGGAAGAGGCCGACGAGGCCGAAGGCGAGGGGGGCCCAGAGGATCGCGCTGCTCATGAGCTGCTCAGCAGGAAGTAGAGGGCGAGCCCGGCGAAGCCGGCGATCAGGAGCAGCGCGTAGCTGCGGACGAACCCGTTCTGGACGGCGCGGACGACGCCGCCGGCGCCGCGCACCGTCCCCTCGGTGCCGCTGACGAGGCCGTCGACGACGAAGCGCTCGAAGACGCGGTTCGCGAAGCGGCCGATCGCCAGCGCCGGGCGGACGACGAGGAAGTCGATCGCCTCGTCGAAGTACCACTTGTTGGCGAACAGGGTGTGCAGCGGGCGCAGCCGCGCTTCCAGCCTGCCCGGCAGCTCGGGCCGGGCGACGTAGAGGAGGTAGGCGATCCCGATCCCGAGCAGGGCGATGAGGCCGCCGATCCCGAGGCCGACGTAGTCCTGTCCCAGCGAAGGCTCGATCGCGGCCAGCGGCGAGCCCTCCCAGACCGGGTCGAGGAACTTGGTGACGACGTCGTCGACGCCGGGGATCTGGATCAGCCCGGCGAAGATCGCGCCGAAGGCGAGGACCCCCATCGCGACCCGCATCGGCGCCGACCCCTCGGCGACATGATGGACGGCGCCGGGAAAGCCGACGTCGGTGTCCTCGGGCTCGCCGGTCGCCGGGTTCTTCGGTGCCTCGTGGGCGACGTGGCCCGTGTCGATCAGCTCTTGTGCCTCCTTGCAGGGCTTGCCGGGCAGGACCCGGAAGACGAGCCGGAAGCTGTAGACGGCGGTCATCAGCGCCCCGACGTAGCCGAGCACGGTGAAGATCAGGTACATCCCGCCGCGCGCCTCGGCGAAGGCGAGGATCTCGTCCTTGGAGAAGAAGCCGGAGGTGCCGGGGAAGGCGGCGAGGGCGAGGGCGCCGCAGACGAAGGTGATCGAGGTGAAGCGCATCGCCTTGCCGAAGCCGGACATCCGGTCGATGTTCTGGTCGTTCGCCATCGCGGCGATGATCGAGCCGGCCGCCATGAACAGCAGCGCCTTGAAGAAGGCGTGGGTCATCAGGTGGAACATCCCGGCGCTGTAGGCGCCGATCGAGACGCCCATGATCATGTAGCCGATCTGGCTCATCGTCGAGTAGGCGATCGCCCGCTTCAGGTCGGTCATCACCAGCGCCATCGTCGCCGCGACCAGCAGCGTCGCGAGGCCGACGAAGGCTGCGATGTCTGCCGCGGTCGGCGCGAGTTCGAAGAGGACGTGGGTGCGGGCGATCAGGTAGACGCCGGCGGTGACCATCGTGGCCGCGTGGATCAGCGAGGAGACGGGGGTCGGTCCCTCCATCGCGTCGGGCAGCCAGGTGTGGAGCGGCAGCTGGGCCGACTTGGCGAAGGCGCCGACGAGCAGCAGCAGGCAGATCGCGGTGACCGACCACTCGTTGGTGGTGAAGGTCTCCGGTGCCCGCTCGAAGACCGCGCCGTAGTCGAAGGTCCCGAGTTCACGGAAGATCAGGAAGGCGGCGAGCACGAGGCCGATGTCGCCGACCACGTTGATCACGAACGCCTTCATCCCCGCCCGGGTCGCCGTCTCGCGCCGGTACCAGAAGCTGATCAGCGCGTAGGAGGCGAAGCCGACGAAGGCCCAGCCGACGATCAGGAGGACGAAGTTGCCGGCGAGGACCAGCAGCAGCATCGAGAAGACGAAGAAGTTGAGGTAGCTGAAGAAGCGGTGGTAGCCCTCGTCGGACTGCATGTAGCCGTAGGAGTAGAGGTGGATCAGGGTCGAGACGCCGCTGACGACGAGGACCATGAAGATCGAGAGCGGGTCGACGAAGATCCCGAGCTTGATGTCGAGGCCGGCGACGCTGGCGTAGTCCCAGAGCGAGGAGGCGTGGTGGCGCGCCTCGGGCTCGTCGCCGAGCAGGCTGATCAGCGCGGCGACGCCGCAGGCGAAGGCGAGGCCGATCGCGACCGTGCCGATGATGCCGGCGAGCTTCGCCGGCAGCGCCCGGTAGCCGAGCCCGATGACGATCGAGCCGAGCAGCGGGAAGAGCAGGACCAGCCAGGCCCACGCGGTGGCGCTCATCCGCGCAGCTCCCGCAGGTCGTCGACGTTGAGCGGCAGGCGGCGGCGGAAGATGGCGACGATCAGGCCGAGGCCGACGACGACCTCGCAGGCGGCGACGACCATCACGATCACCGCGAAGACCTGTCCCTGGCCGTTGCCGACCATGCGGCTGAAGGCGACCAGCGCCAGGTTGCCGGCGTTCAGCATCAGCTCGAGGCAGAGGAGGATCACCATCGGGCTGCGGCGGATCAGGATCCCCATCGCGCCCGTTGCGAACAACAGCGCCGACAAGACGATGAACCACTCCGTGTTCATGGGGAGAGGGACACCCCCTCCTCACGATTTGGGGAGGGTTCGTCGGGGGTGTCCCTCTCCCCATATCGACGGTTGGATGCCAGGACGATCGCGCCGACGGCGGCGATCAAGAGCAGGATCGAGGCCGCCTCGAAGGGCAGGAGGAACTTTTCGAGCAGCAAGCGCCCGATTGCGGCCGGGTCGCCGAAGCCGGCGCGGACGTCGGGCCCGTCTTCGCCGAGGGCCAGCAGTGAGCTGCTGAGGACGGCTACCGAGAGCTCGACGAAGAGGGCAATGCCCAGTAGGGGGGCGAGGAAGCGCTGGCCGGGGATCGGCTCCCAAGCCGACTCGCCGCCGCCGCCGACGTAGGCGACGACGAAGACGTAGAGGACCATCACCGCGCCGGCGTAGACGACCACCTGGGCGGCGGCGACGAAGGCCGAGGTCAGCAGCAGGAAGAGCGAGGCCAGCGAGAAGAGGTGGACGATCAGTGCCAGCACCGAGTAGAAGGGGTTGCGCATCGCGATCACGCCGAGCGCCCCACCGAGGGCGCCGAGCGCCGAGATGAAGAAGAGGACCTCTTCCACCGCTACTCGCCCTCGCTTTTCAGCGGCGTCCGCTCGACCGGCTCGGCGAGCAGCATCTCCTTGGTGAAGATCAGGTCGCGGCGGTTGTAGTCGGCCATCTCGTAGTCGTGGCCCATCGTGATCGCGTCGAACGGGCAGGCGATCTCGCAGTAGCCGCAGAAGATGCAGCGGCTGAGGTTGATCTCGTAGACCGCTGCGTAGCGCTCGCCGGCCGAGACCCGATCGCCGGGGATGTTCTCCGCCGCGACGACGCGGATGCAGTCGGCCGGGCAGGCGGCGGCGCAGAGCGAGCAGCCGACGCATTTCTCCAGCCCGGTGTCCTCGAACTTGTGCAGTTTGTGGCGGCCGCGGAAGCGCGGGTAGACCGGCGTCTTCTCCTCGGGGTACTCGATCGTCATCGGCCCCTCGATCAGCCGCGCCATCGTCGTCTTCAGCCCGCGCAGGGTCTCGCCGAAGGCGCGGTAGGCGCCGCCCACGCCGCCCGGCTCGGGACCGCGCTGGACCTCGACGACGTCGATCGAGTCGAGGTAGGAGGCCGAGCGCGGGTCGAACCCGTCACCGTTCCTTGCCGCGCTCACGTGACCACCACCAGGACGGCGGTGACGAGGACGTTGAGGGTGGCGAGCGGCAGCAGCACCTTCCAGCCGAGGCTCATCAGCTGGTCATATCGCAGCCGCGGCAGCGTCGCCCGCACCCAGATGAAGACGAGGACCAGGCCGATCATCTTCGCCAGCATCCAGATCGGGTCGAGGAAGCTCGGGCCGGGGCCCATCCAGCCGCCGAGGAACATCGCCGCGGCGATCCCGGAGACGACGAGGATCTCCATGTATTCGACCAGCAGGAAGGAACCGAAGCGCATGCCGCCGTACTCGGTCATGAAGCCCTGGACCAGCTCGGCGTCGGCCTCGGGCATGTCGAACGGGGTGCGGTTGGTCTCGGCGAAGCCGGCGAGCATGAAGATCAGGAAGCCGACGAACTGGGGGAGGATGAACCAGACCTCGCCCTGCGAGTGGACGATCGAGACCAGCGAGAGCGAGCCGCTCATCATCACCACGCCGAGCAGCGCCAGCCCCATCGAGACCTCGTAGGAGATCAGCTGCGCGGCCGAGCGCATCGCCCCCAGCAGGCTGTATTTGGAGCCCGAGGACCAGCCGCCGAGCAAGAGGCCGTAGAAGGCGATCGAGCCGACGGCGAAGAAGTAGAGGATCCCGATCGGGACGTCGATCCCATAGAGGCCGACCCCGTCCTGGACGTCGCCCCAGGGGATGATCGCCAGCGAGAGGACGCCGGCGAGGACCGGCAGCAGCGGCCCGAGGATGAACAGCGTCCGGACCGCGTTCTCGGGCCGGAAGGTCTCCTTGGAGACGAGCTTGCCGACGTCGGCGAGCGGCTGCAGGAGGCCGTAGGGGCCGACCCGGTTGGGGCCGTAGCGGTGCTGGAAGCGGCCGATCAGCTTGCGCTCGACCACGGTCAGGACCGGCAGGACGCCGAAGATCACGGCGAAGATGACGATCGACTTGACGATCATGATCCAGGTCGCTTCGGCGAACTGGGTGTCGGCGAGGGGGAGCATCAGCCGCCGACCTTCTCGATCTTGACCTGGACGGGGCCGCCGTTCAGCAGCGCGTTGGCGTTCCCCTCGGAGACGCCCTCGGCGAGGAAGCAGACGCCCGGGCTGACCCGCTCCTTGATCAGCACCGCCGCGACGATGCTGGAGCCGTTCTGGCTGATGCGGATCGCCTCCCCGTTCTCGAGGTCGAGGCGTTCGGCGTCTTTCGGGGAGAGCTCCAGGCGCTGGTGGGGCGTCAGGAACTTCAGGGGCGGGTTGAGCTCGGTTATCGGGCCGGCCCATAGGTCTCGGTAGGTGCCGAGGAGGAGGGAGCCGTCCGAGGGCGGGGTGGGAGGGGTCGCGACGGACTCGCCGGACGCGACTCCGCGAGGAGTGGGGTCGGGCTGGACCATGGACGTTGGCGCGTCGCGCTGAGTGTCCTGCGAGTCCATCGCGACGTCCCTGGCCGGGTCCGGACCGTCCTGCTCGGCTGAGGGATCCTGCTTGTCCTGCCAGCGGATTCCGCGACCGCCTATGTCGGCGTCGGCGATGCCGGCGTAGAAGGAGACAGCCTCGGTCAAAGCTTTGAACGCCGTTGGTTGGGAGTCGATCCCGGTGTCGAGGCCGAGTTTCGAAGCCAGCTCTGAGAGGACGATGGTGTTGGAGAGGACTTCCTCGGGGCGGGAGGCCGAGGGGCGGACTCGCTGCAGGCGGCCGTCGGGGTGGGTGACGGTTCCGTCTTTCTCGGCGTGGGTCTCAAGCGGCAGGACTACGTCGGCCTTGGCGGTGGTCGCGTTCTCGTGCATCGAGAAGCTGACGACGAAGTCGGCGGCGGTGAGGGCCTCCTCCCAGGCGGGGGTGTCGGGGAAGTCGCGCAGCGGGTCGGCGCCGAAGAGGAGGAGGTGGGTGATCTCGCCGGAGATCAGGGCCCCGCGGATCTCCTCGGTCGACATGCCGGTGGCGGTCTCGCCGAGGCCGGGGCCGGCGTCGGGGAGGCAGCCGGCCTCGCGCAGGCCGCGGGCGTTGGTCGTGTCGGGGATCTCCAGCAGGCCGGCGCCGTCGGCGGCGGCCATCCCGGTCGCCTCGGCGACCTCGAGCAGGGCCTCGGCGGCGCCGTCCTCGCGGGCGATCCGCTCGCCCCAGATGACGACGACCGTGCCGGCGTCGCGCAGGGTCTCCGCGACCGGGCTGGCGACGTTCTCGGCGCCGCCGACCGCGCTCGCCAGCTCGGAGACGAAGTGGGCGGCCTGGCCGGGGGCGTAGCGGGCGATCGCCTCGGCGCCGCCGTCGAGCGCGGTCGGCCGCTCGGTCGCGACGACCAGCTTGGCGCCGTTGCGGCGGACCGCCTTGCGCACCCGCAGGTCGAGGATCGGCGAGGAGTGGAGTGGGTCGGTGCCGAGGACGAGGATCGCGTCGGCCTCGTCGATGTCGCGCACCTTGGCGGAGACGGCCGGCTCGGCCAGCCGCCGCAGCACCGCCGCCTCGGGGCCGCGCGAGGGGCGCGAGTCGACGTGGGCCGAGCCGAGCGCCTCGCGGACGATCCGCTGCAGCAGGAAGCCCTCCTCGTTGGAGGCGTCGCCGACGATCGCCGCGACCTTGCCGCCGGCGTCACCAAGCCCCTTCGCCACCGCGTCGAGCGCCTGCTGCCAGGAGGCCTCGCCGCCTTTCAGCTGCGGGCCGCGCACCCGCTCCGGCGCATCGAACATCTCGAATCCGTAGCGGCCGCGGTCGCAGAGCCAGCCGTCGTCGACGTCGTGGTTGTCGCGGGCGACCACCCGTTTCACCTTCTCGTCGCGGACGGTGAAGCTGACGTTGCACTGGCTCGGGCAGAGGGTGCAGACCGAGCCGGCGTGCTCGATGTCCCAGGGCCGGGCGCGGAAGCGGTAGGTGTAGCTGGTCAGCGCCCCGACCGGGCAGATGTCGGTGATGTTGCCGTGGAAGGGGGCGACGTAGGGGCGGTCGTCGAAGGTGCCGACGTAGGTGCGGTCGCCGCGCTCGATCAGCTGCAGCTGGGCGTCCTCGGCGACCTCCTGGCTGAAACGCACGCAGCGGTAGCAGAGGATGCAGC
>Ga0268266_10001580_pt1 | contig 26592 bp, 21 predicted proteins | sample KBSS13metaG_FD_190356 | JGI IMG/M metagenome (GOLD analysis project Ga0268266, IMG submission 190356) | Switchgrass rhizosphere microbial communities from Kellogg Biological Station, Michigan, USA - KBS S1-3 metaG (SPAdes) (version 2) | ecosystem: Host-associated > Plants > Roots > Rhizosphere... | reverse complement strand
GCCGCCACGAATAGTTCGGGCATGAAAAAAACCGGCTTCGCAAAACGAAGCCGGTTTTCATCAAATCTTTCGGTTCGGGAGAGTTTACTGCCGATATTGCTGGATCCGGGTGGTCCGCAAGCCTGCCAGACCATGCTGATCGATGGAAAACTGCCAGGACAGGAATTCGTCCACCGTCAGCGTATAACGGCTGCAGGCTTCCTCGAGGGAAAGCAGGCCGCCACGGACCGCTGCGACGACTTCGGCCTTGCGGCGGATAACCCACCGTTTGGTGCCGGGCGCGGGCAGGTCGGCAATTGTTAATGGACTACCGTCAGGCCCGATGACGTATTTTACCCTCGGGCGATGGGGTTCTGTCATGGCGTACTCACAAACTCTCAACCACTGAACTCACGGTAGTAAATCTACGCCCCTCGGCTTAAAATTTGCCTAAGCATACGGCTCGAATACGAATCTCCTTGAAAATGATCAAAAAAAGCGGCGGCCCGGGTTCCCCGCGACGCTTTTTGCGTACAAGCAGGGATTGCCGGGCCGAAAGTGCCAATCAAACGGCGCGAGTGGCCGGAGCGCTAGCTCGAGGTCTGGCGCACCACCCGCTTGATCTTGTCGGTGGTGTAGTTCTGGCCGCCGATCGACAGCAGTGGCGGGGAAGCCGTGAGATCAACTGAATCGACGATCCCTTGGACTTCGGTGGAAATGGCCACGTTGTTGCCCGAGCTGTCCTTGCCCGTGGCGGTCAGGGTGTAGGTACCGGCCGGCCACTGTACGCCGTCATTGCCCTTGCCATCCCAGACGAAACTGGAATTGCCCTGCTTCAGCGAGTAGCTGCCGCTATAGGCCGTCTGCCCGGCCGAATTCGTGATCGTGATCGTCGCGCTGGTATCTTTTGCCGATTGAAAATTCCAGGTCGCCGATTTGTCGAACACCGCTTTGCTGCCGTCGACCGCGACGTTGCTGCCGACATAGACCAGCGCCTGCGTCGCCTGCGCGCTCTTTTCGATCTCCACCAGCGACTTCAACTGTTCGTTCGACTTGAGCTGCTGCTCGATGCCGGCGAACTGCACGAGCTGCTGGGTGAACTGGTTGGTGTCGAGCGGATCCATCGGATTCTGGTGCTGAAGCTGCGTGGTCAGCAGCGTCAGGAAGGTCTGGAAATTATCCGCGATTCCCGTCGTCGCCGTCGAAGCGGTGTTGTTGCTCGTGGCGGTGCCGGTCCCGGGCGCCGAGACGATCGTCGTCGGCATTGTTGCATCAACTGCCATGGCGCTCTCCTTTAGATCCTGATGTCGACGCCGCTGCTCGAACCGAGCATGCGGCCGTAGCCGCGGCCGGCGACGACCGGCGGAACATTGTCTTCCTCGCTGACGACGAGGCGATGGGCGTTGGGGTTGGACTGGTTGCCGTCGTTCTGGCCCTGTGAAGACTGGTCGCGCAGGCTGAACTGCAGGCCGCCATTGCCGGTCGAAAGCCCGGCATTGTCGAGCGCGCGCTGCAACTGGTTGGCGTCCTGCCGCAGCATCGACAGCGTTTCCGGCCGCTCGACAGTCAAATGCGACGTCACCAGGCCATGGCGGTCGACATCGATGCGGACATCGATGCGGCCGAGCTCGGCGGGATCGAGCCGGATTTCGAAGCGGGTCTTGCCGCTCTTGGCAGAGGCGGCGATTTCCATCGCAAGCCCGCTCACCGGTACCGGCGCGCTTGCGGCGGAAGTGGCGGTGAGCTGGGCAGCAGTTGCCGGCGCCGTGGCGGCAGCGCCCGGTTGCTGCGCCTGGATTGCGCCGGCAGCCTGCAGGCCGTTGCCGGACGAGTTGACTGGCGTCTGGCCGATATCAGCGGCGGCAAGGTGCGCGTGGGTTTGGGCGTTAGCCGCCGCCGGCGCGATGGAATTGCCTGGCGCGTCGGCCTTCACGGCATCGGCGATGCCATTGTCGGACTTCGGTTTGCCCGCGGCTTCGGTCGGCGCCGTGACGGCGGGCACGATGGTATCGGCGGCAGGTGTTGCGGGCGCGGCGGAGGCGCTGGTGACGGCCTGCTCGACCGCCGTCGTGGCGCCCTTTTTGGCAAGATCCGGGTTCTTGAGCTGTGCGGTGGGTTTGGTGACGGCGGGCGTCGCCGCGGCCACTGAAGCGGCCTCAACGAGGCCGCTCGCGATGGAGGCGTCGGTGGATGTGGTCTGGGCATTGATGGCTTGGGCAGCGCCGCCCTGCACACCGGTCTTGACGGCGCCTTCGGCCTTCGCGGTGTTCGCGGCGTCGGGCTGGGTTGCGCTAGCGCCGGTCTCGGTGGCGGAAGCGGCGGGCGCTGTCTCGGCGGCGAGCGAAGCATAGGCTGCGATCGCCGCTGCGGCGATCGCAAGCGGTGCAGTCGCCTTGTCGGTTGCTTGCGTCGCGGAAGGTGTCGTTGCCGGCGCTGCGGCCGCAGGGATGACAACCGCGATGGCGTCGGCCGTCACCACGGCCGCTGCATCCTGTGCTGTTTCGGTCTGATCGGTTACCGGGGAAGCGTCGCCGGACGATGACTGCGTTGTCTCGTCGGATTTTGCGTCATCGGATTTCGCATCAGTCTTCGATTTGGCGCGGCGGGTTGTTCCGGTCTTGGTGTCGGTATCGGTTTTGGTATCGGTATCAGCCTTGTTGTCGTCGCGTGCCTTGTCGTTGCGCGCGTGGCCCGCGGCGTTGCGATCATTCGAATCGTTGCGCGCAGCCTTGTCGGCCTTGTCAGATGCGGCAGCATTGTCGCGCGAGCGGTTGTCGGACGTGGCTTGCGCATCGTCGGAGCGGCGCGGGGCGGGCGCGTTGTCCTGGGCACGATTGTCGTTGTTGCTGGCGGCCGTGTTGCTGTCGACCAGCGCCCCGAAGCTGTCGTTTCGGGCGGACGGTTCGGAATCCGATCGGGCGGACCTTGTCGCCGCGGTCTGGAAAGATGTGTTTGCCGATACTTCTGACGTGACACTAACCACGGGCGATCCTCGCGCTGAGCTCTCGGCACCTATTCAGCAAGGACCGGGCCACCCGCCGCGGCAATAAATATCAAAGTATTTCAATGGCTTGCGGAGGCATCCGTTAAATTACGGAGCCTGATTGCAGCCCCCTTTTCTGCCCGGCGGCAAGTTTTGCCGTCCTGGATACGCTCCAAAATGGGGATCGGCTGATTGCCTCGCGGGAATACGGCCTATATTAAAGAGCGGCGTTCGATCCGGTTCGGTATGGCCGAATGACGTCCTAAGGCCTTATAATAAAAGGCATTTTAACCCTGACCGTGAGCCGTGCGCGCGCTTGCGATTGAAGTCGATGACCCCTGGCATGCGAAACAGTCTGGATCTCGAAGGCCGTCCGCAGGACACGCGGATCGTGGTCGCCATGTCGGGCGGCGTCGATTCCTCGGTGACGGCTGCCTTGCTGAAGTCCGAAGGCTACGACGTGGTTGGGATCACGCTGCAGCTTTACGACCATGGCGCGGCGACCCACCGCAAGGGCGCCTGCTGCGCTGGCCGCGACATCCACGACGCCCGCAACGTTGCCGAACGGATCGGCATTCCGCATTACGTGCTCGACTACGAGAGCCGCTTCCGCGAATCCGTAATCGACAATTTCGCCGACAGCTACGCGCTCGGCGAAACGCCGGTGCCCTGCATCGAGTGCAACCGCACGATCAAGTTTCGCGATCTGCTGGCGACTGCGCGCGAACTCGGCGCGAGTGCGCTCGCGACCGGGCATTATGTCGCTTCGCGCCGCCTCGCCGATGGATCGCGCGCGCTGGTGTGCGCTGCGGATGCCGATCGCGACCAGAGCTATTTCCTGTTCGCGACCACGCGCGAGCAGCTCGATTATCTGCGCTTTCCGCTCGGCGACATGACCAAGCCGCAGGCGCGCGAACTGGCGCGGCGCTTCGGCCTCGAAGTCGCCGACAAGCAGGACAGCCAGGACATCTGCTTCGTGCCGACCGGGCGCTACACCGATATCATCGGCCGTCTGAAGCCCGGCGCGATCGAGCCCGGCGACATCGTCGACCTCGAAGGCCGTGCCATCGGCCGGCATCAGGGCATCGTTCATTTCACGGTCGGCCAGCGCAAGGGGCTCGGCATCGCCTCCGGCGCGCCGCTCTATGTCGTCAAGCTCGATGCGGCCAGCCGCCGCGTCGTGGTGGGGCCGCGCGAGGCGTTGCGGATGGATCGCATCCGGCTTCGTGACGTCAACTGGATCGGCGATGGCGCGCTCGACCGCGTGATCGGCGACGGCATCGAGATGTTCGTGCGCGTGCGTTCGACACGGGCGCCGCAGCCGGCCTGGCTGCGTGCGGTCGACGGCGGTTATGAGGTCGAACTCGTTGCCGGCGAAGAGGGCGTCTCGCCCGGCCAAGCCTGCGTGTTCTACGATGCGCCTGCGGGACAGGCGCGCGTGCTCGGCGGCGGATTCATCAAGAGCGCGACCGCGACGATCGCGGCGGCGAGGGCAGGGGCACGGGAAAAGACTGCACCGCTCGCCGAGGCGATGCGCAGCTAAAAAAATCGGGGCAGAGGGAATGGCTGGGGACATCGACCGCGAGGGGGTCGAAAAGGCTTATGGGCGCTGGGCGCCGGTCTACGATCTGGTTTTTGGCAAGGTGTTCGACGAGGGCCGCCGGTCGACCATCGCGGAAGCCGACAAGATCGGCGGGCGCGTCCTCGACGTCGGTGTCGGCACCGGGCTGTCGCTGTCCGAATATTCGCGCAATACGAAATTATGCGGCGTCGACATTTCCGAGCCGATGCTGCGCCGCGCGCTCAAGCGCGTGCGCGAGTTCGGCCTGACCAATGTCGAAACGCTGGCGGTGATGGACGCCAAGAACCTCGCGTTCAAGGACTCATATTTCGACGCGGTGGTGGCGCAGTATGTCATCACGGCGGTGCCGGATCCGGAACGCACGCTGGATGATTTCATCCGCGTGCTGAAACCCGGCGGCGAGCTCATTCTGGTCAATCATATCGGCGCCGAAAGCGGCCCGCGCCGCATGTTCGAGCTGGCGTTCGCGCCGCTGGCGCGCAGGCTCGGCTGGCGGCCGGAATTCCCCTGGGAACGGCTGACCAACTGGGCCGCCAAACATGGCGGCGTCACCTTGACCGAACGGCGGCCGATGCCGCCGATGGGGCATTTTTCACTGATTCGTTTTCGGAAATCGTGACGCCGGGTTTTTCGTTCCAGAAAACGCGTTTAAACAAAAGAGCGACAATCTGATCGGGGAACCTCCGTGAGCGCAGGTCGTTTCCCTACATGGCAATGAAACGCGCTCTTCTGATCTCATGTGCAATGATGCTGGCAGCCGATGTGGCGGGTGCGCAGGCGCCGCCCGGCCCAACCACGCCCCCGGCCAAGACTGCGCCACCCGCGCCCGAACGCGCGGCCAATTGCGCCCCCATGCAGCCGAAGCCGAACTCCGGCACGGCGGCTCCGGACGGGACCACCACAGGTCAGCGGGCCGAACCGCTCGGCGACAAGCTGGCCCGATCGGATGGCGTATTGTGCCCGCCGCCGGGCGTCGATCCCGAAATGCACGCGCCTGCGCCGGACACCGGCAAGACGCCCGTGATTCCGCCACCCGGCAGCCCCGGCGGCGACCCGACAATCCGGCCGAAATAGCGCTATTTTGCAGATGCTTGGCTGAACCGCCGGCTTTGCTTGACAGGTCCGCGACCCACTCCTTATATGCCGCGCGTTCGCGAATGCGGCATGGTGTGCCGAAGGTGAACCGTGGCGAGGTAGCTCAGCTGGTTAGAGCACGGGAATCATAATCCTGGGGTCGGGGGTTCGAGTCCCTCTCTCGCTACCAACTTTCCCCATACTCCTCGAACATTGGTGGGGAACACAGGTTCATTCAGTAAAGCAGTTAGGCGCCCGGCGATTTCGACCGTGACGCCGCTTGGTCGCGAAGGGTCTCTAAATACTGTCACTGTCTCAACGAGATCTCGAATTGCTTCCGTCGCGTCAGAATCTCCTGCGTTGATACCTTTCGACAGCGCGTCTTGAAGTTGGACGAGCTGTTGATCGTAGCGGCCAGGACGGCCGGATGGAGCGAGATAACGTCGGAAGCTGTGGGCTCGACGCGCAAATCCCTCGTGATTTTTCTGCGCTCCACGTCCAAAAGGCTCGAGCGAGGGCCCAAGATCGCCGGGTCGCCATGCCCCTTTGCGATCGCATCGACTAGAGCGAGATTGGACAAATTCGCGCGGTGAATCTCTTCGCAGGGGAGGTCATCCCGATCCTGCCGCGGATGTGATCACGCCGACGCAATGATCGAAGTGCGCTGGTCAAAGACGTCGCGACCGACACCATGTCCGCGCCGAAGCGGTCCTGTTGCCGCATTCCTTCGGGCGGGATTTCGCGCCCTGGAATGAACACGCCAGAACTTTCGCGAGGAATTGGTTCGGCAATCGCCTGACAGCATCGACCTGTTCGAGGCCTCACTCGCCACCGCGCGTTCGGCGGATGCCGAGGAGGGGCCGCTTGTCGAGCACCTGCGGCAGTTTTGTCAAAACTGGCTTGGCTCGAACGTCAGCTTTTGGCGGCGCAAACCGGACGTTCATACGCAGAATCTCGTGGTGATATCGAAAGGCTAGAAACTATCCAGTTATCTAACTGGCAAGAAGATCGTAAAGTCTTGTGGTTGGTTCTAACAAAGCCAGGGACCGGTTTCGATCCGGCATCCCCGTTACGGCGACAACGAACCCGTCAATTCGGACACGGTTGCCCGGCGGCTCCCCATAGAGCCATGTCTTTAACATGATCTTCGAAGGTACCTGGCGGCGTCGAGCGGCCTGCTCCGGGTTCCCACCCACGAGGGATGAAGCCGTTTAGTGACGCATCATGCCGCAAGTGTTCAAGGAGACCGACGGCATCTCGACCGCCATTGCGTTTGGGATCCTTCAGCTGTGCACAAATCTCGGAGCCACTCTTGCCGAACCAGATGAAAGCTACCGGCGCAAGCTGCCAGTCGATGCCGGCGCGGAGCGGTGCCGGGGCAGGCTCGTTCGGCTGTGTCGAGGTCATGTGACAGGTCGAGCAGCGGATCGTCTCAGCCCCGATGCGGCTCTTTCCGCCATGAATATTCATGCCATGCACCCGGGGCTTGGTTTCGCCTGCCGGGGTCCATATCGGAATCGCCCTGGCATCGACATGACAGTTGGCGCAACGGGGATGTGTCACCACGGCCTCAATTCTCTTCCAGGCCTCCAGTCCCTTGGCGCGGCTGACGCTACCCGGCGGAAGCGCATCCTTTGACTGGTCCTTGGCCACGACAATCCCGGTGATGGCCGCAATCGATGAAGCGGCGAACGCGAGTGCGATCAGAACTATCTTCATGGCTTGCCCTCACACGAAATCGATGAACTTGTTGAAGGGCATTTCCCGGATACGTTTTCCGGTCGCCGCAAAAATCGCGTTGGCGAGTGCGGGTGCGGCAGGAGGAACGGGCGGTTCCCCGACCCCTCTCACTTTGGGATCGTTCTCGAGGCCACGAACTTCGATAACCGGACATTGGTAGAGCCGCATGGCTTCGTGGTGGTTGTAGTTGGTCTGTTGCGCCGCGCCCTTTGCGTAGGTGAGTTCGCAGTTTATGGCGTGGCCGAGCCCCCAGATAACTCCGCCCTGCACCTGGTTTTCGAAGTTGATGGGGTCCATGACCTTGCCGACATCGACCGCGACCCAGACCTTGTCAATCCTGATACCGCGGTCCGTCATGGTCACTTCGACGACTTCGGCCGTCGGTGTCCCGAAGGACTCGACGAACGCCACGCCCCGTCCCTTGCCTTTACCCAGCGGTCCTGTCCAGCTCGACATCTCTGCGACCGTTTCCAGCAGCTTGCGATAGGTGGGGACCGTGCACATCTCGATACGGGCCTTCATTGGATCAAGGCCGGCCGCATAGATCAGTTCGTCGATGAAGCTTTCGGTGAAGAAACCGGCGGTCGAGGCGCCGACCGAACGCCACGTCGTGCAGGGCGATAATCCCTGCGCCTCGTAGCTGGTGGCCCGGAAATTCGGGATGTCGTAGTAGACATTCCACAGCCCGGCGGCGAGCTGGGGATCCGGATCCTTCGACGGGGAACCCATACGCTCGAGCAGCCCCTTAAAGGGTGCAGTCCCCACCAATTTCAGGTCGGCTGCGACGATCTTCCCCTTCTTGACGCTTCCAGTGTAGCGGGCGACTGAGATCTGCCGCGGAATATCCTGCAGGAAATCCTCCTCGCGCGAAAAGACCAGCTTGATCGGCGTTCCCCGCATCTGGTTTGCGATCTCGGCCAGGACACGGACGTTCTCGAATTCGAGGCGGTGTCCAAAACTTCCGCCGACCCATTGATTGTGAAAGATCACCTGTTCCGGCTTGATGCCGATCGCTGCTGCCGCAATGGACTGCACGGCCTGCGGGCTCTGATGGCCAACCCAGATTTCCAGCCCCTTGTCCGACGCAACGGCGACCCCGTTCAATGGCTCAAGCGGCTGATGTGCCACATAGGGTGCGCGATACTCCGCCTTGACTGGCGTGCCATCCTTCAGGCCGGCGTTGATATCGCCGATTTTCCGCCACTCCTTGCCGAGGAATTGCGGCTTGAACGACGCTTCGAGGTTCTTCCAGTGATCGGCCTGCTCGGCGGGATAGGCCGAGGGCGCCCATTTGCAGTCGATCGCTTCGACTGCCTTCATCGCGTACCAGCTGTTCGTGGCGATAACCGCGACGCCATTCTTGATTTCGAGGATCTTCTTGACCCCCGGCATCGACTGCGCCTTGCTCGCGTTATACGACTTCAGGGGCTGTCCCTTGGCGGGGTTCAGCTTGACGGACGCGAACAACATCCCGTCCATTTTCATGTCGATGCCGAACTTCAGTTCGCCCATCGCCTTCGACCGAACGTCGAGGCGCGTCATCGGTTTGCCCAGTATCCGCCACTGCGAGTGGTCGCGCGGCTTGGCATCCAACACCGGCGGAATTTTCGAAGCCTCCGCGGCGAGCTCGACGTAAGGAATCTTGTTGCCGTCCGGCAGGATCACGTGACCGGATTGGGTGCGAACGTCAGCAACGGCGACGCCCGCGCGCTTGGCCGCCGCTGCCTTCAGCGTCTCGCGCGCCACAGCGCCGGCCACGCGTAACTTTTCATAAGTGTCCGGGACCGTGCTCGAACCTCCGGTCATCTGCAGGCCGGATTTTCGTAAGGATTCGAACGCAGCGGCGCGTGCTTCCTCAGCCGCCGGACTCTGATCGGCCGCCAGGAACGGCGCCAACTCTTCCGCAAAGCCGGTGTTGAAATAGGCGGGGCTGGGGCCTGCGAAGCGGATTTCGAACTGGCCGGGATCGAGGTCCATCTCTTCGGCAATCATGATCGGCTGCACCGAGCCGACGCCCTGGCCGATATCGGCATGCTGCGCGATCAGCGTAATCTTTTCCGGACTGATCTCGACCCAGGGATTGAAGCTTGCGGAATTGGGTCCGAGGCCGGCCGTCAACGGATTGCCGTGGCTGGTCAGATCAGCCTGATGGGCTTCACCGTAGGAGCCGAATGCGATGCCGCCGGCGACCGCGGCAGAGCCGACAAGGAAAGCCCGGCGCGAGATTCGTTGCATGTGTCCCATCTCACTTCTCCGCCATCTTAGCAGCGGCCGCGTGTATCGCCGTGCGGATGCGTGGATAGGTGCCGCAACGGCAAAGATTGCCGGACATCACCTGATCGATCTGCTCGTCGGTTGGCTTGGGGATATGCTCAAGAAGCGAAATGGTCTGCATGATCTGGCCGGTCTGACAGTAGCCGCACTGCGGCACTTGATGCGCGATCCAGGCCTGGACAACCGGGTGGCTGTCCTTGTTGGCCAGCCCTTCCATCGTGACGACCGACTTGCCCGCGATCTCGCCGATACGCGACTGACAGGAACGGACCGCCTTTCCATCGATGTGGACGGTGCACGCACCACATTGCGCCACCCCGCAACCGTACTTGGTGCTTGTGAGGCCGAGTTCGTCGCGCAGGACCCAAAGCAAAGGCATCTCCGGAACGACGTCAACCTGGTGCTTGGTGCCATTGACCGTGAGCTCGATCATGTCGGTTGTCCTTTGGCGGATGGTTGTTTTCTTCACTTCCGGATCAGTTGTTCACCCGGGAGTTGGCGCGACAGCACTGCTTAGTAAGCAGAGGTGCGAGCGTATTTACGAATCCTGCGCGATCATGCTCAATCCGTGCGGAGTCCTCTGCCATTGTGATCAGCGTTGGTATCTATCTGGGTGCAGCAGAGCTCGCGATACTGTCCCGGAGTGAGACTCGTGGCCTTGCGGAACACGCGCGTGAAGTTGGCTTGGGAGCCGAAGCCGAATTCCAGCGCAATTTCGACCAGGGACATATTGATGCGGGCCAGTTCCTGCCGCGCGGCCTGGACACGGCGATCGATTACATAGCGGTGCGGTGACAGTCCAGTTGCCTCGCGAAAAAGCCGAGAAAAATGAAAGGGGCTGAGACACGCCTGGGCCGCCAAGTCCTCGAGCCTGATGTCGGCGGCGAGCGAAGCCTCGATATAGTCCAGCACGCGCTGCAGCCTTCGCGGATCGAGCGATGGGGACCTCTCGGGCGGACGCCAGCGGTCGATCGTATAATTCGCCAGAAGATGGGCGGCGAGCGCAACCTGGATTCCCTCCACGAACATCGCATCGGTCGGCTGGCGAGGACGATGCAGCAGGTCGCGAAGCGGCGAGCAGATGTGGAAGAGCACCGGGTCGGCCAAACCGTCGGCATAGGCGATCTGTACCTTGGCCGGATCGATATCGAAGTCGGCGAGGGCGCTCTGGTCCAGCAGCGTCGGAGGCAGATAAAGGTGAAGACATTCCATTCGGTCGGAAAGCTCGAGATAATTCTCCTGCGTCCCCACCGGCACGAGATAGCTCATGCCCGGACGGGCAAGGCTCTTTTGGACTTCACCATTGCCGCTTCTGCAGACCATCCCGCCGCCTGACAGCAACAGAATGACTTCCGTGCAAATGGGTACAGGTGTTGCTTGCCGTCCGGCCTCGAACTTGCGGTGTTCGATGCTCAGTGTCGGCCAGTCGCTGGTCTCCGCGAGCTTCTCGCTGTTGTGATATTTCTGATCTCCATGTGTGGCGAGCGTCATCGCGACCTCCACTTGAACCGCGGCAGGTCCGCTTCCGTATCGCGAGCAAGCACTGATCCCGTCCGATGTGCAGGGAATATCTCAGAGGCCGTCGTACCGAAGCGCTCTGCCGTTCCAAATGAAATTGTTGAGTGAGGTCGCGGCGGTGTCCAGAGGCAGAATGGTAAAAAGAGGTAAAAGGCAGGCAGAACAAAGGTTTGGGCCGACGCCCGACTTGAGGTTTCGCGGGCATGCAGGTGCCACACGGATGAGCAGGATTCGTCTCTCATCACGCAGGAATCGGAAATACCTGAATGTGCGCGCGATCTAGTGGTGGGTCGTCGAACGGCAATGCTGCCGTCTCGAAGTTGGGAGCTTGTTATGAAGACGATTCTCTCCGTGCTTGTCGCAATGTCGATTGTTGCAGCCCAAGCCGTTCCTGCGGCTTCGGCCGAGAAGACCGTTTCCATTGTCCTTGTCCACGGCGCCTTCGTCGATGCGTCGGGATGGAAAGCTACCTACGATATACTTTCGGATGCCGGCTATCAGGTGCTCGTCGTCCAGCAGCCGACGATCTCGCTTCGTGACGACGTTGCGGAGACCGAGCGCGTGATCGCCAAGGCCAGACATCCAGTGATCCTTGTCGGGCATTCGTACGGGGGAATGGTCATCACGGAAGCGGGCGACAATCCGAAAGTTCGCAGCCTCGTCTATCTCGCGGCATTTGCGCCCGATGCCGGAGAATCGGTAAGCTCGCTTGCAGAAGCGCCAGCACCGGCGGGGGAACACAAGGCTCCGCTTGTCACTGAAGGCAAATATCTCCTCGTCGACTCCGATAAGTTTCCTTCGTCGTTCGCAGCCGATGTCGACGTCGCTACGACGCGTTTCATGGCTTCCGCGCAACTCCCCTGGGGACTGCAGGCGGTGCAGACGAAGGTCGACCGGGTGGCGTGGAAGAGCAAGCCGACATACTATATGGTGACGAGTGAGGATCATATGATCCCACCGACGGCGCAACGCACCATGGCCCAACGATCCGGCGGGAAAGTGGTAGAGTTGAAGAGCAGCCACGCCGTTATGCTGTCCCACCCGCGCGAGGTCGCGGCTTTCATCAAAAGCGCGGACACGTCCTCTACTGACTGACGCGGATCGGGATAAAGCGCCGAACGTCGGCCGGGCCACGATCTTGCGATTGCTTCTACCAAGGTGAGGGGGATGAGGTATGGCACTCAAGGATATTTTGCCCGGCAAATTGGGGTTCGGTGCGGCGCCGCTCGGCAACATGTTCCGCGACATCCCGGAGCAGGAAGCGCTGGCGACGGTGAACGCGGCGTGGGATGACGGCATTCGCTATTTTGACAACGCCCCCTTTTATGGCGCCGGGCTGGCGGAGATCCGCATGGGGGCCGCGCTCGCCGGCCGGCCGCGTGGCGACTATGCCATCAGCACCAAGGTCGGCCGCGTGATCCTGGACGAGATCGAGGACGTCAGCGCCCGCGATCTCGGCGAGAAGAGCGATGTGTTCAAGTACGGGCGCCAAAACAAGATCGTCAACGACTATTCGAACGATGGGACGTTGCGTTCGATCGAAGACAGCCTGAAGCGGCTGGGCACCGACCATATCGATATCGCCTTCGTGCATGACGTGGCGCAGGATTTTTATGGCGACGAGTGGCTAGGCGTCTTCGAGACCGCGCGAAAGGGCGCGTTCAAGGCGCTCGACCGGCTGCGCGACGAGGGTGTGATCAAGGCCTGGGGCCTCGGCGTCAACCGGGTAGAGCCGATCGAGCTGCTGTTGGCGCTCGAAGGTCCGCGCCCCGACGGCTTCCTGCTCGCGGGCCGCTACACGCTGCTCGATCATGGCCGAGCACTGCAGCGGGTGATGCCGATGGTTGCGGAGCATGAACTCGGCATCGTCGTAGGCGGTCCTTATAGTTCGGGCGCTCTCGTCGGCGGACCGAACTTCGAATATGCGCCGGCGCCTCCGGAAATTCTCGGCAAGGTGGCGCGGATCAAGGCGATCGCCGACCGCTACGGCGTCAGCATGAAGGGTGCGGGCCTGCAGTTCGCGCTGGCGAATCCGGTGGTTGCCGCGGTGATTCCCGGAGCGAGCCGTCCGGGCCGCATCGCCGAGGATCGTGCGGCCCTCGAAGAGGCCATACCCGCCGATTTCTGGCACGAACTTCGCGCGGCGGGTCTCGTCAATCCCGCCGCGCCGCTTCCTGCGGCCGCTTGAGCGATCCGGTGAGACTTGGATCGAGCGGCAAGGATGACTCCATCGCAGCCAACCAGAGGATCAGGGAGACAAAATGATCGGCCAAGACCACAATGCTACCGAGATGGGCCGCCGGACCATGCTTCAAACCGCCGGCGTCGCCGTAATCGCGGGCTTGGCGGCCGGCAGCATGCCGACAGCCGCAGCGGCCGCTATACAGGGCCCCGACAGCATGTCGGCGGCAGACCGCAACGAGGCGCCGCTTGGCGCGCGGCTCCAAGGGGTCCAGCATTTCGGGCTCACCGTCCAGAACATGGAGCGGGCCTATGAATTCTATACCGCGGTGCTGGGCGGCACCGAGGTTTTCCGCCACGGTGATTTCCAAGGCGATGGGGTGCAGAACACGCTGCTGGCCGACCAGGAAATCGAGGCGAACGCCCGCGGGGTCAATCCGCGCACGATCGGTGTTCCCGACCTGCGGGGCGGAGCGCAGCGGCTCGATGTCCGCTTCATCCAGTTCGACAACGTCGTGATCGAGTTGCTCCAATATCGCGACGCTGATCAGCCCATGGGTAGTTCGAAGAGCTTTGCTGAACCGGTGCAGCACATGAGCCCCGCCTTTCCGCGCATGATGCACATCTGTTTCTATGTTCGCGACGATGTCGACTTCAACAAGTTCATCGCTGACCTCGAGGCCGAATCCGCCCGCCGCGGCATGGCGCAGGTGAGGGCGAACCGCACGGTCCGGGTCATGACGGAGGCGGATCGCAAGGCCGCGCCGCGCAGCGCCAACACCAATCGGGTGACCGAGGCTCCATCGGACGGCTGGGAGCTGATCTATTGCAAGGGCCCCGAAGGCGAGCAACTTGAGTTCGTAAAAGCGTTGGGCCCCGTCAAGCAACGCTTCAGCGAGGCCTTGACGAAACGTCAGCAGGTCGTTCGCTGATCCAAATGCCGGCGGCGGTTGGCTTGCCGTTAGCTGACCGCTCGCCCGGCGATGCATTCATGACCACCATGCGAGGGAAAGCATCATGCAGACTCCTGTCCGCAATTTGCGTGCCGCCATCCTGTGCACCATGACCTTGTCGGTGACAGCGCTGCCGGCGTTCGCGGAGCAAGCTCAGCACGAGCGCTACCAGGAAATTCGGCAGGGCGCCTATTCGGTGGTGGCTCAGGTGCGGGCCAAACCTGGCAAGGAGGATGCGCTGCGCGCGGCCACCTTGCCGCTGATTGCCCTGGTGCGCGGCGATCCCAAGAATTTGGTCTATTTCCTCCAGGAGGACCGCGCCAAACCCGGCCACTTCATCTTCTACGAGGTTTTCGACAGCCAGGCGGATTTCGAGGCGCATAACGCCATGCCCTATGTTCAGGAATGGTTCGCCAAGCTGCCCGAGCTGGCCGATGGCGGCGTCGAGATCATGCGGATGGCGATCCTTGGTGCGTCCGAAAAATGATCGATTCCTGGGCAAGAAGTGACGCATCAGTAAACGATGGCTGGCTGGAACGCCGGCTTTTCGGGCGGTCCTCTAGCAATCGTGTCACGATTTGGAATACGGCATGCCGGCAAGGCTCTTCGTCGCAGTTGCGGCCGCGACGAAATGTCCATTGCGGGCGAGTTCCAAAACGAAATTGGGGGAGCCCCATTCAATATTTTTTGCGGCGCATTATAATCTTGGGCGATCGTGTGGATCGATTGGCAGTGATCGATGCAGGTTGCCTTGGAGTCAGCGCAGCGAAGCGCACGCCGACAGGAAGTCATTTTTTCCTTCGGTCCGTTTCGACTTATTCCTCGCCGGCAACTGCTTCTACTCGACGAACGGCCCGTAAGACTGGGCGGACGCGCGTTCGAACTGCTGCAGCTTCTGGTGGCCCGCTGCGGCGAGCTGGTGAGCAAGGATGAGTTGATGGCGGCCGCCTGGCCGGGCATCTTCCTCCACGACAGCAATCTCAAGGTCAATATGTCGAGCTTGCGTCGTTCGCTTGGCGATACGCAAATCGAACCCGTCTACATTGCGACGGTGGCACGACGCGGCTACAAGTTCATTGCGGATGTGCAAACCTCCATTGCCGAGGTCGAGGACGATCAGCCGCTCGCCGAACCAGTCTCCCTGTCCCGGCCGCCAATGTTGCGCGGCATCGTTGGCCGCGAAGCGGACATGGCTGATATTGCCGATCTGCTGATCCAGAAGAGGCACGTCACCCTGACCGGCGCGGGAGGTGTGGGCAAGACGACACTCGCCATCGCTGCGGCGCGAGCTTTTGCTTCGCAGTGCCGCGACGGCATCTGTTTCGTCGACCTCGCGACAATCTCCGATCCGACGCTTTTCGGCACGGCGCTGGTGACGGCGCTCGGCATCAGGGGCAATCCGGATAACAGCTTGGCTGCCGTTCTCGATTATCTGCGACCGCGACAGATGCTGATCATTCTGGACAATTGCGAGCATGTGCTGCCCGCTGCCACCATCTTTGCCGGCAGGTTTATGGCTGACTCATCGCCGTCCAAACTGCTTGCGACAAGCCGTGAACCGCTTGGCACCGTCACCGAACATGTCGTGCGGCTTGGTTCGCTTTCCTCACCGAGGTCCGGCGATGCCTTGACAGTCGATCAGGCCATCAGATTTCCAGCGGTACAGCTGTTCGTTCGACGCGCGGCCGAATGGTCGGGCTACCATTTCGTCGATGCCGACTGCGAGGCCGTCGCCTCAATATGCCATTCGCTTGACGGTCTCCCCTTGGCCATCAAATTGGCGGCAGCCCAGATCGGAACGTTCAGCCCCGGCGAGCTGCTGGCGATGCTCGATCAGAATCTTGGTTTTCGCGCCCCAAGCGCCGAAGGAGCGCCGCCGCGCCATGAAACTCTCATGGCGACGATCGACTGGAGCTTCAAGCTCCTGTCGCAGAAGGAAGCCATGCTATTCGGTTTGCTGTCCGTGTTCAGCGCCGCGTTCGAAGTCGAAGATGCAGTTTTTGTCGCGGAGGCGGCAGGGCTGACGCCGGTGGATGTCTTCACCGGGCTTGGAAGTCTCGTCGCCAAATCGCTGGTGAGCGCGCAGGCGAGGGGCGCCAGCCTTCGCTATCGGCTGCTCGACAGCACACGGCGTTACGCTGCTGAGCGGCTCCATGCCGATTCCGCCGGCGCTCAAGCGCTGCGTCGTCATGCGCAGCGCGTCCTTACGCTGTTCGAGCAGTCGGAAGAGGAGTGGAACTGGCGCGAGCCGGCCGACTGGACCCAACGTTACCTCGGTCGCATCGCTGATCTGAGGGCTGCTCTTTCATGGGCATTTGGCGAGGAAGGTGACCCCGTCCTCGGAATCAGGCTCACCGTTGCGGCAATCACCTTATGGTCGGAAACCTCTATCCTGTCAGAGGCCCAAGCGCGGTTGGAAGCTGCGCTCGCCTTGGCCGAGACTATCGAATGCGATGATCTGTCGAAGGCAAAACTCGCCTGTGCCCTTGGATGGAGCCTGTTCTATGCACGCAAACTATCGAACGAAAATGAGGTTGCTTGGCTCGATGCCATTGCCTTTGCAAGGCGTGCCAAGGATATCGAATATCAGCAGCGCGCGCTGGTGGGTTTCGCCTTTTACCTGCTGCAGATCGGTTGTGTCGCGCGTGCCATAACCTATCTTGAGGAATCCGCCGACCTTGCCGAGCGCGATCGCGACTCGACGGCAACGTCTGAAGGCGACAGAGCGCTGGCCTGGGCCCGAGCCCATGCCGGTGAATTGACCAAAAGCCGTCAGGTTCTCGATCGTCTCGCGGCGACGTATTCACTGGCCGACGGCCGTTCGCGCAAGGATGCGAACGAAGTCTACCGGTTTATCACGGTGCGCTTCAACCTTCCCTTTGTTGCGTGGATGCAAGGGTGCGCCGACTATGCCGCCCGGCTGGCCCGCGACGCCGTCGACGCCGCAGATCGCAGCGGTCATTGGGTGTCCCAATCGAACGCGCTTGGGCTGGCCGCCCTTCCTGTCTCGTTGGAAACCGGGAACCTGGACGCGCTTGAGAGCTTCACCGAGCGGCTGCGGCGCAATCTGGAGCGGGAACGCATCTCGCGCTGGATTCCGGTCGAGCGCTACTTCTCTGCCTGCCTTCGCGATCTGCGCGGAGATCCGCAGGCGGTGGACGACATTCGGGCGGCTATCGACGAACTCATCGAATGTCGCTTCTTGATGCGGATCGGGAGCTATCTCGCGGTTCTTGCCCGCGCCTTGCTGCGCCAAGGGCGGATTGAAGAAGCACGCGAAACCATTGCGCAGGCCATCGATTACGAGGAACGTCAGGGAGAACGCTGGTGCCGGTCGGAACTGCAGCGTGTCGATGCATCGGTTCATTTCCATGCAGGCGAGCCGCTGCGTGCTGAAAAGCGGCTGCAGCAGGCTCTCGCCGAAGCGCGCGCAATAGGGGCGGTGACCTTCGAGTTGCGCAGCGCTACCGATCTTGCCGCGCACTGGATCGCGACCGGCCGTAGGCTCAAGGCCATCCGATTGCTAACCCCAATCTATCAAAAATTCACGGAGGGTTTTGAAACGCGCGATCTCGTTGCTGCCACACAAATGTTGCATCGAGCGCGAACCATGAACAGCGGCCGCAATTGACGCCTTTTCCGACGGGCCGTTTGATGGGCATATTTGCAAAAGACGCCTTTGTAGCTAACCGTCACGGCAAAGGCGGTACGCACTCGCACTCTATCCGGGGTTGGTTGGTCCGCGACGCCACCAAGCCCGTGCCGTACGAAGTTTCCGTTTGTATGGTGCCGCCGGACGAGTCTTTGCCGTGCACCGTGCTTCCATTCGACACCTCCTGGCTCATCGAGCCTACTACAGGTGTCCATCAATTCGGAGGAGGTTCATACATTCGTTATGAGGTTGGCCCGCCCGCGTTGAGAAGCTGCGAGACTGCCGTAACAAGCTGCGCGGGGGCAAACGGTTTGGTCAGCAGTATGCTTTCGGGCACACCCTTTGAGGCCCACTCATCACCTGCGGCACCGGTCATGTAGACGACAGGTAGCGTGGCAACGATCTCCCTCGCCAAGCGGGCGATCTCCCAACCGTCAGCTTTGCCTGGAAGATTGATGTCCGTTACCAGTGCTCTAAAGGAAGCGGCCTTGCTCTTTAAGAGCGCCACGGCTTCCTCGCCGGACGAGGCGATGGCGACATCGAAACCGCCGTCAGTCAGCGACTCCTCGACCATTCCCTGTACGAGCTGATCATCCTCGACCACGAGTATTGTCGGTAGTTCCTGCCCCTGCTGCATTGCGCACTATCCATTCCAATGTCGTCAGGTGATGCTGACAACTGCGTGAATGAATTCCGCCGAAAGGAAACAGTTCCGCCGATATGTGCAAAAGTGAACTTAACGACGATCCGAGATTTTGGCGCTCATTCGGCACAACTTCTACCTGTAGAAATCTGCATGGCCTCGGGACCTCCGGACCACTTCGATTTTAAGCAGGCCATTGTTAAAGGTGGCGCTCTTCACTCACATAATCGGGCAAGGTTGAACTGGCGCTTGAAGCGACGGGTCGAGATGTCCTGATACATGAAGTCACGATCAGTCTTCTCGGCCCTGTCACCCTCAACGGTGATCACGTTCTGCTCAGCGGTCACCGAGATCTCGTCGGGTGAAAGACCGGCAAGAGCCAGCGAGATCTGATAGTGATCTTCGCCAAGACGTTCGATGTTATAGAGTGGATAGACTGCCAGCTTTCCAAACTGCGTGGGTCTGACGCTGCGCTCTAAGCTACTGCCTGAAAAAGCAATTTGAGATGGTTGCAGGACCCCGCAACCATCCGAAAAGCTTCGCCCAAAAACCTATTTCTCGCGAAGTGCCAACTCCGGAATAACCCCGATTACATCAGGAACGAACGCACATAACTGGGGGCAAATGAAGCCAAAACTCTCACCTTTTCAGCACTATGCGGCGCGATAACCGGGTTCGGGACACAAGGGTCGCAGGTTGGTCGGCCCCGTTGAGGCTAACTCCATTTAATCGGCCACCATCGGCGGAGCCCATCCTGACAGGGCTCCGAGACTTTAGGCGGACGATCGAAGGAAATATCGCAGATTTGCGTCGTGTGGGGAAAGGCGGTAGCGGTCTCTCGCTACCAACTTTCCCCACACTTCTCGAGCGTTGGCGGGAATACAACTTCTTGCAGTAAGGCGGTTAATCGCCGCGGCGATTTCGACCTTGAAGTAGCCCGCGACGGGTCGCAAAATACTGTATCTGTCGACGCTTAAATCCTCCGTAATTTTTCCGCGCTCTTCGTCCAAGACGCTCGAGCCAGGCCCAAAACGGCCGGGCCGCGGTGCCCCGTTGCGATCGCGTCGACGCCGATCAACCCCACGGTTGATTTCGCCGGGTCGTATAATTCGAGGCGAGACGTTTCCGCTCATTGTTGCTACGCAATCAGCGCTACCGTTCAGCGCCCGTTGATCGTCTTGTTGACAATTCGATTTCCGGCATTCAACCTAACATCGGTATTGGAATTAGATACACTTGCGCGGCCGTCGTTTTCGCGAGGCGGTTTTAAATACTTTGACCATTGAGCGCTTGGTGCGCGGAAATATTTGCCGTGACCAATCTGCTTCGCAATCCAGCAGATGGCGCTGATTACAGAGCCGAGCACATTGCAATTTCGTCGTAGGGGCGGCGAGTGCCAGAGAGCAAAGAGTCTCGCTATTCGCACGCGGCAAACGCCTGCGTGATTTCGTTGTGTGGAAACAACCGCTGAGAGCCAGGGGGGTCCGATGTCAATCATCGTCTGCCGACCGAAAAGTCTTCAGCTCGACATGCTCGCGAGCGCGGCGAGGAAAGCGCTGATCATCAACCCAGCTAACGAGACCGAGCGGCACACGATCGAACGCACGCCTGTCGGGCGTCGAGGGGGCCCGCGGCGTATCGCCGTGGTGATCGGGCGCAAATGGCCAATCAAAGGCGTGCAATTGAGCGTCTCTTTCATGGACAGCCCGAAGACTGACTTGCGAAAGCGCATCCTGCTGCACATGAACGCCTGGGGACAGCAAGCCAACGTGAAATTTGCCGAGACCTCCGGCGTCGGACAGGTCCGCATTGCGCGGCTTGACTCTCCCGAAGACCAGGCAGGCTACTGGTCGTATGTCGGCACCGAGATCCTGGAGATCGACAAGGATGAGCCGACCATGAATCTCGAAGGCTTCACGATGCGAACGTCGGAAGCCGAATTCAAGCGCGTCGTTCGCCATGAGGCCGGGCATACCCTGGGGTTCGATCACGAGCACATGCGCAGCGAAATCGTCAAGCTCATCGATCGCGACAAGGCGATCAGTTTCTTCGACGAGGACCAGGGTTGGACTCCCGAAGAAGTGGAAGAGCAGGTTCTGACACCGCTGGCGAAAAAATCGATCATGGGCACCGAGGAGGCCGATCCGGTCTCGATCATGTGCTATCAGTTGCCCGCCGTCATCATGAAGAACGGCAAGCCCATCAAGGGCGGCAAGGACATCAATCCGAGGGACCACGCTTTCGCGGCGTCGCTCTACCCAAAAAAGAGCAGGACCGCCACCCCGCCGCCATTCGACCTCAAGGACATCTCGCAGCCACCGGCGGAGCCCGGGTCCCGGGAGCTGCCGGATGCCGCGACACCGACCGGGACCGGAGCTCCGTCCCCCGCACCGCACAGCGGCCTGGGAAACGTGTTCGAGCTCGTGGTCATGGATGAGTTTCGGCCGAACCGTGATGCGCTGCGCAGCGGTGAGACACCGGAATTCGCCCAGGTGCTCGCGAGCTACGGCGGCGCCCGCGTCACGTCGGTGATGCGGCTGCGCGCCGGCGCCGGCGGCGAGAAGACCCAGTTCGGGAAGATCATCGGCACGCACGAGCGCATCAAGAAATACACCAACCGGGAAGCAGGCTCGCTTCCCGAGGACAAGGACATGATCGTCTTCGGCGAACAGCTGTTCGATACGCTGTTTCAGGGCGATGTCCGCCGCTTATACGACGAAGCGCGCACGCGGCAGGGCCGCAAGCTCGATTTCATCTTCACCTCGATGATTCCCTGGATCGCCGAAAAGCCCTGGGAGTTCGCCTACGACCCGGTGCGGAAGTGTTTCCTTGCGACCGAAGAGATGCGCTTCACGCGCAATGTTCTGACCAGTATTCCCGCCGACCAGATCAACCCCTGCTCCGGACCGCTGCGAATCCTGGTCGCCTCGGCTCAGCCCGTCGGATTCGCCCGTTTGTCCATCGAGCAGGAAGAGGCGGTGATCCGGCGCGGCTTCGAGCCGCTCATCGCGGCCGGGCTCGTGACCGTTACGACACTGGCGCGGGCAACGCCCATAAAGCTGCACGGCTATCTCTCGAACGGTGAATTCGACGTCGTCCATTTCATCGGCCACGGGACGTACGATCAGGAGCGCGGCGAGGGACGCCTCGTCTTTGTGAATGAGAAGGGACAGGAGCACAGCCTCGGCGAACGCTCGGTGCGCGAGATTTTCTGCCGCCGAAACCTGTGCCTGGTGTTTCTCAACGCCTGCGAAACCGGCGCCGCAGGGCGCGCCGAATTCAACAAGGGCGTCGCGCAGTCGCTGGTCGCGCACGGGCTGCCGGCGGTGGTCGCAAACCAGTACAGCGTCCTGGACTCGTCCGCCACCTCGTTCGCGCAGCACTTCTACTGGTCGCTCGCCCAAGGTAATTCTCTCGGCGAGTCGGCGCGTGAAGCGCGCATCGCGGTGAACTATTCATTGCACGGCGAACCGATCGACTGGGCCGTTCCCGTGCTGTACGCGCGAGATTCAAGCCTGGTGCTGTGCAGGTCCCCTGCAAAGCGCAGCTTCGTTCCCGAAACGCGCGTGCATCCCGACTCACGGCGTGCGACGGCTGCACACAGCGCCCGCATCGCCGTCTGGGACATGGACAATGTCTTTCCGGCATTGGATCGCACGCTCACGCAGATGAATGCCGCTCAGAAGGAGTTCGGCTTCGAGCTCGTCCAGCTCTCGGTTCCACTCGATGTCTGGGACCTGCAGGAAGGCAAAACGATGTATCTATGGGCGGAACGCCTTGCAGATCGATTGCGCGGGACACCGGTCGAGCTGGAGATCGACATCCTCGCCTGTATCACGCGTCATTGGATGCGGGATGATGAGTGGGAGAATATCTACGGTTGGTGGCCGAGCAATCGTGAGCCGCCGATCCTGATCCAGTCCGTGGCCGGATTCGATCAGCTCGCGCCGGAGGGACGCGAAACCGATCGCGTCATCGCCAACGAGATGGTTTCCAGCCTTGCCGGATTTTACGGCAATCTGGGCAGCCACGCGAGGGGAAGCAAAGAGTGCCCGCTGTTCTTCAACCAGCAGCGCGAATTCGAACATATCGCCGCCCGGCAGCGGTTCGACAAGGATTGCCGGAGAAAACTGAAGGGTCTCGGCGCGAAGCTCGACGCCCTCGACGCACTGCTCAATGTCTTTCCATGAAGGGAGATGAGTGATGGCGAAGAAGGTACGCAGGTCCCGAGCGCCCGTTCCTGCCGGCGTGAGCGCCGCAATAAAGAGCGGCCAGGCGATGGCGGAGGATGTCATCGCGTTCCGGACCAAACAGACGCGCAAGCGGACAGCGACGGTCAGACGGATGGCGCGTGCGCCCAAACCGCGTCGAGCGCCGGCCGCGCCACAGATTCCCGCCCGGACGCGCGCCTTGCTCGGAAGTCCGGTGAGCGCGGGCGTGCTGATCGCCGAAGGCGATTCCTGGTTTGACTATCCCTTTCACGACATCCTGCAGATGCTCGAGGACGATTATCTTTACGACGTGGAATCCGTTGCTCACAAAGGCGATACGGTCGACGACATGGCGCACTCCGGCGGCCAGTTCGAGGAGTTTGCGAGGCGGCTGGAGAAGTTGTTGCGCGCCAACAAGGTCCCGCGCGCGATTCTGCTGTCCGGTGGCGGCAATGACATTGCCGGAGACGAATTCGCGATCCTGCTGAACCACGCGGCATCGTCCCTTCCGGCCATCAATGACGACATTGTTCGCGGGTTGATCGATGTGCGCCTGCGAGCGGCCTATGCACGGATCATCAGTGGTCTGACCACGATTGCGCAGAAATATCTCGGTCGGCCGATTCCCATCGTAACACACGGCTACGACTACGCGCTTCCCGATGGCCGAGGCTTCTGGGGCGGATGGGGGCCACTTCCCGGCCCCTGGCTGGAGCCCGGGTTCCAGAGGAAGGGCCATGTTGACTTCGGCGAGAACTCCGCCGTGGTGGTCAAGCTCATCGATCGGTTCAACACGATGCTGAAGGACGTCAGCGCCACCCCCGGCTTCGGGCATGTCCACTATCTGAATCTTCGCAACACGCTCAAGCACGGTGCGAACTACGAGAAGGATTGGGAAAACGAACTGCACCCGACGGAGGTGGGCTTTAAGCTGGTCAGCAAGAAGTTTGCCGACCTGATTGCGAAACTCTAATCCGTGTCGTCTCGCTACTTTGCATGGGGTTGTTTTGCGAGTTTTTATGGGGGAGCGCGAACCGCGGCAGCCGACGTCACGAAATCGCAACGATCTCAAGCTCCTGCGGGGACGTGCCGACGACATCCCCGACAGCCTTGCCCATTAGAGACCTTGCCACCGGAGACACGAAGGAAATCGAGCCGGCCTTCGGGTCCGCCTCGTCCTCGCCCACGATATGATATTTTTGCACGCGCCCGTCGTCGCGCCGGAAGGTTACCGTGCTGCCAAAGGCGACGGTCTCGGTTGATGCCGGAGGAGGGATGACCTGCGCGGTGCGCACTCGCGCGGCAAAGTAGCGCGCATCACGCAAGGGTGTCGCTGCCTGCCGCCGGCGTTCGTTCACGTCTTCGATCTTCTGCGCGGCCTCGTAGGCTTCGCGCGCCTGCTGGAGCTGAAATTCCAGAGCCTTCAATCCCGCTTCCGTAACAAGGTTCGGATGCGGCGAAACCGGGCGGTCGGGAAGCAACGTCTCCGACGCCGTTTCGGCACTGTCTTCCTTGGTGAAGGCAACGCTCAAGCCCAGAACTCCTCTCAAGCGAGATATACAAAGCGCCGGCGACGGGCGCGCGGAGCCGTGAAAGGAATTATAGCGCAACGCTTGCTTGGTGCGTGGTATTTTCCGGGGGCGCCCTGGGCCGCCGCGTCAGGAAGCCGAACTGCTGCAGCCTTGCTCCGCCGGCAGTTCCTCGGCGTTGGGGTCGCCCGGTGCCGTCGCCCAGGCCAGTTCGACCAGTGTCACGATCCGCCGGCCGGCGCCGTCAAGCTGGCAAACGATGAGGCCCTGTTCCTCGATGTAGGTCAGCAGCCGCCGTGCGCGGCGCAACGAATGGGAGCCATAGGCGCGGGCAATCGCGGCATCGCCCGGGCAGGGCCAGCCTTCCTTCGCGGCGCGGGCGATCATCATGAAGACGCCCTGCATATCCTCCGGCAGCAGCGAGGCGCGGACCGAGAGATCCTGCCACCCGTCATCCTCTGCCATATCGGAGCCGAGCCCGGCGCGGGCGCGCGTCAGCATGCGGCGGAAGTCGCTGAGATCCGGCACGGCCGAACCGAGGCCCTCGATCCGGCAACGGACCACGAACTCCTGATAGAGGACGCCGACGGCGCGGAAGCCCGCGTCGGGTTCGGCCATGACGGCGCGCAGAATACGGTCCACGCGCTCACGCCGCTCCGCCAGTTCCTCGGCGCTCAGTGACGGCTCCACCGCTTCGGGGCGAATCTCCAGCGCCGCTGATTTCGCCGCCATCAGCTGGTCGAGAAGGTCCGGCGGCGACCGGCGCTGCGGCCGAGTGGCCTCGGGCGGCGGCGCTGCCAGGATGATGGCGTGGGCGTCCTGCGTCGCTTCGGGCAGCGGCATCAGGCGCGGGGTCGCATTGCGCGGCGTGGTCTCCGTGGGGCCAATGCGCAGCCCCAGCGGACGGCGGGAAAGAGCCGGTCCCAGCGCCATGAATTGCCCGCGCTCCAGATCCCGAAAGGCTTCTGCCTGTCGCCGCTCCATACCCAGAAGGTCGGCGGCGCGCGCCATGTCGATATCGAGAAAGGTTCGGCCCATCAGGAAATTGGACGCCTCGGCCGCGACGTTCTTGGCGAGCTTCGCCAGTCGCTGGGTCGCGATGATCCCCGCCAGCCCGCGTTTGCGGCCGCGGCACATCAGGTTCGTCATGGCGCCGAGCGAGAGCTTGCGCGCTTCGTCCGTAACCTCGCCGGCGACGGCCGGTGCGAATAGCTGCGCCTCATCCACCACCACCAGCATCGGGTACCAGTGGTCGCGGGCAACGTCGAAGAGCCCGCCGAGAAAGGCCGCGGCGCGCCGCATCTGGTTCTCGGCGTCGAGTCCCTCGAGATTGAGCACCGTCGAGACGCGATGGATGCGCGCGCGCTCGCCGGCGACCTGCAGGCCCCGCTCGGTGTGGTCCTCGGCATCGATCAGGAGGTGGCCGAAACGATCGGCAAGCGCCACGAAGTCGCCTTCGGGGTCGATGATGGTCTGCTGCACCCAGGGCGCGCTCTGCTCCAGCAGCCGGCGCAGCAGATGGGATTTGCCGGAACCCGAATTACCCTGCACCAGCAGGCGGGTTGCCAGCAGTTCCTCAAGGTCCAGAGTAGCCGGAGCGCCTGCCGTCGTGTGTCCCATCTCGATCGCAACGGTCATGGCCCGACTCAAGCTCTCCTCAGCGGAGGCGGGCTTAACAACCTGACCGCCGCCCGTCGAGCGCCGATGGCCGATCACCGCGCGTTCTCCACGGCTGGTCGCACGCGATCACTGAAACCCGCTCAGCTTCGCTCGGATTCGGGAACGAAGTAGGGTGTGCTTGCAAGTTCCGGCTCGTTGAAGTCCTCGACCCTGCGGCGCATGTGATCGATATCTTCGCGGAACAGCGAGGTCACGATTGCACCGGCCACCCGCTCCGCCGCGATATTGACACCCGGGATATCGCTGGCGATCGCGGTATGGCTCGCATGCGCGCCGAAATTGACCAGGTGGATCTGGCCGAGAGTTGGATCGCTGCCCGGCGTCTTCTCCGTCAATTCGAAACCGGGACCCAGATAGGGAAATCGCTCCAGATCGCGGCGGCGCAGATCAGGCGCGGGCTGATAGCGATCGTACCAGGTTGCGATGTTGGAGGCATAGCTCGCAAGCTCCGGAATCAGCGCGGGGTCAACATTGAAGCCGGTGCCGACGATCAGAAAATCATGCAGACTGGGTTCATCCTGACCTGCAATCTTCACCGCAACTTTCCCATCCGCGCGCGAGGCCGTTTCGATTCCCGTGCGAAAATGGATATG
>Ga0268266_10001579_pt1 | contig 26615 bp, 22 predicted proteins | sample KBSS13metaG_FD_190356 | JGI IMG/M metagenome (GOLD analysis project Ga0268266, IMG submission 190356) | Switchgrass rhizosphere microbial communities from Kellogg Biological Station, Michigan, USA - KBS S1-3 metaG (SPAdes) (version 2) | ecosystem: Host-associated > Plants > Roots > Rhizosphere... | reverse complement strand
CAGCACCATCGCACCGCCCAGTAACTCCACCAGGATCGTAGCGGACGCGAGCAACCCGGGAAACGGCATCCCGAGGGCGTGTAGGATATGAGAGAAAGAATCGGGGCCGCGTGCAAGCTTTGCCAGGCCATGCTCAACGAAACCGAATCCGACGATCAGGCGCAAGGGTAGCGGCGCAAGACGAGCGAGTTGCCAGCGGTCTGTCATGTCAATAGGTGTGCGAGATGCTTGCGCATAACGACTCGCTCCTCAGGTCTTGGCAGGAAACGGCGTTCGAACGACACCTCCGTTCTGAGCTCATCGCCGCACTCCCCTGGTGAGACAAGCACAAACCCGTGACGTTCATAGTAGGGACGATTCCAGCTCAAGTGATTGTACGTCGTCAGCCAGAGGGATTGTCCGCCTCTGTCCGTCGCGACCTTCATGGCGGCATATAGCAACTGCGTCCCGATGCGCCGACGCATGGAGCTTACACGCACGGAAAGCTGATCCAGATAGGGCTCACGGTCTCTCGTACCAACGGCTGCAAATCCGACGTCCGCGCCGCCAGGATCGACGGCGATCAGAACGGTTCCTGCCGTAAGGCACTCCAACCAGCGCCTCCGCTCCGCCATCGCGACTTCGTGCTGACTCGATGAGTCGAAGTGTAAACCGGCGCGCTCGAAAAGTACGGAAGCGTCGAGGTCAATGGCGGCGAGAACTTCAAGATCCGCCGGCGAGCCAATTCGGAGCGTGGCGGCGGTCCCGCTGGTCACATGTCTGTTCGTGGCTGATTGCATAGATGACTCATCGCAGGGGAACGGCGTTGTGTTACTCCAGGGCCAACAAAAACCGCTCCGCAATGAATCGGCAACTAACCCGGTCTGTTCCAAATCGGGTGGCGCGGTAACGAATGAATCCGCTGCCTCCAGGAGAGGATCGAACGCCTGTGAATCCGGCTGAGCGTGAGCGCGACTGGACGATATTGATGGAGCAATCGCTCCAGGGGAAGACGCACGCCTATGAGCAGTTGCTGGCATCGCTTATGGTGGGACTCAGGGCAATCGTTCGTCGGCGCGCACCGGCCGCGGGGATCGATGTGGAGGATGTGGTGCAAGAAGTTCTATTGGCCTTGCACCTCAAAAGGGGTACCTGGGCGCCGGGCACGCCAGTCGCGCCGTGGGTTGCGGCAATCGCACGCAATAAAGTCGTCGATGCACTGCGACGCCGTGGCCAGGGCGGCGAACTATCCATTGATTGCATCGCGGAGGCGCTCAGCGCCCCGGAAGACAACGTGGAGTATGCGAGCGAGGTCTCCGCAATGCTTGCGAGATTGAGCGAGCGGCAACGGGACGTCGTGCGGGCGGTATCTTTGGAAGGCTACTCCGCTCGCGAGACTGCAGAGCGTCTCCAGATGACCGAGGTCGCAGTACGTGTCACGTTGTATAGAAGCCTGAAAGTCCTGGGTGCGATGGTCCGGGCCGTGCCCACCTGATCGTAGCCCCACCCCGCGAGTCATATTAGTTTGTCTTGGCTCCCAAGCGCACGAGCGCTGCGCCAATCAGACCATCGAGACGAGCGCAATAAGTGGCGACCGGCGCCGGCGCATGCGCCGAAGCTTGCTCGAGAGCCCTATGAATCTCCTCCAGGCGACGTGACACCCGCTCGTCGGTGTTGAGACACGTTCGAGTCACTACGGCACTCACGTAGGCAGTGACCTCTGCATCGAGTGCGACGACATCGCTGCCGGCGATCTCAACTCCCTGTAAGTCGCTGGGGCAGCCCGCCTCGAGATGCTCTCGCCAAAGACGGGCCAGTGGCATGCTTTGCAACCCTCCTTCCGACGCGCCTGCCTTGGGGTGCCGCGCGGCCGCGTATTTCTTGCGATTACTTAAGATTTGTAGCATCGCGCAGGACGCGTGGATCCGCAACTGGTTGTGGGTCGGCGCCGCAGCCCGTTGCGGCCGGCGCGGCGCTCCGTCCTAAGCTACTGATTCGGCAAGTGATTCCAAGTTGGCACGGACGTTGCTTTGGAAGTCGTCGTCGGCAGCGCCACCTGTTAGAGAACGCTCGTCCGACCCAACCATCCACTGGAAAAAATCAGGAGTAAGTGACATGACTTCGAAGACCGCCATTCTTGCCGCCGCCGTTGGCAGCCTGTTCGTGCTCGCCGGTACGGCGTTCGCCGCCGACGATGCCAACACAGAGAAGTGTTATGGCGTGGCCAAGGCCGGCAAAAACGATTGTGCGGGCGGAGCACACGCCTGCGCGGGCCAGAGCAGCAAGGACGGCAGCGGCAAGGAGTTCGTCAAGTTGCCCAAGGGCACTTGCGCGCGCCTGGTCGGTGGCTCGACCACACCGGCCAAATAGCCCACTGGCCTGGAAGGCGCGGAACATGGGTACTTACTCATTGAACCCCCGGGCCCTTTCCGCGCACGCGCACGGAGGGGCTGCGCCAGCGGGCTCGCAGGCCGGCATCGGCCTGCGAGCCCGGCACCACCGGGAAATCCTCCAGCGCCGACCGCCGCTCGGCTGGCTGGAAGCGCACAGCGAAAACTATTTCGCGCAAGGCGGTCCTCAGCGGGACATCCTGCTCCAGATCCGCGAGCACTACGCGCTCAGTCTCCACGGTGTAGGCTTGTCGATCGGCTCGACCGACCCGTTGGACCGAACGCACCTTTGCGAGCTTGCCCGTCTCATCCGGGATTTCGATCCCATGTTGGTTTCCGAGCACCTGTCCTGGAGCTCGGCCGGGGGTCGCTTTCTGAACGACCTCCTGCCGCTACCCTACACCGAGGAAGCGCTGACACACCTGGTGGCGCGCGTGCGCGAAGTACAGGAGACGCTCACCAGACAGATTCTCATCGAGAACGTCTCGAGCTATCTGCAGTTCAACGCATCCACCTTGACCGAGTGGGATTTCATCGCGGCGCTCGCGCAGGAGTCCGGTTGCGGCGTCCTGCTCGACGTCAACAACATCTACGTCAGTGCCATGAATCATGGCTTCGATCCCCACACCTATCTCAACGCGATTCCCCGCGACTCGGTCCAGGAGATCCATCTCGCGGGCCACACCCTCAATCGCGTGGGATCGCGTGAAATCCGGATCGACACCCACGGGTCGCAGGTTTCCGAGCCGGTCTGGGCACTGTACCGCACGGCGCTGCGGCGCTTCGGACACGTTCCGACACTGATCGAATGGGATACCGACATTCCCGCTCTGGATGTACTCGTAGCGGAAGCGGCGAAGGCCGATCTCATTGCGGAGGCTGCCCGTGCTGTCGCTGCGTGAGCTGCAGCTTTCGTTCACGACGGCGGTGTTGGACGGGTCCAGCACGGCAATATCTCCATGGATCCGTGCTGACGGCCTGAGCCCAACCGCACGCGTCAACATCTATCGGAACAACTTCCACGAAGGATTCCTGAAAGCGCTTGCGCTGGGGTTTCCTGTCATTCAACGTCTCGTCGGCGAAGATTACTTCCGCCAATTGGGGCGGCTCTTCGTGGCGGAGCATCCCTCACGCGCGGGAAATCTCCATCACATCGGCTGTGCGTTTGCAGGATTCCTGCGCGATCAGTTTGCAGCCACGCCTTACTCTTACCTCCTTGAGATTGCAGAGCTGGAATGGGCGTACCAGGAGTGCCTCATCGCAGCGGATGCCGTCCCACTGGATCTCACTCCTCTGCAAAGCGTGGCACCCGAGAGACTCGCGGACTTGCGCTTCGAGGTGCATCCCGCTTGCAGGATGGTGAGCTCCGAGTTCCCCATCGTGCGGATTTTGTGTCAATCAGGAGGATCGGGACGGCACCGAACTCATCGACCTGCGCCAAGGCGGGGATCACGTGCTGCTGCGACGGAAAAATGACGCGGTTGAGTTACACCGCCTGCCCGCCGCGGAATTCGCACTCCTGCGCTCCTTGAGCCGGGGAGCCACGCTTGGGGACGCACTGGAGATCGCGCAAGCCGTGTCTTCCGAATTCGATTTAGCCAAAACCCTACGCCACTTAGTCGAACTGGGTGTATTTACCGCGGTTCAGACAACCTGACAACCCACTGCAGCAGGAGCCCCGCCCATGCAATTCATTCTCGACCTTACACGACTGCACGCAACTCTAGGCCGACTGCTCGACCCGCTCCGTTCATTATTCCTGCTCGCCACGCGTCTGTATGTCGGCTGGCAGTTCTGGAAATCCGGCTGGCTCAAAGTGAGCTCCTGGAGCAGCACCCTGGACCTGTTCCGAACGGAATATCACGTCCCGCTGTTGCCGCCGCCGGTCGCCGCCGTCACGGGTGCCTTTGGCGAGATCTTCTTCCCGGCGCTGCTGTTCCTCGGCCTCTTCAGCAGGGTTGGCGCCCTCGGGGGTTTCTTTGTCAACGCCATGGCCGTGATCTCCTACCGGCAGGTACTGTTGGCGGAAGGGTCCGAGGCGGCCCTGGCACAACACATTCTCTGGGGATTCATGCTCCTGCTGTTGGCCGTGGCGGGGCCTGGAAAGATCGCACTCGACACCTGGCTGGAGCGACGCCTCGCGGCACGTTGCCGGCCCTTTACCCCTGCCCTGCCGACCACCAGTGGTGTAGGCTTGCGAGGAGCACCCTGAAGTACCGACATGCCCGAGCTGGAAGCCCTAAAAATCCTGCGCAGGTTGGACGAGGGGGTCGCGGCCAAAACCGGGGCCTCCTTCTTCCCCCACCTCGTGAGCTCCCTCGCGCAGACTCTGAATGCGACGTGCGCACTCGTCTCCGACATCGAGCACGAGACTTATCGGGCGCACGTCCTCGCCTACTGGAGCGATGGCTCGTTCCGTGAGCCGTTCGAGTATTCCCTGCAGGGCACCCCGTGCGAGTGCGTACTGGACAATGAGATTGTCGCATTCCCCCGCAACATCTCGGAGATGTTTCCGAAGGATCGTGCGTGGTTTACCAGCCTGGGAGCACAGAGTTTTCTCGCCATTCCCCTCTGCAACGAAGCTGGCAAAGTCCGCGGGCACCTGGCAGTCCTGGACTCGCGCGAGCGCGATTGGGGTGAAGTCGATTTCGGGATCCTGAAAATCTTTTCGACGCGGGCCGGAGCGGAGCTGGAGCGGCGAGACTACGAGAAGCGCCTCGAGACGACCAACGCGGCCCTGCAGAAAGCCAACGCGCAACTGCGCCGCGAAGTTACGCAGCGAATCGACGCGGAAGAGCAATTGGCCTCCAGCGAGGCCAAGAGCGAGCACGTCGCGGAGTTGATTCGGGTGATCAACTCGGGGATCACCTCCAAAACTGGAACGGAGTTCTTCCAGGAGCTGACGCGCTCACTCGCGACGGCCTTGGCTGCCCATACGGTTTTCATCGCACAGATTGATCCTGTCAAGTACGAGGCCGACATTCTCGCGATCTGGTCGGGCAACAGCTTCGGTGCGCTCGGGCGATTCAATCTCTCGGCCACCCCGTGCGAAACCATTCTCGATGGGCAGATCGCGGCGTTTCCACGCCGCGTGGCCCACTTGTTTCCCGCCTCGCGCCAGATCCTGGAGTCACGGGGCATCCACAGTTATCTCGCGATTCCGATCATGGGCGAGTCGGGCACGGTGGTCGGCCATATCGCGGTACAGGACCAGCGCGAACGGGACTGGAATGAGACCGAATTCGGGATTCTGCGCCTGTTCGCCAACCGGGCCGCCGCCGAGCTCAAACGACGCGACCATGAGAAGAACCTGGAGAATGCCAACGCCCAGCTCCAGAAAGCCAACGCGGCGCTGCGGCGCGAGGTGGCCATGCGTCTGGACATGGAGGACCAGTTGGCGCGCGCCAAACAGGCCGCCGAGGCGGCGAACACCGCCAAGAGCAACTTCCTGGCCCACATGAGCCACGAGCTGCGCACCCCGTTGAACGGAATACTGGGCTACGCACAACTGCTCAAGCGTGATACCACGCTTGGGGTGCAGCAACGCGAAAGTGTGAGTGTCATCGAGCGTTCCGGCGAGCATCTGCTCACACTGATCAACGATCTGTTGGACCTGGCGAAGATCGAGGCAGGCCGTCTCGATCTGCACACGAGCCTTTTCGACTTGCCACAACTGGTGAAACACGTCGCGGACATAGCCGCCGTACGCGCGAGCCAGGCCGGTATCGACTTCAGCTACAACGCCCACCCGGGCGTGCCCATGCAGGTGCGAGGCGACGAGCGCGCCTTACGGCAGGTGTTGCTCAACCTCCTGGGGAATGCGGTCAAATTCACCAGCGCTGGTACAGTAAAGTTCCATACGACGGCGCGATCGGCATCCGCCGACCGGTGCGAGATGTGTTTCGTAGTTGCAGACACGGGGCCGGGCATCGAGGCTGGCGATCTCCAGCGAATTTTCGAGCCTTTCGAGCGGGTCAGCACCGATCCGAAGGTGGAAGGCACCGGTCTCGGCCTCCCGATTGCCAAACGCCTGGTCAACGCGATGGATGGGCAACTCGACGTCACGAGCACACCAGGCCAGGGCAGCACGTTCGTCGTGACCTTGCAACTGGAGGTAGTCGGCCCCGCCCATACCGTTGTTGCGGATACCACGGCGCCCGCGACTACCGCAACCCAGTCGCTGGAGCGCGTTCCAGTCAATGCAGAATGGGCTTCACAGTTACTCGATCTCGCCATGCAAGGCGACATCAAGGGGCTGGTTGCCCATGCCACCCTGGCGGTGGACAGCGACCCCGCGGGCACTCCCGTGTATCAGGAAATACAGCGACTCGCTCGTAAGTTCGATTTCAAAGGCATCCGGCGTATTCTGCAGGATGCGACGAAACTGACGGTATGAGTGACGCTGTCCAACAGCGATCGATACTGGTCGTCGATGACACACCGGCCAACATCGGATTCCTTCTCGAGACCCTGTCGCAAGCAGGTTACCGCGTGCGCGTCGCTCCCGAGGGTGAAAGCGCCCTCGAGCAGGCACAGTACGCCGCACCGGACCTGATCTTGCTCGATGTCATGATGCCGGGAATCGACGGGTTCGAGACTTGCAGGCGCCTGCGCAAGCTGCCCAGCCTCCACAAGACACCCGTCATATTCATGACTGCATTGTCGGATGCGCAGGACAAGGTCAGGGCTTTCAGCGCCGGCGCGGACGACTACGTGACCAAGCCCTTCCAGCAGGAAGAGGTACTCGCCCGGGTGCGCACCCATCTCGCGCGCCGGGAGTTGGAAATTCAACTCGAGGGCGCCAACCGGGAATTGGAAGATCGGGTTGCCGCGCGTACCGCGGAATTGCGTACCGCTCTGGCCGAGGTCGAGTTGTTGAAGACCCGCCTCCAGCATGAGAACCGCTACCTCAGGCAGGAGATTGCCGAGACGACGAGTACTGCCATTATCGGCACCAGCGCTGCACTGCGTGCCGCACTGCACCAGGTGGCGATGGTCGCGCCCACCGATTCAACTGTGCTGATCCACGGAGAAACGGGCACCGGAAAAGAGCTGATCGCCCGCGCCCTGCACGAGCAGAGCCAGCGTCGTGACGGCCCGATGATCAAGCTCAACTGCAGTGCGATTTCCGCGGGTCTCGTCGAGAGCGAGCTCTTCGGGCACGTCAAGGGGGCGTTCACAGGCGCCACGGAGCGACGGCTCGGTCGGTTCGAGCTCGCGGACAAAGGGACTCTGTTCCTGGATGAAGTCAGCGAGTTACCGCTCGAGACGCAGGCCAAACTACTCCGTGTTCTGCAGGAACGTGAATTCGAGCCCGTTGGCAGCGCACGAACGGTGAAGGTCGATGTGCGCGTCATCACCGCAACCAACAGGGACCTGGCGGCTGATTCCCGTGCCGGGCGCTTCCGGTCGGATCTCTACTATCGGCTCAATGTCTTTCCGATCGAATTGCCGTCGCTGCGTCACCGTCGCGAGGATATTCCGATCCTGGCTGAGCATTTCATGCGCCGGATGGGGCGCAAGCTCGGTAAGCCCCTCGATCGGATCGCACCGGCGACGCTGGAAAAGCTTACCGCGCACGCTTGGCCGGGGAATATCCGCGATCTGCAGAACACCATCGAGCGTGCTGCTGTACTCAGTACCGGAACGACTCTGGTGGTGGATTGGGACCTGGGGCCAACGCCGGTCGCAGTAGCGCAAACATCGGTGTCCGACGCTGGTACGCGCCAGCGCAATGGCACAGGGCACCCCCCAGTCGATCCGGTCGCACCCGCCGCCGCTGCCGGCGGCAGCGAGATCTTGCCGGAGCAGGCCACTTCCGAGGCGGGAAATGGCCAGTCCCTCGAATCCATCGAGCGCAGTCATATCATCGGCATCCTGCGGCAGACCCGGGGCGTGATCGAAGGCCCACGCGGCGCGGCGCGGCTCCTCGAGATGAAACCGAGCACCGTGCGGTTTCGAATGAAGAAGCTCGGCATCTCAAAAATCGACTATCTCGTCTAAAAAGCGCTGACCCGTCCGCCAGGACACTTTTTCCGCAAGCTCTAATCCGCCCGCTACCGCAGCCCGCTGCAGGCCCCACAACCGGCTGCGGCTGCTGCGCGCGCGTGGCGCGCCCCTCGTACTCTCATGCGTGTCCCGAGCCTCGATAAGCTCCTGACTTTCATCAACTTACGACTTCAAACAATGTGTCGTAGAAACCTGGCACGACTGTTGCTTTCTGTAGTTGTCACCACATCAACTGCAGGAGTCTCCAACAATGAACAACCGCGACTCACTTCTTCGGCTTGCTGTTACGGGCTTGCTCGCACTCGGTACGACTGCCGCCGCAACGAGCGCGCTGGCGGCCGACGACAACAAGGAGCAGTGCGCCGGTATCGTCAGGGCCGGTCATAACGACTGCGCCACCAGCACCAACGCGTGCCACAGCCACGCGACCGTGGACGCGAGCGCCGAAGCCTGGGTCTATCTGCCCAAAGGAACCTGCGAACGCCTCATCGGCGGCCGTGTCGTGCACGTCCAGGAGCCCGCTCCCAAGAAGTAACCCATGCGTGACTACCTGACGTGGCGTGGACCCCAAGGGCGCGACACGTCGGGTAGCACCGGAGGCAAGACCGTGAACAGCAAACCCGATCCGCGTGTCAGATTCGAGCCCGAGACAATGTCACGACATAGCCCGCAACCGCGCCACGACAGTTGGTTGCCGGCACTGGCTCTCGCCAGTCCCAGCATAGCCCCGTTGCACTGGATGACGCGGTCCTCGCGCGGCTTCTCCTGGAACCGCACCGGGCGCGCGGCTGCACGGGAAGTACGCCGATGAGGTCATTGCAAGGGACCTGGGCGGTAGTACTCGCGGCGGGCGATGGCACCCGGTTGTCGGTGCTCACCAAGGACGCAACCGGCAAGGCGATTCCGAAACAATTCTGCTCATTGGACGGTGGGGCCTCGCTGCTCCAGGACGCCATGGAAAGAGTCCGGCACATCGTTCCGCGCGAAAGACTTTGCGCCATCGTCGCGGAACAACATCGCGCTCACTGGCACTCAGTCCTCGGCACGCTGCCCAGCAGCAACGCGATCGTACAACCTATCAATCGGGGTACGGCCCACGGGGTGTTGCTGAGTGTACTGACGATTCTGCGGCGCGACCCGCTCGCGAGAATCATCTTCCTTCCCGCGGATCACTATGTCCGCGACGAGCGGGCACTGTCGGGGACTCTGCGTAAGGCAGCCACCCTTCTCGCCGGCAGCCCGGAAGGCCTGATCCTGGTGGGCATTGAGCCAGACGAGCCCGATCCCGAGCTGGGCTACATCGTGCCAGGTCACTGCCTCCCTGATGGCTCGCACACGGTCTACGCGTTTGCAGAGAAACCCCAGCTCGCCCGCGCCCGGGCGCTGCTTGCAGCCGGAGCGCTCTGGAACAGCTTCATTTTTGCAGCCTCGGGGCCTGTGTTGTTGCAGCTCATCCGGAGGCGACTCCGTGATGTAGCCGACCGGATGGAGACCGCTCTGGCCCGCGACGCCCGGACCGGTGGATCGAGAGCCCTGATCGAGTGCTACGAGCAACTCTCGCCCGTCGATTTCTCACGCTGCGTCGTAGAAGGTGCAGAGGCCTCCCTGCGCGTGCTCAGGGCACCTGCGTGCGGGTGGAGTGACCTCGGCACGCCAGAGCGCGTCGCTGCCACCCTGCGACGGTTGAATGAGGCTCGGCTGAGCCGATTCGTTCTCCCGCCCGCCCTGGGCGGCCCACTCAGAACACCCGCGGTGATCAACCTCGCCGCCCAACATTCGCAACTCGGATTGTCGGGTTGAACCAGAGCACCCCATGAAATCAAAAATGGCTTTCCTGCTCCTTGCTTTATCGGCGGCCGTGCGCAATGAAGGGCGGGCTGGAAATAATCGGGCGCTGACGCCGGTCTTGTTAGTCATCACGGCCCTCGGAATTCTCGGGGTGCCGGCAACCCACGTTGCCGCAGCGACCCCACGGAACCCGGACGCTTGGGTCGATCTGACCACCGACCTTGGAGCGAATCTCATGCAAGCCACCTGGCGTTACCGCGACGCCCGAATTGTGGAGACGACCTTCCCATCCCCGGATGCCGACGGACAACCTACCGGCGCCCCCGCTCCCACCAACGACATCGAGCCCCACGCCGGCGGTGTCGACTTCGATGATTCCGCGTGGCTGGCTGTCGCACCGCAATCGTTGAGCCAACGGCGTGGGACCGGCCGGGTGTCATTCAACTGGTATCGGGTCAATCTGACGATCCCGCAACGCGTCGACGGCTTTGATCCCACCGGCGCAACCGTCTGGCTCGAGACGCGACTGGACGACTACGCGGAGGTCTGGGTGGATGGGGAGTTGAGCCGCGCCTATGGCCAGGCCGGTGGCTCGGTCGTGGCCGGATGGAATGCAGCCAACCACTTGCTCATCGGCCGCAACGTCCACCCCAGCCAGCACATCCAGCTCGCCATCTTCGGCATGAACGGACCCATCTCGGACGCTCCCACCAACTTCATTTTCGTCCGGGAAGCCAAACTGGAATTCCTGGCTGGAAGCGGCGCACCTTTGGCCCTGGAGCCACAGGAGGTCAACGTAAAGGTCGAGCGCACCGATCCCAGGATCAACGACATCGTTGCGCCCAACGCGAAGCTCTTCAAGGTGGCCGAAGGCTTCCAGTTCACCGAAGGCCCGGTTTGGGACCGCAAGCAATGGGCCTTGCTCTTCAGCGATCCTAACCACAACACGATTTATCGTTATGCACCCTCCGGCGAGCTCTCCGTATTCCGCGACCAGAGCGGCTATGACGGGACCGATATCGCAGAGTATGGGCAACCGGGCTCGAACGGGCTCACCTTCGATCCACGGGGTAGACTGACCATCAATGAGCACGGCCGGCATCGCGTCAGCCGCCTCGAGCCGGACGGCACACTGACCGTTCTCACGGCCGCCTATCAAGGTAAACGCCTCAACAGTCCGAACGACCTCGTCTACAAATCGGACGGCGCCCTGTACTTCACGGACCCGCCGTTTGGATTGCCTCGATTCTTTGACGATCCGCGCAAGGAACTCCCCTTCAGCGGCGTCTTTCGCTGGAAATCGGGCCGGCTCCAACTCCTCACGGCCGAGCTGAAAGGCCCGAACGGGATCGTGTTCTCGCCGGACGAGCGCTTCCTTTACGTCAGCAACTGGGATCCGCAGGCGAAGACTGTAACCCGTTATCCCGTGCGCCCGGACGGGACGTTGGGGCGCGGCGAGATCTTTATCGATCTTACGCACCAGATTCCGGGCGAGGAAGCGCTCGATGGGATGAAGGCCGATATTCAAGGCCATTTGTACATATCAGCGCCCGGCGGCGTATGGATCTTCGCTGCCGACGGCAAGCACCTTGGCACGATCACGGCGCCCAAGGCCGTCCACAATTTCGCTTGGGGTGGGGATGATGGCCGCACGCTGTACCTCTGCGCACTGGGCGCGCTGTATCGCATCGATCTACTCGTCCCCGGAGTACGACCATGAGCCCGCGCCACAAACCCAAGGTGCAATCGGCGCGGCCGGAATCTGCAGTCTCCCGATCGGCATTTGCCGGGACCGCAGCGTTGGGCGATGAGTGGCTCGTCACCAACGGGCTGGGCGGGTTTGCCTGCGCGACTGTTTCGCAAGCTAACACCCGGCGCTATCACGGCCTCCTCCTCGCAGCCCTACGTCCGCCCGTTGAGCGGGTGCTCATGGTCGCGAAGGCTGATGTGACGGCGTGCTATCGCGGCGAGCGCTTCGAACTCGCAACCAACGAGTATGACGACGGTACCCTGGCACCGCGAGGGTTCGAACATCTGAGTGCCTTCCGCCTCGAGGACGGGCTTCCCGTGTGGACTTACACGTTGGCGGATGCCGTCCTCGAGCAGCGCGTGTGGATGGCGAAGGCCAGGAATACCACCTACGTCAGCTTCCTGCTCCGCCATGCGACGCGAGCGATGGAGCTGTCGGTCCTGCCGTTGTGCACGTATCGCGATTATCACTCCCACACGCAGGGCGGATGGTCGCTGGAAGTGCAGGCTGAGAAGCGCGGCTGTCGAATCCGGGCCTTCGCTGGCGCGCGGCCCTACCGTCTTCTCATAGATCGTGGAGAATTCATCGAGCGCGCTGACTGGCACTGGCGATTCCATCATCGTATGGAGGCCGAGCGCGGGCTCGAGGCACGCGAAGATCTCTTCCGGCCAGGTGTTTTCACACTGCAACTCGAGCCCGGTGAGGCCGCGACACTCATTGCAACCGCCGAAGACGACTCTCCGGAACTGCCCGCACTATCACTCGATGGCGAAGTGCGACGCCGGCGCGAGTTGGTCCGCGATCTACCGGGCGAAACTCCTGAATGGATTCGACGCCTGACGCTCGCCGCCGATCAGTTCATCGTCAGCCGCCAGGCGGCAGACAACGGTCCGGAAGGAAAGACCGTGATCGCCGGCTATCCCTGGTTCAGCGATTGGGGGCGGGACACCATGATAGCCCTTCCCGGCCTGACGCTTGCGACGGGACGCACCACGGAGGCGGCCTCGATCCTGCGCACCTTTGCCGGCCATGTCAGCCAGGGAATGCTACCCAACCGGTTTCCAGACAATGGCGAGACGCCGGAATACAACACCGCGGATGCGACGCTGTGGTACTTCCACGCAATTCAGGCGTATCTGCAGAACAGTGCGGATGAGTCGCTGCTGCAGGAGCTCTATCCCGTACTCAAGGAGATAATCCATTGGCATCGGCGTGGAACAAGGTACTCCATCCACGTTGACCCGAGCGATGGGCTCCTCCACGTAGGTGAGGCCGACACACAACTCACTTGGATGGACGCAAAGGTCGGGGACTGGGTCATCACCCCGCGGGTCGGGAAGCCCGTCGAGATCAATGCCCTTTGGCACTACGCACTCGTGCAAATGACGCACTGGGCGCAGTGGCTGAGCGACCCCGAGTCGGCGACCTACGCAGCAATGGCCCAGGAGGTCGCCCAATCATTCGAGCACTCTTTCTGGTTCGAAAAAGGCGCCTACCTGTACGACGTGATCGACTCCCCGGAGGGTACCCCGAACGAGTCGGGTCGTCGGGTGGACGCGAGCCTCCGACCCAACCAGATTTTTGCCATCTCCCTGGGAACCGACCTTGTGGGCAAAGAGCGTGCACGCTCCGTAATTGACGCGTGCTCGCGGGAGCTCTTGACGCCTGTCGGATTGAGAAGCCTGTCGCCGCGCGACCCTCGCTACGCGGGTGCGTATTCCGGCGGGCCTCGCGACCGGGATGCCGTGTATCACCAGGGAACAGTCTGGAGCTGGCTGTTAGGGCCTTTCGCGCTGGCTCACCACCGGGTGTACGGCGACGTCCCTCACGCGTTGGCGCTGTTGAACGGCCTCGCGGCTCACATTGAAGAGGGTTGCCTCGGAAGCGTCAGCGAAATCTTTGATGGAGCCGCGCCACATCGGCCTCGCGGGTGCTTCGCACAGGCCTGGAGCGTGTCGGAAACGCTTCGTGCATGGCATGTCTTGGCGCGTACCGGAATCCCTGCCCTTGCGCATCTGCCCCGACTGGTTGGAGGTTGACATGATGAAGACGACCGCAGAACACACGAGACTCCAGGCCTCCTTCCCGGAGGGCGAAGGGTGGAAGAAGTGGGGTCCTTATCTGTCCGAGCGCCAATGGGGCACGGTCCGGGAAGACTACAGCGAGCACGGTACCGCCTGGGACTACTTTCCGCACGATCACGCACGCAGTCGTGCCTACCGATGGGGCGAAGATGGGATCGCCGGATTCTCCGATTGTCAGCAGCGCCTGTGCATCGCCTTGGCTCTGTGGAACACACGCGATCCCATACTGAAGGAGCGGCTTTTCGGGCTCACCAATGGAGAAGGCAATCACGGCGAGGACGTCAAGGAGCTCTATTACTATCTCGACGCCACACCGACTCATTCCTATCTGCGGATGCTCTACAAGTATCCGCAGGGAGAATACCCCTACGCGCGTCTCGTGGAGGAAAACCGCCAGCGTGGCATCGGGCGGCACGAGCTCGAGCTGATTGATACAGGGTTATTCGACGAGAACCGCTACTTCGACGTGTTCGTCGAGTACGCGCAGGCCGGGCCAGACGACATTCTCATGCATGTGACCGCGGAGAACCGTGGCCCGGATCCCGCACCATTGCACATTCTCCCGCAGATCTGGTTCAGGAACACGTGGAGTTGGAAGACGGGTGCCCGCAAACCCTTGCTGCGGGTCGGCGAGCCAGGAGTCTTGCGCGCCGAACACCCGGGACTGGGCACCTATCACCTCTATTTCGATACACCCGGCGTGCCGCTCTTCTGCGAGAACGAAAGCAATCCGGCGCGGCTCTGGAACGATACTTCCCGCTCCGGTTATTGGAAGGACGCGTTTCACGAGCGCGTCGTTCAAGGCCGGCCCGAGGCTACCGACCCAAGCCAGCAGGGTACCAAGGCGGCTGTCTGGTACGAATCCGAGGTACCAGCGGGAGGACGTCTTCAGGTTCATCTGCGGCTGACAAAGGCGGCCACCGAGGCGCCGTTCCGCGATTTCGCAACGATCCTACAGGCCCGGCGCAAGGAGGCAGACGACTTCTACGAGGCTCTACAGAACGGCATCCACAGCGCCGATGCGCGCGCCGTCCAGCGGCAAGCGTTCGCCGGCATGATCTGGAGCAAACAGTACTTTTACTTCGACGTCCCGAAGTGGCTGAAAGGCGACCCGACCCAACCGCCTCCTCCGGCGCGACGCCGCCACGGACGCAACAGCGAGTGGGAGCATCTCAACAACGCCGACATCATTTCGATGCCGGACAAATGGGAGTACCCCTGGTACGCCGCCTGGGACCTGGCCTTTCACTGCATTCCTTTTGCGCACATCGACCCGGAATTCGCGAAGGAGCAGCTCGTCCTCCTGACACGCGAATGGTACATGCACCCCAACGGGCAGATGCCCGCGTACGAATGGGCCTTTGGGGATGTGAACCCGCCCGTGCACGCCTGGGCGAGCTGGCGCGTGTTCCAGATCGACCGCAAGCAACGCGGCGGCGACGGCGATCTGCAATTCCTCGAGCGCGTGTTCCACAAGCTGATGCTCAACTTCACCTGGTGGGTCAACCGCAAGGATGCGGAAGGCCGCAATGTCTTCCAGGGTGGCTTCCTCGGCCTCGACAACATTGGCGTGTTCGACCGCAGCAGCCCGCTCCCGACCGGAGGTCACATCGATCAGGCCGATGGAACGAGCTGGATGGCGATGTATGCGCTCAACCTCATGCGTATCGCCCTCGAGCTCGCCCAGCACAATCCCGTCTACGAAGACGTCGCTACGAAGTTCTTCGAGCACTTTCTACACATCGCGCAGGCGATGACCCACATCGGCGGAAACGGCGCAGGTGTCGGGCTCTGGAATGATGAAGACAAGTTCTTCTATGACGTCCTGCACCTGCCGGACGGCAACACGAAGGCGCTCAAGGTCCGCTCGATGGTGGGCTTGATCCCCCTGTTTGCCGTCGAAACCCTCGACCCCGAGCTCCTGGAACGCTTGCCGAATTTCAAGCGGCGGCTCGAATGGTTCCTCAAGTACCGTCCGGATCTCGCCGCCCTGGTCTCGCATTGGAGCGAGCCGGGACGCGGACATCGACGGTTGCTGTCGCTCTTGCGCGGTCACCGCATGAAGCGCCTGCTGCGTCGGATGCTCGACGAGACCGAATTTCTGTCGGCCTACGGCGTGCGGGCCCTGTCGCGCTCGCATGCCGACTCTCCTTACGTTTATCAACACGGCGGCATGGATCTCGTCGTGCGCTATCAACCGGCGGAATCGGACAGTGGGCTGTTCGGGGGCAACTCCAACTGGCGCGGACCCATCTGGTTCCCGGTGAATTACCTGATCATCGAGTCGTTACAGAAATTCCATCACTACTACGGCGACGATTTCCGCATCGAATGCCCCACCGGCTCGGGACGATTCGTCAGTCTCAACGAAGTTGCCAATGAGCTTGCGACGCGACTGACGAAGATCTTCCTCGTGAACGAGGACGGCCGCCGACCGGTTTTCGACCATCATCCCCGTCTGCAGACCGACCCCGGATTCCGTGATCACGTGCTCTTCTATGAGTATTTCCACGGAGATACCGGCCGCGGTGTCGGCGCGTGCCACCAGACGGGGTGGACCGGTCTCATCGCGAAGCTCCTCTTCCCCAGGTACTCGCACGCCGCGGTCGAGCCGATCGCCTCCAGGGAAGACCGTATCGGCACCGCATCCAGAACAGCACTTGAAACTGCTGCGCCGACTCGCCGACGAGCCGCTGCTTCCCAATCGCCATCCAACACCTGAAGAGGAATTCCATGGAAACTTCCACCTGCTACGCGCACCTGCCTCGCCCCGTGATGCCACGCGTACCCCCGCAAAAGCTGCTCCTGGGACAGAAAGCGCTGGTCACCGGCGCAAGTTCCGGCATCGGTCGGGCCATCGCCCTGGCGCTCGGAGAAGCTGGAGCCGACGTCGTGGTGAACTACGTTTCGGGCGAGGACAAGGCCCAGGCTCTCGTCGACGAGATCCGCATCAGAGGATCTCGCGCCCTGGCGGTGCGTGCCGACGTATCCGACGAGGAGCAGGTGCGCGAGATGTTCCACCTGATGATCGATGAGTTTGGAACGATCGATGTACTCGTCAACAACGCGGGGTTGCAGCAGGACGCTCCTTTCCACGAGTTGACACTCGCGCAGTGGAATAAAGTGCTCGCCGTCAATCTGACCGGGCAGTTCCTGTGTTCGCGTGAAGCCGTACGGGAGTTCAGGCGGCGCGGAGTCAGACCGGACGTCTCCTGCTCGGCGGGCAAGATCCTGTGCATCAGCTCCGTCCACGAGGTCATCCCCTGGGCGGGACACGTGAACTACGCAGCCTCCAAGGGCGGCGTCATGCTCATGATGAAGAGTCTCGCGCAGGAAGTCGCGCCCTACCGGATCAGAGTGAATTCAATCTGTCCTGGCGCTATCCGGACGCCGATCAACATGCAGGCGTGGGACACGCCTGCCCACTACAACGACCTCATGAAGCTGATTCCGTACAAACGGATCGGCGAGCCCGAAGAAATCGGCCGCGCCACGGTCTGGCTCGCCTCGGATTACGCCGACTATGTGCATGGTGTCAGCCTCTTCGTCGATGGAGGGATGACGCTGTACCCCGGCTTCGAGACGGGAGGCTGAGACCGTCATGTCGTCGTTACAGTCAGCGCTGCGCGAGCATTGGCCCGAATATCTGATTGAAGCCTGGGCGCTTGGGTGTTTCATGATCTCGGCCGGCGTGTGCGCCACGGCTCTCGGATCGCCGCTATCGCCGCTCTATTCCCTCATCCCGAGTGCCACCGCGCGCACGGTACTCGCGGGACTCGCCATGGGCGTCACGGCCATCCTGTTGATTCATTCGCCCTGGGGGAAACGCTCGGGCGCCCACATGAACCCGGCTGTCACCCTGACATTTCTCCGCCTTGGCAAAGTCGCTCCCTGGGACGCCCTGTTCTTTGTGATCGCGCAGGTAGCGGGTGGGACGCTCGGGGTACTGCTCGTGGCAGCGCTCCTGGGCAGCCTGTTCACCAGCCCGCCTGTCACCTATGCCATTACGGTACCCGGCACGCAGGGCGTTGCGGTCGCCTTCGTGGCCGAAGCGGTGATCTCGTTCGGACTCATGGCGACGGTCCTGGCGCTTTCCTCATCCCCTCGCCTGACACGTTTCACCGGAATCGCTGCCGGGTGCCTGGTCGCTCTCTACATCAGCGTGGAGTCACCGCTTTCCGGCATGAGTATGAACCCCGCGCGCACGTTCGCTTCCGCCGCTCCCGGCATGATCTGGGATCATTTCTGGATCTACCTCCTGGCTCCGCCGCTGGGCATGTTGGGCGCGGCTCAACTCCATCTCACTCTGCGCGGTGCCCGCTTTGCAGGGTGCGCAAAGCTACTCCACCCCCAGAGTGTTCGCTGCATTCATTGTGGCCAGCGCCCTCCCGCCGCACGTGACACTTCTCACCCATCCATCGATCTGCGGAGCATTCAAACATGAGCCCCGTCCATTGTGATGCCATCGTCATCGGCTCAGGCGCCGGTGGCAGTGCGACAGCCTACAGGCTGGTGCTTGCAGGCCTGCGAGTCGTGCTGTTGGAGAAGGGAGCCCAGTTACCCAAGGATGGAAGCACCCTCAACGTCGCCCAAGTGGTACACAAACGGAGGTTTCTGAGCAGGGAGCCTTGGCTCGACGGGCGCGGACGCCGCATTACACCCGAGGAGCACTTCAACGTCGGCGGCAAGACCAAATGGTATGGAGCCGCTCTCCTGCGTTTCGCGGAAGCCGAATTTCTTCCCGACCCGGAGTACGGTTGCCTCGGTTGGCCTATCACCGCCGAGGATCTCAGTCCCTACTACGAGGAAGCCGAGCGTCTTCTGGGGGTGCGATCGTTTTTGTCAGAGAACGACCTGCGCCACATTCTCGCCGGTCTCTGCAACGTCGACTCCGGTTGGTATGCACAGGCGATGCCCATGGGACTGGCAGCCGAAATCGCCGCCGATCCGGTCGAGGCCGCCCATTTCGATGGTTTCGCCTCTGCCAAAGACCTCAAGGGCGAGGCAGACCGCTCGCTGCTCGCTGCTGTGCGTTTGCGCGAGAACTTTCAATTGATCATCAATGCGGAGGTCAAGCAACTCATCGGCGCGCCACAATCGCCTGCCATGGTCACTGGTGTGCGGTTAGCCGATGGCCGCGAGCTATACGCCCCTCGGATCTTTCTGGCGGCCGGCGCCCTTCATTCCCCGCGGCTGCTTGCGAACTATCTGGCCAACTGCGGACTGGCCAGGACACTGCCCATCGCCGCGCACGTGGGTCGCTACCTCAAACTCCATCTTCTGACCGCAATGGTCGCGTTCTCGCCGGGGAAAAAGCGCGACCTCATCCGTAAGACGACCCTTTTGACGCATCCGCATCACCCTCACTCGAGTGTGCAACCGCTCGGCTTCGACGGCGAGCTGATTGCAACACTGCTTCCAAAGGTGCTGCCCCAGGGGGTACGGAGAATGCTCGGGACACGAGCTTACGGGTTCTTCCTCCAGACGGAGGATGGCTCGGACGCGCGCAATCGAGTCATCCAGGACACAGACGAAACCAGGCCACCGGTGCTCGATTACGACGATGTCCGCATTCCGGTCGCCTCGAGAGAGCACCGCTCCTTCGCGCGCGCATTCCAACGGGGACTGGCGCGCGCCGGTATGGTGAGCTTCACCCGACGAATCGGGCTCAGCGGGACGGCTCATGTCTGCGGGTCACTGGTTTGCGGACACTCCTCGGCGGATTCTGTCGTCGACTCGCAGGGGCGCGTGCACGGCATGCAGGGTCTCTACGTGGTGGATGGCAGCGTGTTACCGCGTTCGAGCCGTGTTAATCCCTCTCTGACGATCTACGCCTGGGGACTCAGGGTAGGCGACCTGGTGGCCCGGGAGTTTCAGCGCCAGACAACACTCTCGACACGGGAGCCTAGTCATGTCGCGTAAGCACTGCCTCGCCCTGGTGCTCGTCACCGCTCTGGGTGCGCTGGCCAATGCCCAAGCGGCGCTCAGCCGAGAGGAAGCCATCACCAATCCGATCACCGCGGTGGACTCGGTCGCGGTTACCGTAAGTGACGCGGATGAGGCAGCGAAGTTTTACTCGAACGTACTGACGTTCGAGAAGGTAGCCGATCGGGAAGTCGACGGCGCGGAGTATGAGCACCTTTTCGGAGTGTTCGGCGCTCGGGTTCGCGCCGTGCGGATGCGGCTCGGCGAAGAGTACCTGGAATTGCTGCAATTCCTGGCACCTCGCGGGCGGCCTGTGCCTGGCGACTCCCGCAGCAACGATCGTTGGTTCCAACACGTTGCCATTGTCGTGAGTGACATGGACGTGGCGTACGCCAAATTACGGGCATTCCACGTCGCGCACGCGTCGAGCGGCCCGCAGCGGCTTCCCGACTGGAACCCGAACGCTGCTGGCATCCGGGCGTTCTACTTTCGCGACCCGGACGAGCACAATCTCGAAGTGCTGGAGTTTCCAGCCGGCAAGGGCGCGGCCAGGTGGCACGTCCACGACGGCCGGACGTTTCTCGGGATCGATCACACGGCTATTGTGATTACCGACACGGCAGCCAGTCTCGCCTACTATCGAGATACACTCGGCTTGCGAGTGGTCGGTACCAGCGAAAACTATGGGACCGAGCAGGAGCACCTCAACAACGTCTTCGGCGCGCATTTGCGGATCACATCGCTGCGCGCGTCCGAAGGGCCGGGCGTCGAGTTTCTCGAATACCTGTCGCCGCGGAGTGGTCGATCCGTACCATCGGACACCCAAGCGAACGACTTGTGGTCCTGGCAGATCATCATGCGGGCTGCGCATTCGCAGCAAGTCGAGAGCTCGCTGCGTCATTCGCACATCGCTCTTGTCTCCTCGAGCACGGTCCATCTGAGCAACGACGCCTTGAATTGGCACGATGCGCTGATTGCACGCGATCCCGACGGCCACACCACGCTCGTCACGGGCGGCCAGACACAAAGGGGCGCGACGCCCCTGGAGGATTGAGACATGTACAAGAACCTCATTGTCGTCGGTGGCGGATTCGCAGGGACCCGGGTGGCGCAAGAGCTGGAACACACGCTCCCGCCGGACTGGACGCTGACCCTCATGAGCCAGGAGAACTTCATCACCTTCAATCCGCTCCTGCCCGAAGTCGTCGGGGCCTCCATACTGCCCGGGCACGTGATCGCTCCCCATCGGCAGATGTTGCACTGCAGTCTGGTGTGCATGGCACAGGTGTCGGAAATCGACACCGTCAACAAGACGGTTCAATATCTCGGCGAGGGCCCGGGAACGTTGCGCTACGACCAGCTGGTCCTCGCTTGTGGCACCAACGCCAATCTCGACCTGGTTAGAGGTATGGGACAGTACGCCCTGCCCTTGAAAACCCTCGGCGATGCGCTCTTCCTGCGCAATCGGATCATCGCACGCCTGGAACAGGCCGAGCTCCAGCCCAATGTCGAGCATCGGCGGTGGCTCACCTCATTCGTTGTTGTCGGCGGCGGCTTCAGCGGCGTGGAGACGGTCGGCGAGCTCGTCGATTTCCTCCAGGCCAGCCTGAAATACTACAAGCGCGTCCGCCCGGAAGATCTGCGGGTCGTTCTCCTCCACAGCGGCGACCGCTTACTGCCGGAACTGTCAGCCCGGCTCGGCGGATTTACGCTGCGAAAGATGCGCTATCGCAATGTCGACGTCCGCCTGCGTGCCCGCGCAGCACGCGTTACCGACCGAGGCGTTCACCTCGACTGTGGTGAGATCATTGCGGCCGGCACGGTAGTCTGCACGATTGGCACCCAGCCGAATTCACTCATCGAGCAGATTCCCTCGCCCAAGAGTCGCGGCCGCCTGGTCGTCGATCCCGACATGTCCGTGCCCGGAATCGAGGGTGTCTGGGCCGCCGGCGATTGTGCCGCGGTGGTCAACGCCCTCGACGGCCAGACGTGTCCTCCAACCGCGCAATTCGCGGAGGCGCAGGCCAAACAGCTTGCGGCGAACATCGTAGCGCGGCTGAACGCCAAGCCGACACGCGCCTTCCGCTATCGACCCAAAGGCCAACTCGCCTCGGTCGGACACAACAAGGCCGTGGCAGAGATTGCTGGCTTTAAGCTGTCGGGCTTCATTGCCTGGCTCTTGTGGCGCGGGCTGTACCTCCTGCGTATCCCCACGCTTGCGCGCAAGTCACGCCTGTTCCTCGAATGGAACTGGGCGATGTTCTTCCCGCCTGACATCGCTCATTTCGGTTACCGACGCACACAACGACGCACTGCCCCCGTTCAGAACAGCAATGCCACCCAGGTGGCTCTCAACCCCGGAGGATCAAACCTATGAACGCTCGGACCCCATCCTTGACCGCCAGCCTGGCGCTGGGGTTGCTCGCCCTGACAGCCTACATGACACCTGCCGTGGCGGACGAGATCGCCTCGTTCGGCACGGGCGGCTACGCCAGTGGACTGCGCACCAAGGAAATGATGCACAAAATGGATACCAACGGCGACGGCATGGTCTCAAAAGATGAATGGATGAACTTCCAGGAACACACCTTCAATGCCCTCGACAAGGACAAGTCGGGTTTCATCGACGAAGCCGAGTTCACGGCGACGTCCGATGAGAAATTCGCCTTTGCGACTGCCGCCTATGCGCGTGGGTTGATGACAAAGGAGATGTTCATGAAGATCGATGCGAATGGCGACGGGAAGATCTCGCGTGAGGAATTCCTCGCGTACCATCGCAAGATATTCGACATGTTGGACAAGCAGAAGAAGGGGATGGTCGGGCAAGTGGACTTCATCCGGCCGGGCGGCGTGTAGCCCAAGTAAGGATGTGGCGCGGTGACCATAGGTTCATCGCGACGGGTGCCGCACCTTTCGGACAGCGGTGCCTCAATTGAGGGAACCATAGCTCCGTTTCCACATCCTTCTCATCGAACCGGACAAAGGGGCCGTCCAGAACCGTGCGGCGGCCCTTCGATACGCCGATGCGTGCACACGCATGGGGACGGGGCGGACACAAAATGATGGCTTCGCTCGAGGCTGTTGGCGCGGCGCTCATCAGTATCCGATCGTAAAGCGCTTGCGCACATGCGCAGGTTTCTCCGCCTCATCGATCACGGCCACCGCATAGTCTTCCATGGAGATCCGGCTGTCGCCCTTGGCATCGATGATCATTTGATCGCCGCCGAGGCGAAACTGTCCTGTGCGGATGCCGGGTGTGATCATGAACGCAGGGCTGAAGTAGGTCCACCGAACGTTGCTGATGGTGCGGTAGTAGGCGAGGGAATTGTTCTGCCCGTTGACCTCCTCGCGCCAGGCCGGCGGAATTTCGATGTGTACACCCGGTGGCTGCTCCAGGCTCCCCGCCCCACCGACGACGATCAAGTAGGGCGCCTGAGATCCGAAACTTCTCAGTGCGGCTACGAGCGAGGCCGCTGCCCGGCTGAAGCCACCAGAGTCAGCTGTTGGGCCGCGAAAGGAGACCGCACTCACGACCACGTCCGCTCCGGAGATTGTGCGGGCCACCTCCGCCGCGTTAAGCACGTTACCCTTAAAGACGCGCAGTCGTGGCGATTGCTCGGCCAAGGCCGACGGATCGCGGACGACGACAGTCACCTTGTGCCCGCGATCGAGCGCCTCGTGAACGATACGCTGGCCGATGTTGCCGGTGCCGCCGTAAACCACGATCTTGAGCGCTGTGGCGGCGTGCACCGTCCTGACCCCGGCCGCCACCAGCGCGAGGCACAACACGGAGGCAAGAAGTCTGCCGATCACAGCATGATGTGCCGTGGGAGCTCGTTCCAAACCTCGCAGCAATGCGGGGACTTCGTGGTGGATAACAGGAAATGTCATCAGAGTTTCTCCTCAGTTTGGAGGTTGAGAGGGAGCCCGAAGTCGGCGAATAGCGCCGGCCCCAGGGGCTTCAGGTACTTCGTCATCGCCGCAATCGCGCCCTCACGAATCTCGAGGATCTGGACGGAGTGAGCGCGGAAAATCGCTTCGCCGGATTTGCAGGCGTAGAACGCGAACGCGGGTTGGCAGTTCGCCTCGATGGCCACGAGACGAAAGCCGGCGTAAGCCGTCCACGCTTTGGAAAAGAAGGCCCGGCTCCAGTCCCGACCCCTGTACCAGTGTGTCCAGGGGGGCATTGCGAGGGTCGCGTCCTCTTTCAGCAGTGCGACGAATCCCTCCGCGTCGGCGCCCTCCCAGGCGCGGACGTAGCGGTCGAGCAGGGCCTGCTCGCCTTGATCCGGCAACGTCCCCCGGGTCCTGCCCTCGGGATAGCGCTGGCAGAGCGTGGCCCGTGCCCGCTGCAGCACGCTGTTGATTGAGGTGGACGACCCTCCAAGCAAGGACGCTGTTTCGCCGGCCGACCAGCCCAAGACATCACAAAGCAACAGGGCCGCCCGCTGCCTGGGCGGCAACTGTTGAATCACGGCGAGGAAAGCCAGCTGGACGCTTTCGCGCGTCTCATAGCGCACCGCAGGATTGGGCGCCTCGTCGGCAATTCCCGCAAGAAGCGCGTCGGGATAAGGCGCCAGCCACGGGATATCGGTCGAAGGATCCCCGTCGGGCAGCTGCTCGCTCGGGGGCGAGTGTTGTTCGGGCAGCCACCGGTGCGCGTCCTTGCGGCTGGCCAGCGCGTTCAGACATGCGTTGGTCGCAATCCGATAGAGCCAGGCGCGGAGCGGGCCTCGTCCGACGAAGCTGTCGAGACTGCGCCACGCGCGCAAGTAGGTCTCTTGAACCAAGTCCTCTGCTTCCTGCGGCGAACCGAGCATCCGATAGCAGTGCAGCCGCAACTCGCGTCGCAGGGGTTCCACCTGCTGCTCGAAGGTCTCACGATCGAGTCTGTCGGGTTGAGGCGTCCCCTCGGTCAATTTGGCGTCGCGATCGTCGCTCATGATTTACTCCGCAGGAATAATGCCCTCTCCGGAAATCGTGAAGGCGCTGCCGCTGCAGTCGGTAAAGCGGGTGGCCAGCTCCGCGGTTGCATTCGCAACATCCTCCGGTGTTTGTCGCGAACTCATTCCCGCGACGAACTCCGCGGGCGAGATGCCGAGGTAGCGAGCATAACTCTCGACGGCGAACCGGCCGAGCTCGGTGTCAGGCATGATGCGCGCCGGCGCCAGCGCAAGGAAGCGTATTCCGAGCGCGAGGCGTTGCGACTCTTTTTGAGCATAGTTCGCTATGAACATCTGGGTGCGTTTCGCGCCGGCGTAGCCGCCGCAAATCGGCGAGCCGCCCAGGGCCGCACCGCTCGAGATCACGATGACCGTGGCTCCCGGTGGCAGGGGCAGGCGCAGTGCTTCCCGACAGAAGGAAAATGCGATCCTGACATCCGTTTCCCAGTTGGTCGCGAATTCCTCCCAGGTCAGCTCATGGATCGGCCGGCCTGGGGGTATAGCGCCTGCGCATAGGACCAATAGATCGGGTCGTAGCGCCGCAAAGACACACGAGGGCGCGGCTGCGGCTGCGGCGTCGAGGGCCAACGTTTTCATTCCAGGTAGCTGCTTGGCCAACTGCTCCAGTGATGCGGGCTTTCTGCCGACCGCCAGAACATGCGCGCCCTCGGCCGCGGTCCTTCGGGCTATGGCGCGGCCTACCCCGCGCGAGGCGCCGACAATCACGACATTCTTGCCTGTCAGGGTCACCATTGCGAGGTCCGGAGAAGCACGACAGGTTTGGCGCTCATGAGTTTTCTCCTCGGACCTGGCTTGTAGTTGATTCTCACCGAGGCGCCCTGCATGTCGGCTGCGAGCTGGCGCCGTCATGAGCACACCCTCAATTCGGGAGGATTGCAGGGGCGGTGCCGCGTCGCGAACGGCCGTGCGGAGAAGTCAGGACTTGCGGAAGGTTGTGACGCAGAAGGCCCGGGCGGCGGCGAGCAGCGCATTGGTTTGACGGACGTCTCGTCTTCGCATGGGATGAAGTGATCCAGTCGTCGGACACTGTGGTACCCCCACCCGCCCGGGATGAAGAGGGCGTTGATACCTATGAGACCGCCAACGAGAGCGAAAATCATCGGTCGGACGACGCGCTTTGACCCTACCCGCCGATGAGATTCGATCGCGACCGTTGTCTATATGGCATAGACCCGCAAAACCAGCGTACGCGGACCTCACCGCTGAGTCGGCTGCGGCCCGGGACTGCCACCATTCGGCGGCGCTGCGAGCGCATGTCGCACGACGAAGGCTCGCACGATCGGCGCGACAAGGTCCGGATCCTCCATCGACGCAAAATGCGTCGAATCGATGATATGCACTTCGGCGGCAGGTGCATCGCGGAGATACGCGATCGCGCCCGGAACCGTGAAATATTCGTCGCGACTTCCCCAAATGACGAGCACCGGTCGCGCCAGCCGCTTCAGGAGCGCCTGCCACTGAGGATAATGCGCCACGTTGTCGCCGTAGTCGTGCCAAAGGTCGTTGCGGGCCGCAGCCACCCCGGGTCGCTGCACCGAATCCCGCATCACTAACATGACTTCCGGACTCACCCGATCGTCCTCCGACCAGTTACCTGGCGTCGGGTACGCAAGCCCCGCCGCATAGGCTGCACGGCGCGCGTCGACGGCGGCATTGCGATTGCGCCAGTGGCTACGAAGCTCGCCGTCAGGGTTCTGTGCGGCCGGAAAGCCGTCGAGATGAATGA